>Ga0185299_10002065_pt1 | contig 33178 bp, 38 predicted proteins | sample PaiPotPPA55metaG_FD_128002 | JGI IMG/M metagenome (GOLD analysis project Ga0185299, IMG submission 128002) | Iron sulfur acid spring bacterial and archeal communities from Banff, Canada, to study Microbial Dark Matter (Phase II) - Paint Pots PPA... ...
AGCGTTCCTTACCAGCAGACGCTCGTGCAGATTGTCCGCTCCGATGCGTCCTGCCTGCGTGCTCATCTCGACTACCGGCGAGAGGCTTCGCCGCGCGAGAAAATACCCGGCCCCACTCGCGAGCAAAATCGCCAGCGGAATGGCAAGCCCGAAAGCGCCGATGACGCTCTCCAGAAACTCCCGCTGGTGGTGGAGCGACTGCAAAACCAGCAGCGTGTACTCTTCCTTCCCGATGGAAAACCGGCGCGCGTAACTGCGGTGCACTTCGTCTTGCAGCCGAACCGTTCGGAACGGGCGGATTCCGGCCTGGCCTCGACCCATGGCTTCCTGCAGAATCTCCACGGATGCGCCCGGCGGCTCCTTGAGCAATTGATTGCTGGTAGACCCGACAATCTTGCCTTCCTGGTCGAGCACGACGAATACGGTCTCCCGGTACTTGTGCTCCGAAATCGCCTGTTCGATCGCGGCTTTCAAACCGTCAGGCCCGATGGCATCGCGGGCCTCGGCATTCACGGTCGCGAGAAAGGAATCGGCCACCTCGACGATGGCAGCGTCCGTGCGGCGCGCCGAATCCTGCCGCAGCAGGAAGTATGTGGCGAAGGCCATCGCCACCAGCACACAAGTCAATACGGCCGTGTACCACAAGGTCAGTCGTACGCGCACCGAACTAAACATCGCCCCGATTCCGGGAGCCGCGGGTTTTCGTTTCGCTCGCTTCATGGCCTGCCGCAAGCATATATCCTGCTCCACGACGCGTGCTCAGAAGAGGTTTTGATGAACCGGCGTCGATCTTCCGGCGGAGGCGGTTCACATACACCTCGATCAAGTTTGAAAAAGGATCGAACTCTTCGTCCCATACGTGCTCGGCGATCTCCGCACGGCCCACGACCCGCCCCGCATTCCGCGCCAGGAACTCCAGCAATGCGTACTCCTTCGAAGTCAGCGAAATGGCTCGCCCGCCGCGCCTGACGTTCTGCCCAACAGTGTCCACAACCAGATCGGCGACGATCAGTTCCGCAGGCAGCAACCCGCCCGTCCGCCTCATCAACGCACGCAAACGGGCCAGCAACTCCCGGAATTCGAACGGCTTCGTCAGGTAGTCGTCGGCCCCGCAATCGAGGCCGGCGATGCGGTCTTCCACTGCGTCTCGTGCCGTTAACATCAGGATCGGCAGGCGCTGTCCGGACTTTCGCAATTCCTTGCATACCGCGAAGCCATCCGGAGGCGGGATCATTACATCCAGAATCGCCAGGTCATAGGCGTTGATCGCGGCCTGGTAAAGCGCATCCGTCCCGGAACCGACAACGTCGACAGCATAGGATTGTTCCCGCAATCCCTTGGCGACGAAGTGCGCGATCCTCGGATCGTCTTCCACCACCAGCACCCGCATAGCAGCATCATAACGCCGATCCTTGGATTGCAAGATTGAACCCATGCTAGCATCTGCAGGACGTTTTCAACCCGTGAGGAATTGCGCGGAGGAACCCCAATGGAATTCATCGGCCATTTTCGCAGGCTCACGCCGGTCCAGCGGAATACCTTCATTGCCTGCTTTCTGGGCTGGTCGCTGGATGCGTTCGATTTCTTCATTCTGACCTTCTGTGTCAGCGCCATTGCGACTCAATATCAGACAAAAGTTTCTGCCGTCGCGGAGGCGATCTTCCTCACGCTGGCTTTTCGTCCAGTGGGCGCATTTCTCTTTGGCATGATGGCGGACCGCTTCGGGCGGCGTCCCACGTTGATGGTCGATATCATCGCTTACTCCGTATTTGAATTGGCGTCGGCATTCGCTCCTTCCCTGAAGATTTTTCTGATTACGCGGGCCCTGTTCGGAATTGCAATGGGCGGCGAATGGGGCGTGGGCGCCGCATTGGCCTTCGAAACTCTGCCCGCCGAGGGGCGCGGATTCTTCTCGGGAGTGTTGCAGGAAGGCTACGCGGTCGGCTATCTGATGGCGGCCCTGGTCTATGGGACTTTATTCCGTTTCGTTGGCTGGCGCGGAATGTTTGTGATCGGCGCCCTGCCGGCATTTCTTGTGATTTACATTCGCACCAAAGTGGACGAGTCCCCGGCCTGGGCGCAAAGCCGCGTTTCGAGAAAGACAGTGGCCGGGCCGGGCAAGGGCATTCTGACCTATCTGGGCACCTTTGCCTTCCTGATTGTTCTGATGTTTGCTTTCAATTCTTTCAGCCACGGAAGCCAGGACCTGTATCCAACGTTCCTGACGAAGGACCACAAGTTCGCTCCACAAACAGTGGGTTTCATCGCCATCATCGCCAACATTGGCGCTCTGCTGGGAGGAATTCTCTTCGGAACCTGGTCGGAAAAACTCGGCCGCCGGAAGGCAATTGTGATGGCCGCGCTGCTGACCATTCCAGTGATTCCGCTGTGGGCGTACTCCCACTCCGTACCCATGCTGGCGCTGGGCGGATTTCTGATGCAGTTCATGGTGCAGGGCGCCTGGGGAGTGGTCCCGGCGCACTTGAACGAGCTTTCACCGCCCGCAGTTCGAGGTACGTTTCCGGGCTTCGCCTACCAGTTGGGAAATCTGCTCTCCTCGCGCAACGGCGTGCTGCAAGCCAAGTTCGCCGAGCAACGCTACGGCGGAGTTTTCGCGCCGGTGCTGGCCTGGACCGTTGTGATCGTCGCATTGCTGCTGGCGGTGGTCACCGGAAGCGGGCGCGAACGCCGAGGCGCAGACTTGTCGAACACAAGTTAGAGGGAGTTTACACGAGCCGGCCGCCTCAAACTCATCCCGGGGACGGTGCAGTAAGAAGCATCATAAGCGATTGAAAGAATGGAGCCGACGATCGGACTTGAACCGATGACCTGTCGATTACGAATCGACTGCTCTACCAACTGAGCTACGTCGGCTTTCAACAACTTACGGCGGAAAGTGTTTCCCATCTGTTTCCCATAGATTGAAAAATCCGCAGGTCAGATGAGCGTTCCGTGAATGAATTTTAGCACGGCGTAGGTTACACTCCGCCCGTGATCTGCTTCCATGAGGTCGCTGGCTGTCGATGCCCTGACCGATGCCCCGCAAAGAGAAAATCAAACTCGCCAGAGTCCTGGCGTCGCTCAATACCGTCTGTCCAAAGTCGAGAATCTTCCATCCCGCCCAGAAACGCATGCGCCGCTGACTCCGAGACAGTCGAATGCCTGCGTGCCACGAGAGGTTCATTCCCAAACCGGGCTGACCGGGGAGAGAGGCTCCCTGCGCCGAGCCGTTATCTGCCGACGAGTTGCTGGGAAGCCCCCTGCGGGCGCGGCCTTTAAGCCAGTACGAACTGCTGCGGCCGCCCACCCTTGTTCGGATTTCGTAACAAAACAAATTTCTTCCTGCTTACAGAACTTTTCGCTGTAAATTGTCCACTCACATCGGGCCGAGTCCGGGAATCCGGTACCTTGGAGGCCGTGAAATGTCACTCCGCTCTTGTCTTTCAAGTCTTGCCGTTTGCACCCTCGCATTTGTCACTTTTCTAACCACCGATCTGGCTGCCCAGCAACCCAGAGTACTCGCGCCGCACAAACCGGTCGCACCACGGGCTGAAAAACAAGTCAAATGGCTATCGCCCGCCACCCAACGTTCCATGGTGGGCGGCCTGTGGATGACGGACGTCGACTTCAAGTCTTACATTTACCTGAAAAATGGCGTTGAAACCGGTCCCGTCACGGCAACGCCCATCCTTCATCTCAGCAATGGTGCCCAATACACCCTGCCCGACGTTACGGTACAGCCGGCCGGCCTCGCGATCGTCAGCATCAACGACGAATTGCAGAAGCAGGGCATCTCATCGTGGGCTACGCTAAGCGGATACGTGGAACTCCAGTACACATGGCCGTGGGACCCGTTCTGCGCCACAGTCCGCAACGTTGATGTCGCCCATAGCCTGATTTTCACCTATGCGCTGCGGGCAACTGCGCCTTCGGCACAGAATCTCCTGATGCCAATCTCCGCGCCTCCAACCAACACCGTCGAAGGAATGTGGTGGAAGCATGAAAAGAATGTCACCGGCTTTATCGCGATAGCGAATCTCGCTTCCCAATCCGCCAACGCCACCGTTCAAATTACCGATGGCCACGGACTGCCCATCGGCCAGCACACCGTGAGCGTCACCCCGCATGGAATGAAGCTCATCCAACTTCCGGAGTTGCAAACCACCGAAGCCACCAACGGCGGTGTCCTCATCACTTCCAGTGAAACCTCGGACAACCTTGTGATCAACGGCGGTCTGGAAGACCAAACCATTGGCTACTCGGCGGAGATGCCGTTTGCCTCCGAGCCGCTGATGCAATCGGAACCGGAACCTGTGACCATTGCGGAGCTGGGTCTGATGTCTGGCGCCGCCGATCCGATGATGCTGTTCCCGGCGGGTACAACCTTCACTCCGTACTCGGTCCTGCGCAACGTTTCCGATGCCGCGCTCTCCATCACCCCGACGCTGTGGTGGATGGAAGGCGGCACGCCCCATTCTGCCCCTCTTCCGCAGATTACCCTGCCTTCTTTGCAGACTCAAAGCCTGGACGTAGCGTCGCTGCTTGCACTCTTCGGGCCGAAGAATTTCAATGGAAGTTTCAATCTATCCTTCGAGACCCAGGCAACATTCGGCTCCCTCGTGATGGCTTCTGGCAGCGTCGACCAGACAGGCACCTACGTATTTGAGGTGGGGCCGCGAGGAGTCGGGGAAAGCGCCTCCAAGTCGCTTCAGCAATGGAGTACGGGCAATGGGGACGATACCATGGTGACGGTGTGGAATCCGGCCGACGAGGCTCAGGATTTCGTGTTCACATTGTTTTTCGAAGGCGGACATTACCTCCTCCCTTTGCATATCCAATCAAAAGAGACACGGTCGTTTGATGTTTCTGAAATTATCCAGAACCAGGTGCCTGATGCGGAAGGAAATCTGGTACCCTCAACGGTTCATCAGGGAACGGCAAAGATCGCCGGCAGTCTCGCCGAGAATCAGTACATTCTGGTCGCGATCGAATCCGGAATCTATAATGTGCGCAAGGCCACTTGCTCACAAAGCTGTCAATGGTGCGATGGATACAACAGCTTCTATGTGGTTGACGCTCCATTTGGCGTGGCGGTAAACGGCACGCATCAGGAATCCGCCATGGCTCAGTATCACTCAGGGACGATATACAACCTGACAACCGGTTCCAGTTGGGGCAGCAGCAATACCACCGTCGCAACGGTGGGTACTGGCCTGGTCACCGGAAAGGCCTCCGGATCGGTAACCATTACCGCCACCCTGTCATACGCACCAGTTGATGCCGGTTACATATGTACGGGCGGCAACCCATGTCCTGAATCCACTTTTCAAAATAGCGGGGGAGGCGGGGTGGCCAACGTAAACTGCACGTCCTCTGTTACTCGCGGCGGAACAGCAACGTGTACCGCGACGGGGGCCAGCGGAAGTACATTTTCGAACTGGAAATTTACTGACACAAGCAACAACCCCGCCGTTACGAGCAGCAGCACAAGCGCAACGTGGGCGGGTGTAATGGTAACCAGCGGCACTGTCAGCGTCACGGTGACGAGCAGCGGCGCATCCGCAACTCCGACTGGTCAAATCACGGTCAACAATAGAACCAACTTCGCCTTTACGGCAGTAAGCCCCAGTCAGGCGAGCGGCAACTCGATAACCTGCTACAACGGCTCGACGGAAGTGCTCCCGAGCCCTCCGGTAAGCACCGCGGGTCCGTTCGGAGCTTCATGTCCCGATTTGGCTTTCAGTTATCAAACTGCTGCGCCCATCTCCGACAATGGCCCTAACAATGGGTACCAATACGTGACCAGCGTATCGAGCACTTCCGGCAGCCAACCGACAAAGTTCCAATACATCGTCGTCTCTGACCTCCTCAGCGCCACGACATTCTACAATGCACAGTGCGGGAACTATTCAAGCTCAAACTCGACGGGTTTTATTGCCGGTTCACAGCTAAATCAAAACGTGTTCGACCATGAGAGCGGCTCTGTCATGAGCCACTGGACCGAATATAGCAGCGCCCAGAACAACAGCAGCAACAACATTGGCACAGTGCTTGAGGCCATGGTCGCCCCTCCGAGCATGTCCCAGGCGACATACGAGGGCAAGTTGACAGACGCGGGCAACGCGGCAATCAACAACATACTGACGGCCGTCGCTGCAGAGCCGTGCAATGGCGAGCCAAGGGACGACTCAAGCCAATCATGCAAGTACTGCGGAAACATCAACTTTAGTCCATATCAATCCTGCGGCAATTCGAAGCCCGTCCCTTACTGCCACTGAGGATCAACGATGAGATCGGCAATCCGTTTCTTTCTGCTCGGCACGTCAATCGTTTTTTTACCCATAGCCGCCTTGGGGCAGCTAACGGTAGACGCCACGGGCCCGGTGCGGGAGCGGGTCAGGGTAGCATCAGTGGGGCGGGGCGGCGGCGTCGGCAGGAAAATACCTCTCCAGGTCGCCATTGCGGTCCTTGGCGGCTGGGACGACAACGGAAGGATTGAAGTGGACTTCACCCTCACAAATACCGGCAAGGATGCGGTAACCATTCCAATATCGCCGAACCCAGGCGACCTCGAACCTGCCGACCCAAAGGCCGGCTATAAGGGGACCTGTCTTTCTCTTCATGTAATCCCTAGCAAGAGGCCGGGGGGGATACTGCAAGGCGGCGCCATCCTCTACGGCAGTCCCAAGCTCCCGGAGACGCTGGCGACGCTTGCTCCCGGCGATTTTATTCGCGTGCTAACGCGGGTGGCGCTGCCCCAAGTTCCTTCTGCTGAACCGGACACACTGCTCGTCGCCAGCGCCATGCTCAATAACGAAACGATCAGTGCGGTCAACGGACAGACTGTTTCAGAGATGCAGGAGATCGGGTCGGCAAGCTCGGTCGAATACACGCTGCGCTCGCTCCTCAGAATCCCTGACTGAGTTCCCGAGGAGTGGATTCCAGCAACACGCGGCCCAATGAATGAAATACCTCGCAACAGTTGTCGGCTTGACCTTTGGCGCGATGATTAGCACCAACTCAGTGGGGCAGCCAAATGCCGCCGCCATTCAGTGGAATTCCGCCGCCCTGCAAGGTATCCGCGACGCCAAGCTCGGCGCACCCGTAGTTGCTCGGGCGCTCGCCATCGTCCACACCTGCATGTACGACGCCTGGGCCGCCTACGATGAGCGCGCCGTCGGTACGCAGCTAGGCGGCGCATTGCGGCGTCCCGCTTCTGAGCGCACACTGGCCAACAAAGAGCAAGCCATCAGCTATGCCGCCTACCGCGCGCTGGCCGACGTGCTGCCCGTCGATACCAACTCTGTTTACATTCCGCTGATGAAGCAACTCGGCTATGATCCCGGCGACGACTCCACCGACATCGAGACACCCACCGGCATCGGCAACGTCGCCTGCGCCGCCGTTCTCGAATACCGCCATCACGACAAGTCGAACCAGCTAGGCGATCTCGCCCAGGGCCCATATTCCGATTGGACCGGCTACGCCTCTGTAAATACTCCCAGCCCCGTCCCCTCAAGAGCGCCGCCCGCCGATCCCAACCACTGGCAGCCGCTCACCTACGTAAACTCCACCGGCGACCTGATGGCGCAACGCTTCGTCGGCGCGCATTGGTGCTATGTGACGCCCTTCGCCCTGACCAGCGGAGACCAGTATCGCTGGCTCACCCGCCCGTTCGGCCCCGCCAGCTATGGCTCGAAAGAATATCAGCAGCAAGCCGAAGAACTGGTCGCCATCAGCGCCGGACTGACCGACCAGCAAAAGATGATCGCCGAGTACTGGTCCGACGGCCCCAGGTCCGAGCAGCCTCCCGGCCACTGGGCCCTGTTCGCCCAGTTCGTCTCCCAGCGGGATCATCACACCCTCGATGACGATGTGAAAATGTTCTTTGTTTTATCCAACGCCATGTTCGACGCGGGCATCGCCGCCTGGGACGCGAAGCGCGAATACGATTCGGTTCGTCCGGTCACGGCGATTCCATTTCTATTTCGCGGCAACGCCATCCGCGCCTGGGGCGGTCCGGGCAAAGGCACGGTAGAAATGGACGGCGCGCAGTGGATTCCGTATCAAAAAGCAACATTTCCCACGCCGCCATTTCCCGAATACGTGTCAGGACACAGCACGTACAGCGCAGCCGCCGCGAGGATCCTCGAACTCTGGACCGGAAGCGACCACTTCGGCGATTCGGTCACCCTTGCCGCAGGCAGTTCCAAGATCGAGCCGGGAATCACGCCGGTTCATCCAGTTACCTTACAATGGGCAACGTTCACTGACGCCGCCAACGAAGCGGGCATCTCGCGCCGGTACGGCGGAATCCATTTCCGAGCCGCCGACTTGGCCGGTCGCCTGCTCGGCCGCCTCATAGCTTTCGAGGCTTGGCATAAGGCGCAAACCTATTTTGACGGAAGCGTTGGGAGCCGCGCCGCCGAAGTCGCCCTCGGCCCCCCTGCGGAGATCTCCAGCCGTATACCGTCGCTTCCCGAACCGTAAAGTCTACTCCGGTCGTCGCGAGGCCGACCTCGTTATGTCATCAGTTTTCTACATCGCGTCAATCACGGCGTCACTATTCGGCAAAGCTCTGTCAGAAGTATCCGGAGTACAATGACTTCCGCCGTGATATGCTTCCGTGTCACCTCGGTGTTCGCTAGCACGATGATTCTGTTGCTTTTCTCAGGGTGCGGTGGTGGCAGCGGCACAGTGACGCCGCCTCCGGTCTCGGTCACCGTCTCTCCCAAGAGCGCGACCGTGCCCATCGGCACCAGCCAGCCATTCTCCGCGCTTGTCTCGGGTTCGACCAGCGGCGCGGTTACGTGGACGGCGTCTGCTGGAACCATTGACCCGTCGGGAAACTACACTGCACCTTCCTCGGTCCCAACCGGAGGAACGGCGAGTGTAACGGCCACCAGCGTAAGCACCCCTTCTGTCTCCGGATCTGCAATCGTCACCATCACGACGCAGCCAGTCAATCTGAGCCTCACCCCAGCGAACGCCACCGTGAAAGCAGGGTTCTCTCAGAACTACACGGCTACCGTGATTGGAACCACAAACAAGGCCGTGAGTTGGTTCGTGGATGACTTGCCCGGCGACACGAGCTATCCGGGTTTCATTTCAAATGGCGATTACAGGGCTCCCGCGCCTGTTTTGACTCCGGATACGTACCTTGTCGTTGCCGTCTCGACCGCCGATCCAACCAAGAGTGCCTCGGCCTCGGTAAGCGTAACGCCTCTCGAAAACCAGGAGGAGCAGACCTTTCCGATCAAACTCGGGGCATCGGGAGTAAATGCAAATGCGGGTGACTGCTGCAGCGGCACGCTCGGTTCGCTTCTTACCGATCAAAGTGGCAAACAGTACATTTTGAGCAACAATCACATCATGGGCAGGGTGGGGCATGCGGTGACGGGGGAGGCAATCGTGCAGCCCGGTTTCGTCGACACGCTGTGTAACTTCAACCTGCCCAATACCGTCGCAAACTTCACCGCGGCTCCCCCGATCCTAACCTCCAACGTGGACGCGGCAATCGCAGAAGTGATCCCTGGGGCGGTTGATCCTCAGGGACAAATTATCGGTTTGGGCGGCATCGCGAGCGATGGCACCTACCTTCCAGCACCGCCAGCAGCTACGACCGTGACGGCTACCGTAGGAATGCCGGCCGCCAAGAGCGGACGCACGACAGGCCTCTCATGCGGGGCGGTGTTCGCCGTGGAGGGAGAGGTCTTGACCGACCTGCCCGCCGAATGTGGAAACCCCACTGACGTGACCGTGGATTTCCACGGCCAGGACATCATGAATAACTTTGCCGAGCACGGGGACTCGGGTTCTTTGATCGTCGAAGCCGCTACGAGTCGTCCGGTCGCGCTAGTCGTGGGCATCTCAAACGACGGACAGTACGTTAGTGCGAACCCGGTTGGCGACATTCTCTCGGCACTGGAATCGAGTTCCGGGCTGAAGCTCAACTTTGTCGGCGCGGCACAGCATTCTATCTCTTGCTCTCCCGCATTGATGACTCAGACAGGGTCTTCGTCCGACGGTAAAGATGCGCAACCCGGCATCCTTCCGCCCGACGAGATTTCCCGTGCAATCCTGGTCGAGCATAAATACAGAGAAGCCCTCATGAAGGATCCGGCTGTATTGGGAATCGCGGTCGGCAGGAGTGAGGCGCACGATCAGCGGGCCGCAGTCCTGGTGTTTATTGAGCACGGCAAGTTCGTTTCGCATCCCTTGCCGACTCTCTTGGAAGGATTGGAGGTCCGCATCATCTCCACTGGCCGCTTCAGGACTGAGTCGGTGTCCCCCTCCACCCGCAGAAAATGTCCTTCTAATCCAGCGCGGCATGCCAGGCCTTCCCCATCTCACATCCACGACGACGCAGTCAGGTGAGCAATCAAGAATCCAGCTTTTGCAAGACAACAGACAAAAGGTGCCAAGCTACTATGAAATTGCACAGTTTGGATGTGCATTGCGTCCACAAGTTCAGTACAGAATGGGATAACTGTCGAAAAATCGTGTCTCTGACAATGTCGGTGGCGTCAAGCAGTTTCTCAGTGAGTTCGACGGGAATTGAGCAGCCTTCGTCGTCATTGGCGACGTGGTTGATCCGAGCGCTCACGGGATAGCAGCGCATCAAGTGAGCGCTGTACGGCTTCAACATATCGGACGCCGCATCAGCGTTCGTCATTCCCGGATCAAGCCACACATCATAACTATCGGGATCAAGAATCACCGGCATCCGGTCGTGAACCGCGGAGGTCACAGCATTCGGAGTCGTCGTCAGAATCGAGCACGTCTCTAGCACTTTCCCGCCTGGATCTTTCCATCGCTCCCATAGTCCCGCGAACGCGAACAACTCCCCTTCATTGACTTCAAAGCAGTACGGCTGCTTGGTCTTGCCCGTTTTTTGCCACTCGTAAAACCCATCTGCGGGAACCAGGCATCTGCGGAGCTTCAACGCATCGCGGAACGCGGGTTTCGTCGCCGCGGTTTCCGATCTGGCGTTAATCATGCCGGCCTCACTCAACCCGTGTTCTGGACTATCCGGAAACCATGTCAGTGTATGAGAGGGAGAGCCTTGCAGCAGAAGCCACGCTCAAGGCTGAGCGCGAGAAAAAGAAACCGCCAAAATCCCCCAAGTCCTAGGTCCTGATGGGTGTACGATATTCCCCCAATGGCTGCTAGAGAAGATCGTTACCACAGTCCCCAAGAAAAAGGACTAGCGACGCACCATCAGGGCCTCGCTAGTGTCCTAAAGTAGTGTCCTAATAGTGCGTTGCTGGGTTGGGCGGGAACCTCTGATCTTTTTGGTCGATCAGCTTGTTAAGTTCTTCGACCAGTTTGGTGAATGTCGCGTGGTCTTTTTCTTGCTGAATGCGGAGCACGAGCGAGTTCATGCATTCTCGTTCCTCGGGAGTCATGGATAAAAGTCTAGCAGGGGAGGTCCCAATAGTGCATTGCTGACGTTAAGCGGGCTCTGCTGTAGGAGCGGATGGGGCGGCAGTCTTTTTGATCTTTTCGGCGAGGATGCGGTCCAGTTCCGCCGACAACCGGATTACTTCGTTAGGGTTCAATTCCTCGCTGATCGCGGTGCGAAGGTCACTAATGCGGTGATTGATGTCCATAGGAGGTCACTTGTGAATCATCAGATTGCACAAGAGACCGACGCCCAGAACGGGGCACGGCGGAGGGATGTGTAGTAAGACTCCCTCAGTCTACCATCGAGTTTCCCTAAAATAGTGCTTTGCTCGGTTTAGAAACTCTTGGTTGGGCTAAGTTTCACGCAGTTCTGGCATACGCATCGGTGCGGAGGACTAGGAGAGTTTTCGGGCACGGTCACGTGGCCGCAATCAACGCAGACAAACCATAGCCCAGCCGCCCTAGCCTCATGGGCCTGTAGTTGTCTCCTTCCGTGCAGTAAGGGCATCGAATCGCATCGACCATAGTGTGGGCGGAGAAACGCCCTGACTTCTAAGGTTCCCCCGGAAATGGATGAAGTCAGGGCTTGACGCCGTTCTTGGACGCAATCCTAGTACCGATCCAAAACGAACACAAGAGGTGATCCTAATAGTGCGTTGCTGACCTTTACTGGGCGTGGTGCGGATCGGGTGGGTCGTACTGCCCGGACATCAGGCGCTTGAGGTAGCAGCTTTCGTGAACGATTTTGCCGTCTTCATCGGCGTAGCGGTCCCGCTCCAAATCGACTGGCTTGTTGCAGATCAGGCAGGTGAACTCTTTGTCGCCAGAACGGGCTGTCATGGAGGCTTTCTTCCTTTTGAGGCAGAAATGTTATCACGTCCGTGCGGTAGCGTACGGTTGGATGTCGAACAGAGAACACGTCGCTTGTGTGATGGTTGACGGTACTTCCCCGTATAGACAGCGCCGCCCTAGGCTCCTAGGGTGGGCATATGCTGCCACTCTCAACTAACATTTGTTGGCTATTTCGCAAACCCGTTTCGCAAGAAGAATCTAAACCGGATGAATACGGTTCTTTGCCCTTATCACTCATTGGCGTGGGTATTATGGCCTGCTATCGACAATTCGAGAGAAAAAAGAACCTTGGAAAATGGGGGCGGATCGCGGAAGCTAGTCTCGGAGAACAACATTAAGCAGCGAACTATGAACTTGCAGCTCGCTCCTGGCGTCGTAGTCAATGAAGCCTGACTTTCTGAACCTATTCATGAAAAAACTGACGCGCGACCGGGTTGTGCCCACCATCTGTGCCAAGGTTTCCTGGCTGATCTTTGGGATTACAGAGTCTGGTACTCCTTCCTTGCCGAAGTGAGCCAGCAACAGCAGAACCCGAGCTAGCCTCTTTTCGCTGGAATTGAAGAGTTGGTCAATGAGATCCTCTTCGTAACGGATAGTCCGCCCAAGCAAATACAACACAAACATGCCAGAAAGTTCATGTTCGCAATGAAGCGCTTCCATCATGGCTTTCTTGTCGATTCGCAGAACGTCGCAATCCGTCATCGCGGTTGCAGAGCCCATGCGGAGCCTTTGGCCCGCAAGCGAACCCTCGCCGAAAAAGTCCCCAACCCCTAATATTCCGATGGTCGCTTCCTTGCCAGTTTTCGACACCACGGTGAGCCTTACCTTGCCCGTTTGGATATAAAATACCGCATTGGCGGAATCTCCTTGCGTGAAGATGCGTTGATTCCTCGGGAACAGCGAAACTTTTCTGCCCCGGCCGATGGTCGCAAGTAATGCGGCAGGATTGAAATCGGTTTTCTTCTTCACGGAAATGTTCCGTTTTTTGACGCGCTCGTCTAGCCCCAAGTCCATTTCGGCGACGGGAGCCATCAGCTTGTTCGGCCCTAGCTCGTGTGCTGCTACCTGATCCGTGATGTGCCTCCGTTTCGGATACAGAATTGAGTTGCGAGATCTTACAATTCAGTTGCATGCGAGTTTCCCAAGGGCGAGGAAGGCCAATGTTTACAATCGCCCAGACGAGATGGTGCTTTATTCAGAAGTGGAAAACCCTCCAGTTCCGTGTAATTTTGTTACTAGGGCGTCGTTCCCTACCTACAGTAAAATCTTTAAGGGCAGAGCCCGAATTCGCTAGGTAGATGGCGGAACTGGCGAAGCATCGGGATTCTGGATAGAAGTTGTCACCTTCAAAGATGGAACAGACCGCATGCGGCAGCCAAGATAATTCCGCCTTAAGAATCTGTCATTCGGGTTAGTGGGACCGGATTACTTCGCTCGTTCTCTTGCGTTCAACTTTCCGAGTTTCGAGAAGGGTTATCGGGCGCTCTGACTCGCGTCCTCCAGCCCACCGGCGTGAACCCACTTCACGGCGTCTTCAATGAGAGCTTTACCTGGATGGTGCCCGCGCCCGCCTAGGGGGATTCCCGCCATTGTCCGGTAGATGCCGTTCTGCTCAAATCTTCGCCGTACGACGGGATTGCCGTCGTCTCCGAGGGTTTCAACGGTGAGCATAAATCTGCCGTAATCGAAACTGTAAGGCACCACCGCGGAAGACGTGGAAGTTTGTGTGCCTTCGTAGCTGCCAACTCGTTGTCCAGAAGTGTCGTTAATCGTGCCCGACGTGGGCGTCTGGGTAGAATTTGTCACGACGCGCGTTCCGTAGTATGTCGCAGGCGTCACGGTGAGAGTAAAAAAAGCCTTTATGGGGGTTGGATCTGTAGTTGGGTCTCTGTAAGCCTCGTAACAAACATCAGGATACTTCTTTTCGAGATCCTTATCGACCCACTTCATTATCTTCGCATCGGAAAGCCTTGCTTCAGTGTTTCCCAAGCGGTCCACGACAATGATGGAATAGGTCGTTGCACAAGGTGGACGCCCGTTGCTCTTGTCTTTGGCCGGCGCGCTCACGGAGGCGAGTAACATCAGAAAAATAAGAAGTCTATTGGCTGCCATCCTTCTACCTCCGGTGCTTTTTCCCCAGTTTCTTCCGGCATTTCATCACTAGGAGGGGGTTGGGGCTAGTTACGGAGGTCATTTAGCGCGGCGGCGCAACCAAAGTTGGCGCGATATGCGAACGGGGCACTCTCTAGGGGGGGCACGCCTAATCTGTTTGTGACTCTCCGCTTCACTCCGCCACACTGGGAGCCGGGTACTTCGGCCGCGCCACCGTTAACTCTGAGGGGTCCGGCGCAAAATCAGAAAATTTCAGAGTTCGACCAACGTGTGCAGATGCGCTTCGCGAGGTCCGTTTGTCGAGGGGTCATTGCTCCGGCCCACATTCCAACTCGTAAGCCAAAGCCAGATCCAACCAACTCATGCCATCGGTGGCGTCGTCACCCGCGAATTCCACACCCAGAAACACGGCGCCAGCGGACTGTCGCAGCTCTCGCGCACGGTCACCGAATGCTTTCCAGTGTTCCGGATCTACGAGATACGACACTTCGTAGTTACCTGGAAGGGCCTGCACAAATTGCCAAGTGTTGTCGGGCTCATTATTAACGAAACGCCCATAGTTTCCCGCAGCAAATGGAATGGGTGTGAGTTTGGCCGTCGCCGTATCGAAGCCCCAGGCAACGATTGGGGATCGAATGATCTTCCCGAAACGAAGGGTCTCGCCGGCTCCGGATTCGATAAATCCGTTGACTACTGTTGGACTGCTTGCTATACTGGTCTTCACGAAATTACCTTTCAATCGGGCCAATTCCGCTGAAATCGGGTTGGCTCGTTTTATTTTTGGGTTAAGGCGCGCGCAGCGCATTACGGAGAAGCCGCGGGATGCCTGGTGCTGCCGGAGGTACTGCGGCGCTCTTTATTCCGGCCAAACTTCCCGGTGGTGCTATCTGTAGCGGCGCTGCTGAAAACGATCGCGCCACTAAGGCATCTTGCGAGAGATTTCCGGGGAACAGGGCCGAATTGATAGATTCACCCAACCCGCCCCCCACGATCGCCCCGGCGGTTGCACCTGGCCCTCCAGCAACGGCATGTCCTATGGCCGCGCCACTGCCAGTTGCGCCCACTCTCACGATATTTCTACCGATCCTGCTGTTCGGTCCTGTGCCCCCTACATTTTTGTCGCCGTTGAAGATTTGATTCTGTGCTGCGTCGCGAATCTTGAGCAAGGATCCTTCGTCTCTACGCAACTTTTGAACATCGTGGAACCCTTGATCGTCTAGGGCTTGGTATACCCCGTCGCGTAAAGAGGCCACCGCAGCCTCTCTCGCCGCATATGCCGGGCTGGTAGCTCTCGCTTGCCCCACATCGTATTTGTTTGAGGCGGCGAAAGCCGAATTCTCTGTGTTGAACAGCCGGCGCATCGCGTCGGCCTTGGCTACAGTCATCGGCTGGTCAAGATTGTAGGGCTTTAATTCTTTCAGTCCCGCGTCCAGAAACCCGCTCTTGAGTGCATCAGTCGGCGCCAGTGCGGTTCTGACCGCGTCGAGCGGTTTGGTCTTGATCACCGCGGCGGGGTTCTGCGCAATGCGCTGACTCACTTGATTCTCGATGCCTTTGATGGATGCATCGGCGGCGTCGCGGGCATTGACCACGGTTTTGATGGGGGACGTTGCGTGTTCTTGTTCTAAGTACGGCCGAGCCGCTTGCGCATCCTCGGGGGCGTAGGGCGTTGATTTCGTGGGCGGAATGGCTTTGGTGAAATCCGAAGTTGCCTTCTGCGCCTGTTGCAACAGGTCGGGGGACGTTGCAGCGTGAATGATTTTGCCGAGACCTTCCGTACCGGCACCCACAAGTGCTTGGCCAGCCCCCTGCGCTGCGGTGTCCTGGGCGGCGTCGGCATAGTGAGCCAACGGATCGGGTGAAGCGTTGATGTCGCGTATCGCGCCTGGAATCTCGGGAACCTGTTTCGCTACGTCAACGAGCGGTGAGATCGTACGGGCCGCGATGAGACCGATCGGGCCACCGAGGAGGGATGCCCCTTTCTCGGTGGTGTTCTGCGGGGGTTTGGTGATCATGTCCCACATGCTGCGTGCGGCGTTGACTGTGCCATTGGCTACGTTGTTGAGCCCGTGAATCGTGGCGCCGGCGACGCCAGCGGGACCGGTGTAGCCCAGGTATTCTTTGTCCGTCTTGTCGGTGGGCTGTGTGAGCACCTGACCGAGCGAGGGTTGCGACGGGGCGGGAGTGGTGCTCGCTACGGTCTTCGGCGCGGCGACAGGCGGACCGAATTCCGCATAGGGGTCAGCCTTCGATGCGGCCGGCACTTTCACCGGAGGTCCGAACTCTGCGTAGGGGTCAGCCTTCGCCATAACCGGTGGCTTTACCGGAGGTCCAAATTCTGCGTAGGGATCCTGCGGCGGCATTATCGAGCCTTCGGCTGCGTCGCAGCGTCCGTGAGTTGCTCTAGCAAACTACGTTTCTGAAGATCGTTGACTGCCAATTTAAGCCTCCGAATGTGGCGCCGTTTGGGCTTTGCCACATACTTCTATTCTATTCGTTGTCCACACGGGCTGCCGGCGAGTGCGGGTGCAGATATAATTAAGACATGGCTACTCAAACTCGAAAAGTGAAAACCGTATGCTTCTACGGCGCAAGAAATGGAAACGCGAAACTAACTGCGAAGCAAGTCCGTCAAATTCGGACCTTGTATGGCCGGGAGGGGAACAACGGTGATCGCTGGACTTGCCGGTCATTGGCGGAAAAGTTTGGCGTAGGACGGCAGACCGTCTCTAACGTGGTCGAGCGAGTCATCTGGCGTGGCGTGGCGGTCTAATTTTGCCGCATTGGGGTCCGCGCTGCACACATCTCATCCCTCTTCAGTGCGCGAAAGTTCTCGCGGGGCCTTGCAGGAGAAAAAAAAGCGGGGAATGCTCCGCCGTGTGAGACGGTCGAGTGCTTGCAGTGACGCTGAGGGACGCGCTCTCGTTCGCGTCTGTATAAACGCGATGGATCCGACTCACCCGGCACAATTCATCGTGCTTGAATCGCAGTTAGAGAATGATTGCTGAGGATTTCCGCCAGAGGATGATGAGTGTAATGATTCCATAACAATGTCGGCTCCCACGCCCGGATAGACTTTGGTGGTGCCAACCAACCAAGGCCCGGGAGAAAGGAGCCGAACATGAGGATCATAGGTTGTGACTACCATCCGGGCTTCCAACGAATTGCGTTTGTGGATACCGAAACGGGGGAACTGGAAGAACGGCGACTGCAACACCCGCAGGAAGCGGAGAAGTTTTACCGCGAACTGGCGGCTGAGGGTATGAAAGCGCGCGTGGGGATGGAAGCCAGTGGGCATGCGCGCTGGTTTGAGCGGCTGCTCTCCGAGCTCCAGTTTGAGTTGTGGATTGGAGACGCAGCCGAGATTCGCACGAAGCGAGTGCGCAAGCAGAAGACGGATCGCCAGGATGCGCAGCTGATTCTGCGATTGATGTTGAAAGATGACTTTCCGCGGATCTGGGTGCCGGACTGGGAGAATCGCGATCTGCGGCAACTGCTGTGGCACCGGCACCGCATGGTGCAGGCGCGCACGCGAGTCATGAATCAACTGCAAGCGGTGGCGCTCAACGAAGGACTGCGCTGCAAGAAGCGGTTGTGGCGGGAAGCGGGACGAGAACAACTGGAGGCGTTCCCGTTAGCTCCGTGGGCGAACCGGCGGAGACGCGATCTGCTGGAGTTGCTGGACCGGCTGAGCACGACGATCGCGGAACTGACGCAAACCATCGAGCAGGAAGCGGAGAAGTGTCCTGCGGCGCGGCGGTTGAGGACGCATCCTGGGGTCGGTTCGCTGACCGCTCTGGCCTTCGTGCTGATCATCGGGAGAGCGGAACGGTTCCAGTGTGGCAAGCAGATCGCGAGCTATCTGGGACTCGTACCGTCGGAGGATTCGAGCGGGGATCGGCGACGGCTGGGACACATCAGCAAGCAAGGCAACACGCTGCTACGTTTCTTGCTGGTGGAAGCGGCGCAAGTGACGGTGCGCAGCCTTCCGGAATGGCGGAGCAAGTATTTTCACCTGGCCATGCGACGCGGGCGGAAGATCGCGAAGGTCGCGATGGCCCGCAAGCTAGCCATTCAGCTGTTTTGGATGCTGCGCAAGGAATGGGACTACGAGCAGGTAAACAGATTCGGTCCGCACGCGGGGCAGCCCGAAAATCGCCGTGGTGTGCAGTAGAACACCGAGCTATTGACTGGGGCGTCCCGCTCCTCCTCACGGGGGAGTTCGAACTAGGAATCATGATCGAGGTTGCGATCGAAGAGATGCATGGGTCGGACTGAGTTCCTGACCTGAATAGTGATTGCGAGCGAGCCATGGTTGGACTTGGCACATCTTCAACGAGAGCGAAATGGCGCACTCTTTCGGAGTGCACGCACAAGTGCGCTCAAAAAATGCTTGACACTGCCGACATTGTTAGAGAGGCGATTTTGCAACAGTTATCTTCAAGGGCTAGAATGTTGGCGGTATGCCGTCTCGAAAATGGCGACAACTTGTTTTCTTTTTGGCCTTCACCCCACCGTGCCCGGTTTGGGACGGTCGGTCCTTGTAGCGGCACTTCGCCTTCTGACAACGAGTTAACGTTCGTTTCGTTGTTCGCTGGAACCAGTTCGCATAATCTGTCACTTGCGATTTTTGGCGGTGAAAGCCTCGTCGGCTCCGAGGTAGTTCCTCCCGAAGACCCCAAGCGATAATTTATAGTAGATCAATATGCGCAAACTCAAAATCTTCGAGCATATCTCGCTCGATGGCGTCATCCAGATGACCAGCGGTCCGGAGGACGGTTTCCCATACGGCGACTGGACCGCGCCGTATCGCTCGCCTGCCGGGTTACAGATAGTAGACGAGATGTACGGCAAGACCTGCGACCTACTGCTTGGCCGCCGAACCTACGACTTACTAGTGAGTTACTGGCCGAAGGCGCCGAAAAGTCCAATGGCGGACCGCCTGAATGCGGCGACGAAGTACGTCGTAACCCATAGAGCGGAGAGTCTGGAATGGGGTCCATTCGAAGCCATTGGATCGGACCTCGTGGATAGCGTTCGACGGATCAAGGCGAAAAAGGGCCCGGACCTGATCGTCCCGGGCAGCCCGATGCTGATTCCCGTGCTACTCGATCACGGACTGGCGGACGAGGTGGTTCTGCTGGTCAATCCTATTGTGCTGGGCAAAGGCAAACGCTTTTTCGAGGGCGGATCACTGCCACGCGGGTTTGCGCTGGGCAGCAGCCGGGCTTTGCCGTCAGGCATACTGGTCAACGTTTACAAGCTTATCCCCACGCTGGCCGAGGATGCTGTGTCGCGCGCCAAGCTGGAACGTGAATTCGAGATTGCCCGCGAGGTGCAGGAGCGCTTGTTCCCGCAGGCGTTTCCCAACGTTGCGGGCGTAGAGATGGCAGCGCACTGCCGACCCGCCCAGGCAGTCGGCGGCGACTACTACGACCTCATCGACGTCCGTGATGGCTCGTTGGCCGAAACAGGGCATGCGCCCGGCGAAAACATCTCTTCCGCCAGCGGAACAACGGCGCGTGACTGCGACCGCCTGGGTATCGCGATTGGCGATATCAGCGGCAAAGGCATGTCCGCTGCCCTGCTGATGGCGAGCCTTCACGCCAGCCTGCGCGGTCAAGTGCTGAGTGGCGCTGGCGATCTGGGGGCCAAGATGGCCAATGTCAACCGCCTTCTGTACGACGCGTCCGATTCCAACCGCTATGCCACGTGCTTCTACGCCGAACTGGACTGCGCCTCGCGCACGTTGCACTATGTCAATGGCGGACACAACCCTCCCGCGGTGCTCCGCAAAGAAGACGGCGCTTGGCAAGTGCTTCGCTTAGGACACGGCGGCCCCGTGATCGGGCTGCTTGCCGGCGCGGCCTACAAGGAGCAGATGATTCCCCTACTCCCCGGCGATATTCTGCTGGCCTTTACTGACGGCATCAGCGAAGCCATGAACGCCTCAGAAGACGAGTGGGGGGAAGACCGAATGATCGCCGAGGCGCAAGCGCTCGCGAACCTGAACGCCGAGGAACTGCTGCAGAGCTTGTTTCGTGCGGCCGACGCCTTTGCCGCCGGCGCCCCGCAGCACGATGACATGACAATCGTCGTGCTGCGACTCTGAGTGTGAGATTCGACCCGTCGATCACATGGAGGCCGGATCCGGGCCGAGGCCACCGTGGATCAAGGCACCACATTCTGTTTCACGATGGAAGTCGCCAAGGACGAAACCTCTGGACCAATTCCGAACAGAGCTGCAGCGGCAGGTGATTCGTAGGTTTTTAAGACCCGGGTTCCTAAATGTTGCTATCAGGCCATTTCACTCAAAACCCCTCAATGAGGTTGCGGCGATGTTTCAGTACCTAACGCTTTTCTGCTAAAACTTCCACGTGCACCAGTAAAGGGGTAGTGGGGAACCGGGAATAGACTGACCCCGCTTGCGTCCACCACGGTGACATCGCTGTAGCAACCGTGTATCCAGCAGCCGTGGGGGCCCAATGGACCATCGGGGGCTTCGGCGTTCGTCTACCGAATGGTTTTCGCCGACTCGTCATTTCTTATTTTTCAGCCATTGCTTGAGAGCCCGGCGCATCAGTTCACTCGCCGGCGCTCCGGTTTTCTTTGAGATTTTGGTGAGGGCCGCTTTCTCGGCGGCAGTTACATAAAAAACGATCCGAACATTCGTCATGCAAATTCTCCTATCTAGATGATACGCTAACTTGTGTCCAACTGTGCCCAACCGTGCACAGGTGATTTCTGATTTTCCAAAAGTTTTCAGTTTTCCCTATTAGCTTGATGGGGGCGGGGTTTTATAGAAACGGGATCGTTTTAGAGTGTGCACAAGTGTGCACTAATTCCCCAGGGCCGGCAAGACGCGCGGACAATCCGCTTGGGAAAGCCAGCCCCTAGCTGTCTCTTCCCCCTAGTAGCTGAGGCTGGCCCGCCCAGGGCCGCGGGGAATCCATAGCGAGCGGCGGGCGTTAAAAGCGGGGAAGGCGAGGAGATATTTTTCATGTTAACTAAATAGTCACTTGACAAATGTACAGTGATACGAGATACTCAGACCATCAAAGGGAGGCGGTATGAAACTAAGTGATTTAACTGATGGACTAGCAGATGGGTTCAAACCTTCACCACGCTACGCTGCGACTGCGGTGGTTTGTCGGGCGATGGGCATGAATATCGCGGATGACGACTACGAGAGAATCGACTCTCTACCTGAAAGCAATTCAGTGTGGACGGCCACTCTTTCGAGCGCGCTCGCAAATTAGGGCAGTCCAACCGTAGCCCCTCCCCTTTTTCTTTTGCTCTGACGATCTCAGAAAAATTCAAACTGGAGGAAGACGCCGTGAAAACGAAACGCACCCAAGTGACACCGACCATCAATCGACTGTGGGACGAGATGCAGGCTTTTATCGACGCTGCATATCGTGACGGGAGCGGCACGAATCGCCCGGAACCCCTGCTCAAAGATTATGCCTCTAACCAGTCTTGGACGGATGCCCTGGCCAGACTGCTCGACGCTGAAACAGTCAACGAACGTCAACACCGTACCGGACGCCCGCAAGGTTGGAAGGCACCCATGAGCAATGTGACCGCTGCGAAGCTCATCCTGCTCGGCAATTTCGCAGACGGTTCTGAGGCGAAAGCGATGTATCCCGCAACGATTTTCCTCCAATGGCGCCATACCGCTGCTGAGATGCACGTCGTGGGCTGTCTCTGCCGCGGCAAGGCAAAAATCTCGGATGACTGGCGTGCTGAGGTTCGGGCGATCGACTACGCCAAGCTGATGGCGGTGTCCTACGAAGGCTAGGGAACGTGTACAGCGTCCGGTCTGCATACGGGTGCTGTGCGAGTCAACCTAGCACGCGGGCTTAAACCGCAGAGGGAGAAAGACGCCATGAAAAACGTGAAACGCATCTCGAAAGTGACTATCAAACGGATGACCGACAATGACCCGGATACGTCGTATCTGGGCAGCTACTCCGAGCGGGCACAAACCGATTACGCGATTGACCGCAAGCACTCGGAAGACTGCCAAAGCCTAGAGCACAATCACAGAACTGGATTAGACCAGCTCGAACATGTGATTACTTACCTCGAAACAGTACGGAACCTAGGCGAACCGCCAGAGAACATCTACTGGGCGTCTGCCGATGAGTCTCAAGACTTGCTTGTGGCCCTGCAACGCGAGTTAGAAGAATGTGACTGTGGCGAATGTGGGGACATGGGGCGCGGAGAGTTCCGGTACTTTAACGGTGTCGTCGAGAACTACAAAGGCGAATCGCCGGAGGACATCCGCAAGTACGTGCTACAGGACTACGCGCGCATGGCGTCCTTACAGCGCTGCGACTGGGGTTACATCGGCATTCGAATGGATGCGGAGATTACCGTTAGCACGCGAGACAGAACGGGCGAAGCTAACGGCAGTATTATGCAGACGATTACGTCCGGCGGACTGTGGGGAATCGAAAGCGATTCGGATGACGCGTACTTGACCTCCATCGAAGGCGAGCAACTTGCAGAACTCCGTGAGCAATTGCAGGCTGTGGGGTTCAGCAAGCGAGCGATTAGCGCCGCGGTCAAGAACGCCACGCGGTAACGCACAAGAAAAAATCCCACTTTTGCGTTCCGTGAGCCGGCGTGGTGCATCACGAGCCCCGAAGCCCACTCCGAATGTTTTCGACGATCCTGGAGCGCCAGGATGGGCTGTAGAGGGTAATTCTCGACTGAAATTTCGGGGTCGCTTCGAGTGGAGACAGTCTCCGTCGAGCATCAGAATGCCGAAGCCAGCTACGGCAAAATCTCGCCCCGCGGTCCTCAACCTTTGAGGCGCGGCGAGTGTTGAACCCGTCACCAGTGACGCTATGGGTTAAATCATTGAATAGTCGGCACTTCGGCGTGAAAAGCGACGCTATTTCCGGCCCGTTTGACAACCCGAAAACTCGCCGCTCTCCCACATCCAACACCACGACTGAGGGAATATGTCCAGGAGAAGTGCTTCATTTTGAGACGTTTATCCCACTTGCGCCGCCAATGTAGCTCTAATTTCCCACTTTTGCAAATTACTGGAGGGCCGCGCGGAGCGCGCGGACTGTCCTGAAGCACCTGGCGCAACAAGACCCCGGTCAGAGCAACAATTCCTTACGCCTGTAAAACCCTCACCCTGGCCCCGGTGTCTTTCAGCAGGGGCGCTAGTCGTACGGGAGGTTTAGTGTTAATCAAATGGTAAATGATGGCGCTCACCTTTCCGGCGTGCAACAAAAAACCTGCCTCGGCCAAATCCGCCAGGCAGCCAGGGCAGCCAGGCTGTTTCTATGCACCGGCCCCAGAGAATATTGCCTGCGTGGAGGGTAAAAAATCAATTTTTTTCTTATGACCAGTACAATGCTGTTTTGCCTGGCTGACCTGGCTAAAGCCCTTAAAATCAACAACCAGACCTGGCGGATTTGCCTGGCGCTGGCGGGGCTCTCTGCGCCGGGAAGGCGGATCGAGGTCTCTGCGCTGCCAGCTTCCCCCGGAGGCGGGATGTGTTTACTAGCTAGTTACTATACTCGAATTTTCACTCGGCGAAACCGCGCGTCACAGCTAGGCGCTTTTTGCTGCCGGTCCCTCTTCGGTCGACGCTGGTTCGTCTTGCCGTTCTTGCCGCACGATCTGCACTGCCCACCCCCCGCTATCCGTCCGGTACTTGGTTGAGACGTAAGGAAGCTTTTCATCTTTGATGATCTTCCGGAGGGCATCCGCTGCTACGCGCCAGGGGTGTGAGATTTTCAGCTTCTCGGCCTCGTCGAGATCGAATGCCAGCGCCGCGCGGGGAGTTCCTTGGCGCATGGCATTCACGAGCTGGCGGAAGGCCGGATCGTCAGTGACGACGTTGGAATAGTGTTTTCTCTTCCGTGGTGGTGGTGCTTTTGTGAACCGCATGTGATGTAACCTCAAAGAATAACGAAGTTAGCCTACACCACAAGATAACGTACCGTCAAGCGGACATTTTCGAAAGTAGTCGCTAAAGTATTGATAACAAGCGAAATATAATTGCGAGTGGAAAGCGAAAACGAGTGGCGCGGACCCTTCGACGCGCGTTACGATAGAAGTTGACTTACGTAAGAAACTTACGTATAAAGTTACGAGGACAGCAAACATGGAGCGGGCCTGGGGTACCGGCACGCCGTACGATACGGCATTCGGGCCGCTACTGCGGTGCGCCCCTTGTGGGAAGACTCAACGCTTCGCGTATGTGGCTGAAGAAGTGAGCGCCGCGTGAAGGAAAATATGAGCACCGAAAATAGCGTCCTCCTCGCCGAACAAGAAGCCGAGGCCGCAGTGTCCGAATTCCTCGATATGCGCGCCGCTATTCTGGGGAGGCTGTCTCCCGTGGCGCTGCGATGCGTAGCGGCCATTTTCGAGCGGCGCATGGAAGAGAGAAAAGAACAGAAAAACTCGCGTTTCTGATGTATCTGTGCGACAGAAATGTCGGAGGCGCCGCGAGTGGCGCACGACGGTAGCAAAGAAGGAGCAGAACAGACTGTGGTTATCGACAAATCACTCCAACCCAACAAAGAGCAGTCCGAGCGAGAGGTGGCTGACGCCATTCGCGGCATTGTGTCCCTGCGGAAGCTGACGAGGGAAACTCACTTTCAGACCGGACGTTCGCAAAGCGCAATATTGAAGACCTTGAATGAAGAGCAATTGGCAAAGGTAGCGATTGCCCTGGTCACGCTCGAAGAGGCCCGCCGATGAATTGCGATCTCTCCCAGATTCAGGCATGGCACAACACCGTTCGTCTGCCCGACGAAATCATAAATGTTCGCATTCCAACGACATACATGAAAGATGGGAAAGTGCAAAAAGGGGCGAAAAACGTCCACTGTGACAGCGTGAGCGAAATCGAAGAGTTTATTCGAAGCAATCCATCCGATCTCTATTGGGCGAATGTCCAAGAGCTTAACCCGGCCACTCTGAAACGCAACGCGCCGGCGTGCGACGATCACATCAAGCGATTCCGTCACGTCGTCATTGAATTCGACCCTCACCGCAAACGTCCGGAAGATGCGGCTGAATTAGATGCTAAATTGTTACGCCAACCGCTCGCTAAAGGCGAGGTCCGAAAGCGCGCTTCCGATGCGCCGGATTTTGAGATCCCCCGCCGCGGGGACTGCGCAGCAACAGATGTTGAAAAAGACCGCGCACTTGCGGCGGCGCGGAAGGCATACGCGTACCTAAAAAAGCTTGGTGTATTTTCTACCATCATTGATTCGGGCAACGGTATCTACGTCTACATTCCAGTAGATCTGCTGAACACTACCGAAAACAGAAAACTCGTGGCGACGGTAACCGAAGCATTCAAGAGGATGTTCGCGGCTCCAGGCGTCGAAGTTGACACCACTGCGAAGAACCCCTCTCGCGTCTTAGGGATTCCGGGGACGCTGAATGCCAAGGGTACGAACACCCCTGCTCGTCCCCATCGGATGCGCAAGTTGTTGGTTCCGGGGAATCGTGATGTTCTCCTGACGGCTGAACAATTGGCGCAGATAGCGAATGTTTCATCAAATACAAATCCTCCCTCCTCCGCCGCGTCGTGTGAAAAGGAGCGCGGCCGTTACACTTACCAGAACGTCGAGAACATGCTCCAAAAGCTCGATGAGCGGTCCAAGGAATTCAGCTTTACGCGCACCAAAACCAAGCATGCCCCCGGTTGGGCTGTTCGATGCCCGAACGACTCAGAGCATGAAAATGCCGGCGCCGACCTGAACAGTTCCACGGTTGTATGGGTGTCGGAGAACCGTGGTTTTGCTAACTTTCGGTGTCTTCACGCGCATTGCACCGACATTAACTGGCCGCGATTTGTGGCGGGTTGGAGCCTTGCCGATTTGCAGGAGGTAATCACTAAACCTTGGAATCATTCGGATCCTGCGAGTACGGTCGCGTGGCTCGGCGATGCTGGGGCGACCCCGGAACCAAACGCAGACACGTCATCCGACACCGGAACCCGTGATGCCTCTTCCGCCGCGGATGCCTCTCCCACAGTGGCCGCCCCATTCTTTTCGGACATAGCCCTGGCCAAGAAATTCGCAAAGGCCGCCAGAGGCCGGATAGCTTTCCTCGATCGAAACGTTTGGACGTACTACGCCAATGGCCGATGGCAAGATGACGACCGCTCTGCGCTACACGTTCGGCATACCGTTAGCGAATTCCTCCTCCACCAAATGCCTATTGTGGACGAGCTTATCCCGAAAGGTGAAGACAACGAGGAGACCGCCAACGCGCGCGCTCGGCGCACCTTGAAGACTCAACTCGGCAGCTCCGCCAAAGAGAGCAGCGTGCGGTCGCAGATTCAGCACCAACCGGGGGTGTTTCTTCGGGCGGATCAATTCGACAAGAATCCTTTTCTGCTGGGGGCCCCCAGCGGACGGGTCATCGACTTGAGGACGGGCGCAACTCGCCCCGCATGCCCTGAGGATTATCTTTCGAAAAGCGTTGTTTGTTTGCCGGCCGGGGATTGCCCGCAGTGGCTCAAGTTCATGGAAGACATCACCGGCGGCGACGCCGATCTTCGCGACTACTTACAGCGCATGATGGGGTATTGGCTTACTGCCGAAGTGCGGGAGCATTGTTTGGTGGTATTGCACGGGGGAGGTGGAAACGGCAAGGGCACGCTGATCGGAACTAATCAGTACATTCTTGGAGACTCCGACAAATCGGGCTATGCCTGCACCGTCCCGATGGATGCCCTGATGAGGAAAAAAAGCGGCGAAACCGACCTGCGCAACGTTGCGCGCATGTGCGGTGCACGCTTGGTTGTTTCACAGGAGAGCGACCTAAAGCGGGAATTCAATAGCGGCCTTCTAAAAACGCTAACCGGCGGCGATGAACTCACCGGAGAAAAGAAATTCGAGCATCCCTTCAACTTCTCCCCCACACACAAGCTGGTCGTTGTGTCCAACCATCGGCCGAAAGTTGATCTAGACGGGGGCATGAAACGCCGCCTTCATTTGGTGCCGTTCCAGCAGGTCTACGATCTCGACAAAACAAAAACAGGCGCGAAACCGCCTGATCGAATGCTGAAGGAAAAACTTCTTTCAGAAGCACCAGGGATTCTGGCTTGGATGATAAAGGGCTGTTTAGCTTGGCAGGAACGCGGGTTGGATCCTCCGAGGTCTGTCCTCGACTACACCACCGAATTTTTCGCGGATAACGATACGCTGGGAGAATGGATCGAACAGCGCTGCGATACAACCGACCCGAAAGTGCGCGCTCCGAACGATGCTCTATTTGCAGACTGGAAAGTGTTCTGCAATAACGGGCGCGGCGATCCTGGCACACATGCCGAATTCATAGAAAATTTGCAAAAGAGGGGCTTCGAGAAATACCGGATCGGTAATAAACGTGCGATGTTTGGGTTGAAGATCAAGTCCACGCCCTATCCGGCGTAGTCAGACAGCGGCGTACAGAAAAAGGAGAACCAAAAATGATGGAAACGATTACAGGAACTATAGAGTCCAACAACGGCACGGAAGCATTGGTCTGTTTCGCCGATGGCGCCGAAAAACTGTTCGAACGCATTGCAGAGTCCAAGACAGAATTTCTTGCAAGATTTCCTCTTGGCGGTATGGTAGAAGCGAAGCGGCTTGCATCTGATATATCCACGCGGCAAGGCATGTTCGCCGCCCTGCAAAATCTATTTGGCGACAGGGGAATTACATACAGCGTGAGCATGTTCGAAAGAAACAACACTGCTCTTGTAGGAACTTCCCTGAATATTTCGGGCCTAGCTGTGTTCTGTGCGCCGGTCTTCGAATCGCCAGATGGGGGCGACGAGCGATATTTTGCGCTGGGCCGCGGAGAGCAGTGGGAGTGGTTGGAAGTAAATCAACAAAATTTCGAGTATGTCTGCGGGGAGATCGGGAAAGCCGTGGAATGGAGCAAGCCGGGAAGCCGCACGTCGATATAGACGGTGGTGAGTGACGTGACAAACAAACGTAGTACAAGTCGCTAAATACGCTATTAATCACCTTGACGGCTATGGTAAAGGGTGGTGAAATGAACAAGCACGATGTGTCGAAACTTTTCAGCGATCTTGGCAGGAAGGGCGGAAAGGCGAGAGCGAAGTCTCTTACCCCAGCCCGCCGAAGGGAGATTGCGATAAAGGCTTCGAAAGCGGCTGCGGAGAAGAGGACCAAAAAGAAACGTTCTGTGCGGTAAGAATGTGAAACTTCGGAGGGCACTGTGCGCACGATAAAACTCAAATTGATAGATCTTGATTACGAAGTAATCGCAGAAGAAGCCACTAAGCGGGGCTCATCTGTGAATGAGGTCATTAACGATTGGATGCATACGGGGGAACCTTTCTTCTCGGTGTCGATCGGTGCACCGGAGCCCGCATTGTCTCCGGAGGAAGAGGACGCACTTTTCGCGAAAGAGAACCACGCTGCGGCCGAGTGTAGGGCGTTGCGCAAGTGGCACGAATCTTTGGCGAAGCGAATTCGTTCGCGCCGGTCACGCGGGTCGAAAGTTTCGGGAGCAAAGCGATCTTAAATTTCTTGAGGGGTTCTATGCAAATGATTGAGCTAGAAATGCCGAAGGACTTTGCCGCCGCTCTTGTTATGCAGAAGGCATCATCCCTCTTCCGTCCAAACGGCTCGGAACTGCTCACGGCGGATCAACTAGCCAAGCACCTGGGCGTAAAGGTGGGCTGGGTCAAGCGTCAGAGCCGAACAGGAAATATCCCCAGCATTAAGCTGGGGAAATGCTACCGCTATCGCAAGGCGGATGTAGACTTGTGGCTTTCCGGGATGGTAACGAAACGTGGCTAACAATCCAAAATTGGAGTTGCGGCGGGGTAAGCTGTGGGGCCTTCGGTACTACGACTCGAAGGGCGCGCGCAAGTAGAAGACGCTAGGGCGTATTGACCGATACCCCGACGAGGCTTCGATGTCCGGCATCTTTCACGAATTTCTGGCGTCGATCAACGCCCGTTCGGCGGAAGCGATGCCGGAAGTTGACCCGAATGATGCGGTCGAAGCGTTTGTCGATCTTGTCTACTTTCCCCAGGCGGAGAAGCATCTGCGGGGAAACACCTTCCGCGGCTACAAAGGCATCTGGAAGGCGCTTCAGGCGCACACGCAAATCGGGCGCATCCGTGTACGGATGGTCCGCACTCCACATGTCCAAGCGGCATTGGACGCTTTAGCCACCGCGAAGCATCCCTCTAAAGCGTCCTTGGCTCGGGTCAAGTCTTTTCTGACCCAGGTTTTCAGCGAGGCCATTCGACGGGGATTCCGGGACGCCGACCACAATCCTGTTCGCGACACCAAACTGCCTCACGGAAAAGCCGCGGAAGAGACGTACGCGTACTCGCTCGCCGAAACACGACAGATCCTAAGTCTGCTTCCCCCATGCGCTTCGACAATCTGTGCTGTGGGTGCTTTCGCGGGACTCCGACGCGGCGAGATCTTCGGATTGCAGTGGCAGGACTTTGATGAGAAAGAGGCGGTGTTGCATATTCGCCGCGAGGTTGCCTTCGATAAGCGTGGCCGGATGATTGTGACCGAACCCAAGACGGAGAGTTCCAAGGCGCCGGTTCCGGTGATTGCGCCCTTGGCCGCGGCGCTCAAGTTGTGGAGGGACGCGCAGTCGGCAACGGCACAGGGCTCCTGGATGTTTCCAGCGTGTTTCGTTCGTGCCGAGCATCCTGTGAGTGTGCTCGATGCGCTAGGCCAGACCCCAATCAACCCCGGTAACTTCGATCGCGATCAGGTTAAGCCCATGCTCGATCGTGCCGGCGTCAAATGGGAGGGTTTCCATTCGTTTCGCCGCGGCCTGGCAACGAATCTGCACGCGCTAGGCGTGCAGGACATCGACATTCAACAGATTTTGCGTCACTCTTCCGTGGACGTTACGAGGGATTGCTACATCAAGGGCGTCAGCGCCACAGCTAAGACCAACATGGACCGAATCGAAACTGCATGGGCGCAGCTTCCAAGCACGCGGTTAAATTGAAAGTTTGTTTCCCAGGAAACGGTTTCCAGCGTCTTTGTAAGTCAATGAAACGGAAGAGACGCGAAACGCACTCAACTGACACTTAAGTTACTGAATGGACAGGAGCACGAGCACATTACGAATCGACTGCTCTACCAACTGAGCTACGTCGGCTTCTCGTGGGACCGTTCCAGTTTACCAAATCGCAGCCACAGCAATGCCAGAGCCATTCTGGATGGGTTGAGACAGGCATTCCCCGAGGGCAAGATCCGCCCCAGCATCATCTGCCCGCGCTCAATTATGCCGCGCGAGCGGCGGCCAGGGCCTCGTATTCCACCTGCGACTGCGCGGGCAGCAGAACCCACAGGGTGTAAACTCCGACGGCTGTACCGAAGGGAACGTTGAACAGCGAGATGAAGCCCAACACCAGCGCGATCACGCGGGCCCAGGGTTCGCGCTGCATCAATCCCCATCCCGCAATAAATCCGCAAGCCGCCTTGGCCAGGATGAAAATACCAACCACACTCAACAGCGGACGCAGAAACGCCGTGGGCGCCTCGGGCGCTCCCATCTCGTGCAGATGAGCGAACAACGTGTTGGCGATGACGTACAGAACCACGCCGCCGATGGTGTTGAACGCCGAGATCGCCAGCCAGAGAATCCCCAGCAAATGCAGGTGCCCCTGCACGCGCCCCGCGCGCTGCTGCATCATCACTACCGGTCCGAGGATTTGTTTGCCGCACTTGCTGCAGAACGCCTGGCCCGGCTGCACCGTTGCGCCGCATCCGTCACAGAACATAGTTTCCTCCCGCGCCGATTCGTGAGCCGGCCTGCTGCTACAACCTGCCGCTCAACACACGATATCCACAAGACGATACCCACAGATGATACGCAATTCGCGCCTGAGAGTTCAGTTGAAAGTGTCTTGCGTCCGCTCGAACGGGATTCACCGCAAAACGAAAAGGCCGCCCGGCAACAGGGCGACCTTCTCTTTTTCAAGGGAGAATAGTTCCAACGGAGGCTTAGATTTCCGTCAAAACTTTCTGGTGACAAAATCTTATGAGCCGAAAAAGCAGGGTGTCAAGCGATTTTTAGTAAATAAATGTCTTTAGTTTCAATAACTTACATAATCAATCAACACACGCCTCGGCTGTTTCAATCTGAGACGGAAGCTCGACAAACCAAACCTAAGCCAATGCTTCTGAGGCACTTAAGAAGGATTCGAGGTGTCGGTCGTAGGCGAAGGCCGGGCCGGGGAGTCCTGCCCCGCCGCCTCTCCAAGGTCGAGAGAAATAAACTCAGTGTGGTCGGCACGGCCGAAGACCGGGCCCGGAAAATAGCGCCGCAACAGCACGCGGGCGCCCCCGAATGCGACTCCTGCCGCCAGCGAGATCGCTCCCACGATAATGCACAGCAGAATAATGTTGACCAGCAGATTGGCGATGTTGTTCTTCTTGTCGAAATAAGTATTCTCGTTCCAGGTGACGCTGGCCTCATAGTTCACCGCGCCCAAAAGCGTCTGCGCGTCGCTCTGCGAAAGCTGCCCGGCAGCGATGGCGATAATCGGCCCGGTGCGCTTATCGAAAAACGGTCCCACGTTTTCGATGGCTGCAACCCCGGCTTGCGGCGGAGCCGCATGATGAGCGGCGTCGATGCGGCGCAAATGTTCGGCCGCCAACGCCGGCGTAGGATACTCGATCAGCATCAGCGTAGCGTCTCCACCGGGCGTCGAATACTGCCCGAGCACCACTTCAGGGCTGGCGCTGAAATCGACCAGGTCCGCCGGCAGCGGAGACGCGATCGCGCCCAGCCCCAGTGGCCCCTCCGCATATTTCTCGGTATTCGCCTCGTAGCCGTGGTGTGGCATGAAAGCCAGAATCGGAGGCAGGTTGCCCGCATTTCCGCTGGGCCGCGGCAACAATCCGGCCAGCTCCCGTAGATTCGCCGGCGACATCGGCGACACGCGGCTGAACACGGCTTCCACCAGGATTTGGCCGCGATAAAACAGCACCCGCGGATTCGCCGAAGCGCTCTGATCGCCGATATCTTCCTTTGCCATCCCCGGCTGCACATAGAACAGATACGCTCCGAAGGCCCCGCTGGCGTCGGCAAACCGCGCCGCGCGGATCTTCAGCGTGCGCCCGTCCTCACTCTTGTAGGTCGCCGCCTCGCAATCCGTGAACCCGTATTCCTTAAGCAGCGCGGCGTTCGTGGGATCGGCCGCAGCCGCATCTTTGCTGGCCTGAGCCGCACCCTCGATCTGCCACCCTGCAAACTGCTTTGGCAGGATCGCCGGCACGATAGGAGCCGCGCCCGGGTTAGCAGCGAACGCCACGCCGAGGCCAGTGAGGACAGCAATGACCACAAACTGCGATGCGCAAATAGCTAGACGCCTGGGCACAGATTCCCCTCTCTGTAATTAGACCACAGCGGAGGAGAAAAGGTTTCCGGAGGGAAAAACGTTATCGCTGCGGCTTCTGGGAGCGGACAGCCTTAATGATTTGGTCGCTCTGGCGCGAGGTCGATTTGTTAGTCCCGTTTCGCTCCGACTCCTCTCCGATGACCCTCAGTACCTCAGGTTCGTGGCGACGCACGGCGACGATTGTTATCGCGCCTTTCTTGCGTCGAGCCGTTGCCCGGGACATAAACTCTGCAGTTTAGTTCAAATGAACTCTACAGCGCATAAAGGATCTGGTCAACGAAGCTGGTCGGGCGGCAGTGGCTCAGTTCGCTGAAATGCTCATGTGGGGACAGCCGCCTCGGCTGTCCCGCTGAGCGCAGCGAGGCGTCTTCTTCGGCAGTGCCGGCAAACTGAGCCACTACCGGTCCAGTCGGTAGC
>Ga0185299_10002067_pt1 | contig 33160 bp, 31 predicted proteins | sample PaiPotPPA55metaG_FD_128002 | JGI IMG/M metagenome (GOLD analysis project Ga0185299, IMG submission 128002) | Iron sulfur acid spring bacterial and archeal communities from Banff, Canada, to study Microbial Dark Matter (Phase II) - Paint Pots PPA... ...
GTTCGAGTATCTCGAAAAAAATATGAGCAAGGCGCTGCGCCGGGAGCGCGCCACGCTGGAATACTTGATCCCGAGGAATGCGGCCATCAAAGCCCGCGTGGTTACCAAGGACGAGCGCGAGTCCGGGCTGCGCGAAATTCTGAATTTTGGTCACACCTTCGCCCACGCCCTCGAAGGCACGACAAAGTATCGCCGCTATCAGCACGGCGAAGCGGTTGCCTGGGGCATGATGGCCGCCGCTTTGTTGGCGCACGAGATAGGCGTCTGCGACGCAGACTATGTCTCACGCATCGTCACTCTCGTTCGTCAGATCGGCCCACTGCCGCCCTGGCCGCGCGTGCCCGCGAAATCACTGATCGACGCCATGCGCTTGGACAAAAAAGCACGCTATGGCAAGCTGCGTTTTGTTTTGTCGCCGAGGCTAGGCAAAGCCGACTCTTACGACGATGTGCCGCTCGACGCTGTTCAGCGCATTTTGCATTTCGCGCCGCAATTGTTCACGACATCGCCCTCCAAATGAACCGTTCGCCCATGCCGCAGGCGGTCGCCACGCCGCCTAAAGGGACTCAGCCCGAACGTGCGCGCTCGGAGGACGATGCCGCGCGCCAAGTACGCGAGATGTTCACGCAGATCGCGCCGCGCTACGATCTGCTCAATCATCTGCTTTCGATGCAGCTTGATCGTCTGTGGCGCGCGCGCGTGGCGCGCCGTCTTCGCCCGATCCTCGATCGCCCCGACGCGCTCGTCCTCGATCTGTGTTGCGGTACCGGAGATCTCGCTTTCTCACTCTCGCGTTCCGCGCGCGCCCGCATCATCGGCTCCGATTTTTCTCACGCGATGCTAGTGCGCGCCCGCGCAAAGAGCAAGACGCTACCGCACCGGACACACGCGATGCCCGGCGGTGCAATGCCGTTCTTTGAAGCCGACGCGTTGCGCCTGCCCTTTGCGGATGCATCGTTCGATCTCATTACCACGGCTTTCGGGTTTCGCAATCTCGCCAATTACGAAGCAGGTCTGCGCGAGATCTATCGTCTTCTCAAACCCGGCGGCACGCTGGCCATTCTCGAATTCACCGAGCCGCCGCCGGGACTGCTCGGCGATCTCTATCGCTGGTATTTCCGCAACGTGCTGCCCCGCATCGGCAGATTGCTGTCCGGCGACCGCGCTGCGTATAGCTACCTACCCGCATCGGTATCCCGCTTCTACCGGCCCGCAGAGCTCGCATCGTTAATGACAGCGGTCGGGTACCGCAGCGTAGATTACCGCGTCTGGACGGTTGGCACGGTCGCTCTGCATACCGCGGTCAGGTCGCTGTAGCTGTCTTCCGTCACTCTTCCAGTCCGACAGCGCGCAACTTCGCCAGCAGCGTCTTTGGCGATACGCCAAGTTTCTCCGCAGCGCGAGTCTTGTTCCACTTCGACTCCCGCAATGCCCCTTCGAGGACGACGCGTTCAACGTGCGCCACTGCTCGGCCGCTGATCTCCTCGAGCGACCCCTCCCAACTAAAATTGTCCGGCAGCATCCCGGCCGGCAAACTGGCCGCATCGGGCCGCGCGGTCGGTAACTGCAATTCACCCGCATGAATGCTCAGCCCATCGGCCAAAATCACCGCGCGCTCCAGGGTATTCTGCAGCTCGCGCACATTTCCGGGCCAACGATAATTCAGCAATCGCTGCTTCGCTTCTTCGGAAAGCTCCAGCCCCGGTTTGGCAAACTCCCGGCTGAATTTCTCCAGAAAATGCTGCGCCAGCATCAAGACATCGTCGCCACGGTCGCGCAAGGGCGGAATGGTCATGGGCACGGCCGAAATCCTAAAATACAAATCCTCGCGAAAGAGTTTCTCCTCGATTGATTTTCGCAAATCGCGATTAGTGGCCACCACGATGCGCACATCCACATCGATTGATTGCGTGCCGCCCACGCGTTCAAATCGTCTCTCTTCCAACACACGCAAGAGCTTCGCCTGGATCGCCAGCGGCAACTCGCCAATTTCATCCAGAAAAAGGGTGCCGCGATGCGCCATGTCCATCTTTCCGACCTTGCGCGCGCCTGCCCCCGTGAAAGCCCCCTTTTCGTGCCCAAACAGCTCGTTCTCGACGAGCCCCTCGGGAATGGCCGCGCAATTGAGAGCCACGAAGGGCTGCTCTCGCCGTGGCGACAGATGATGAATCGCGCGCGCAAAAAGCTCTTTGCCGGTTCCGCTTTCGCCGAGCAGCAGCGCTGTTGAATCCGTCGCGGCCACGCGCTGAATCTGCTGGCTGACCTCGCGAATCGCGCTATGCTCGCCGACGATCCGCGGAAATCCGTACCGCGCCGCGTACTCTTCGCGCAGTAAAATATTCTCGCGCAGCATTTCCTGTTGCTGCGCGGCCCGCTGCACCAAGAGCTTCAGGTGATCGAGGTCCACCGGCTTCTGCAAAAAATCGAAGGCCCCTTCCTTCATTGCCGTGACCGCTTCTTCCACTGACCCGAACGCCGTCAGCAGAATCACCGGAATGGTGGCGTCCGCACTCTTGGAAGCCCGAAGCACTTCCAGCCCGGAAGCTCCGGGCAGCTTCAAGTCGGTGAGCACCAGCAAATATCGCCGCGCGCGTATTTTCTGAATCGCGGCAGTGCCATCGGGCGCTTCGTCTACGGTGTAGCCCCAGCGTTCCAGCGCCTTGCGGAGCATCGCGCGCAACTCGTTCTTGTCTTCGACAAGCAGAAGGGATTCCATCTGTTCCGTTTTTACCATGAATCTCAGCGGTCACTACGGGAACCCGCACGGGGTGTGCGGAGAAGGGAAGCAGCGGCAGGCGAAGTAAGGACGTAATGAAGTAATGAGCTAACGAAGTAACGAGGCGCCGCGGCTAGAATCGAGGCAAAAGTTTTACTTGAAGCAGTGCGAATGCGAAACGCTGAACACGGATCGTTAAATGCAACAACGCCGAGCTTTCATCTTTACGTCGTTACTTCATTACTTCATTACTTCATTACTTCGGTATTTTTTACCTTGCCCAGCCGGAATCGCCGCCGGCCTTGCGTAGATCATCTTCCATGTCGGAGATATGTTGCTTCATTTGCTCGATTTCCTGTTTCTTGGCGGCGATCTTGGTGTCCTTGTCGGTGATTTCCTTGCGGCTGTACTGCTGGCTCAGAGCCTTTTGCGGATCGTTGTAATACTGGACCTGGGCCTTCTGCGCTTCGCGTTGCAAAATGTCGAGTTCCTGCTCTGCCTGCGCCAATTGCGCGCGAGCTTCCCGAAAGCGCTTGCGCCAGGCTTGTTCACTGTTCGGGTCTGGCGCGGCATTTTTGTCTTTGTCGGCGTCCGGATTCTTACCTGCAGTTGCCGCAGCCTCCGCATTTTGCGCGGCCTCCGCTTTGGCCGGTGTATCCGCTGGTGGCGCGGGAGGAGTCGGTGCCGGTGGAGCGCTCGTTCCGCCGCCCAAATCGTCGTTCGTGTAGACTTTCTTTGGTTTTGGTTCGGTTTTCTTTTGCTCGCGAGCCTTGCGTGCCGCTGCCACAACCGGATCGACGCCAGTCTGTTGCCCTTGTTGCGATGTGGTTTGCGGCGTATCTTGCTGTCGCCCAATCGCGACGATTCCCGCCAGTCCCAGCACAGGGAGCACCACGAGTATGTATACTCCGGTGTTTCGCCAAGTTATCGCTCGCATGTGACTTGCCTCCCCGGGGCTGGGTGGTTCCGTTCCGGAATCATGCTTCTAAATCTGGATGAGGTCGTTTCTCGACTCCATCGCCTTCGACTGTTGCGCCTTTGCTGGCGCTGCCTTTGATTCTACCGCTTCGGCATTTCCGCTGCGCCACTCTGGTAGCGTAACGATAAAGGCCGCGCCTCCCGCCGGTTGATTTCGCGCTTCTACCTGGCCTCCGTGCTGCACGATAATCTTCTGCACAACGGCCAGGCCCAAGCCGGTGCCTTGCGGCTTGGTGGTAAAGAAAGGGTGAAACAAATTCGGCAGGGCGCCGGCTGCGATCCCAGAGCCATTGTCGGAGACAGTGATGCGCTGAAAAGCGGCCTCTGCACCGCGGACAATCTCGCCGCGCACGTTAACCCGTCCACCCTTCGTTTCCGCGCAAGCCTCCGACGCGTTCCGCGCCAAATTCAAGATTGCTTGCCGCAACAGGCTTTCATCGCCCGCGACCCTGCCGAATTCTCCATCGCAACTCACCGCGACGTTCGGCGCCGCGGCGCCGATCTCAGCCACTACGCGCTCCACGGTGCCTTGCAACTCCACGACCTCATCTAAAATTTCCAACGGCCGGGCATACTTCAGGAATTCGGTCACCACATGTGTGATGCTCCGGGTCTGCTCCAGGATGCGCTCGGCATGATCCAAAATTTCGGCGTCAGCGGACTCCGCGCGAATCATTTGGGCATAGCCGGAAATCGTCGCCAGCGCATTCTTGAATTCGTGGGCAATGCCTGCCGAAAGCTCACCCAGTGCTGCCAAATGTTTTTTCAGCTCGACCTGTTGCTGCAACGCGGCGAGTTCGGTTAAATCGCTCAGCAGGCAGATGGCGCCGTTGATTTTCTCGTGACCGCGGCGCACCGGCGAAATCGTCACGCCCAGGCGCCGCTCCTCTCCGTTCGGGGTGATGTGGCTGACCTGCTCGCGTCGAAAGATCGTTCCTCCCGCCAAGCAGTCCGCCACGAGCCGCGTGAGTTCAGAGCCTTCGCCTAGCGCTTCGCTATAGCGCCGGTAATTCAATCCGCGAATGCCTAGAGCTTGTTCCGCCGCGGGGTTCGCGCCGGAAATAATTCCCGGCGCATTGACCATTAGAAAGCCGGCCGGCATGTTCCGCGTAACCTCTTCGCTCAGCTTTGCTGTGTGTTCCGCGCGTTCCTTCTCGATGCGGTGCAGCCGCTCCAACTCCCTTTCCTGCTCGCGTAATTTCTGAATCACGCCCTGCATTGACGCGGTCATGAACGCCGCGGTATTTTCGACTCGCGGCGCTGCGTCGATCCGGTCTTTGCGATTGCCCTCGCGTCTATCTTTGAAAAGGCGTGTGCTCAGCGACAGAATCAGCCACGTCACCGCGGCGAGCAACAGCACCAATCCCACGGCTAACGCGCGCGGGTTCACGACAGTGCCGATTTGGAACATGACCAGCATCAGTAAGAGGACACTTGTCCCTTCATCTCAATGGCTCCAGCGAATGGTCGGTCACTAAACCAATCTCGCCGCTAAATAGCGCTCGGCCGGCGGCCCGAGGTAAACCACCAGCAGAGCCGCAATCCCCAAAAACGTTCCCAGCGGTAGTTGGTATTGGCTCGCCAGTGTCCATCGCAAGCTATTCAAGGTCCCCAGGTTTCGCCGGCTGGCGCGTTCCGCCAAAGCCAGTTGCCACCCTGAGGCATATAGGGCCAGAATAATCGCGCCGCCCACGAGACTCCCGAGCAGCGTACCCAGCAAAATCGTGAGAAACGTTCCGCGCAATCCTAGGAACGCTCCTACCATGGCTATCATTTTCACGTCGCCGAGGCCCATGCCTTCGCGCCCACGAACCACCTTGTAGAGCGCGGCTACTCCCCAAAGCAGCAGACTGCCGAACGCCGCGCCCAGCAGCGCGTCGAGCAGGCCGAGCAAATAGGTGGGCGGTGGGCGATGAAATAAGCTTGCGCTTAAAAGTAATGCGGTGCCGTCGTTCGGGGGAACCCATGCGGACAAGAACAGTCCCAGTGCAAAGCCAGGCCAATTAATGAGATCCGGCAGCAGGCGAACACGCAGATCGGTAATGGTCAAAATGAGAATCAGACAGGTAAACATGAGCCACTTCACGCCTGTTTGGGTGAGACCGAACTCCAGATAGCACGCGACGAACAAAAGTCCGGTCAGCAATTCGACCAGCGGATACATCGGAGAGATCTGGTTTCCGCAGGAGCGGCATTTCCCGCGCAACCACAGCCACGCGAACAGCGGCACGTTGTCGTAGGCCTTGATCGGTGTCTCGCACCGCGGGCAACGCGAACTCGGGGCGACAATCGACAAGCCCTCCGGAATCCGCGTGATGCAGACGTTCAGGAAGCTGCCGGTTACGATGCCAAAGAGAAAAACGAAGCCGATGACCACCTCTCGACTTTGCCATAGGAACCTAGCCCTCTCAAGAAACCCCTGCTTACCGGTGCTCCATGCCTAACATAGGGATGGCAGCTAGAGGGGAAACAGATAACGCTGAGACGCAGAGGGCGCTGAGTTACGCGGAGAGGATGGGAGCCATCTTTCGGCAGTCGCGCCCAAATTGGGACCGGGGCACGCGGATAACGCTTTGTTTGGTGACGGCCTGCTCTCGACGGTAAACTGTAAGCTGTCCACTTCCATGCACTGGTTTGAACGCCGCATCCGCCGCTACGAGCACCGCCGCTGGACTACCGATGACAACCGGCGCGTGCGACCCTTTGGTTGGGGACTGGAGCACATCGGCGGCGATCCGGACAATCCCGATCCCGCGGCCTACGTGCGCGAATACGCCAAACGCGCCATTGCCAACAGTGGCGAGTGGTTTGCCGCCACGCCCGCGAGCGATTACCAACTTGATGGCGAAAACGTCCTGACCTTCACCAGCTCCATTCAGTCGCCCTGGCCCGAAAACAACACTGTCTCCGCTCAATTCTTTCCGGCACGGAATATTGTGCGGCGGTCGTCAGGGCAGGGATTTTGCCGTGTCACGAAGGCTAGCCGGAAAGGGGCTTCCGTTCCGGAGGGCGACTCGGCAGGGTTACCCGCGGTGGTCCTACTGCCTAACTGGAACGCGAAATGGTACGGTCAACGCGGCTTGTGCGAGTGGCTCCAGCGTATTGGCATCACGGTCCTCCGGTTGAGCCTGCCTTATCACGACCGGCGCATGGCCCACGGGCATGAGCGGGCCGATCAGCTGGTGGGCCCGAATATCGGGTTGACCCTCCAGGCCAACCGCCAAGCTGTGCAGGACACCCGCCGCTGCCTACGCTGGCTGGAGCAGCAGGGGTTTTCCCGGCTGGGCATCCTCGGTACCAGCATTGGCTCTTCGGTGGGCTATATCACCCTGGTCCACGATGAGGGGCTGCGCGCCGGGGGTTTCTTCCACGTCTCAACCTATTTCGCCGACGTGGTCAGTCAGGGCATGACTACGACTCATGTGTGGGAGAGCCTGCGTCACCATGTTACGGTCGACGAACTCCGCGACTTCTGGGCGCCCGTAAGCCCCATGCCCTACGTGCAGCGCGGGCTGGGTGCCGGCAAGAAGGCCTTAATGGTCTACGGGAAGTACGATCCTACCTTTCTGCCCGAGCTAACGGCTCAAATGCTGGCCGCCCTCCACGAGCACGGTGCCAACCTGCGCACCCTCGAACTCCATTGCGGCCACTATTCCCTCGAGCTCCCGCCGTTCAGTCACATAGCTGGTTACCGTATGCTGACGTTCCTCCGTGGCGCGCTCGCCCAGTAGCACATCAAAGACAAGGCCAGACGTTTATTTTTCCACCTGCCGGATCTTCAATCTCAGACTGTATTGGGCATCGATGCCGAGCGCCGCGCGCTTGGCCGTTGGCTTTAGCAAGGATTTAGTACCAACTTTTTTTTCGAGACCTCCATGAGACTTAACGTCAAGAATCCCGAAGCGGGCAAGTTGGCGCGGCTTCTCGCGGCAGAAACAGGAGAGACCATAACCGCCGCCGTAAGCAAGCGCTGCGCGAACGCCTAAAACTAGTTCGTGACCGCCGCAAAGCCGAAAGTAGAGCGTTGCAGGCGATTGGCCGTCGCAGCCCGTCTCCAAGTAGCAAGTATCCGCGAAGTTGACTAGATCTGCGATCACCAGGCCCGAGGTGTCCTTGCGACACGCAATACTGGGTGCCGCACGCCTCAGTGCAGGATCGCGGCGAAGCCGCCGGTGGCGACGAGCGCGGAGATCGTATCAATGTCACCTGCCAAGGCGCGGTCGTCGGTGAGTTTCGACGATGCATTGCGCACCACCGCTTGGGCTTTTCTTGCAAGGGTGCCGGTCTGCAGCGGGGCCAGCAGATCGATTCCTTGGCACGCGCAGAGGAGTTCGATGGCCAGCGTGTGGCGCAAGTTTGCGAGCATGCGTTCCAGGCGGCGGGCTCCGCTCATGCCCATGGAAACGTAGTCTTCCTGGTTGCCGGAAGTGGAAATCGAATCGACCGAGTGCGGCGTCGCGAGCGTTTTGTTTTCGCTGGTGAGGGCCGCGGCGGTTACCTGCGCGATCATAAAACCTGAATTCAGGCCGGGCTCGGGCGTCAGAAATGCCGGCAGCATGCTGGTCAAGGGATTGGTCATCTGCTCGATGCGCCGCTCGGAGATGCCGCCGAGCGTGGCGAGTGCGATGGCTACCTGATCGGCGGCCATCGCGAGTGGCTGGCCGTGAAAATTTCCTCCGCTGATGATGTCGCCGAAACCGGCGCCCGATCTAGCGTCTGATTGGGCGCGCGCGAAGACCAGCGGATTGTCGGTCGCGCTGTTCAGTTCCACCGCGGCCATTTCGCGCGCTTGGGCGAGCGAATCGCGTACCGCGCCGTGCACCTGGGGAGTACATCGCAAGCTATAGGCGTCCTGAACCCGAGGATCTTTCTCGGCGGCGCGATGCGATTCACGAATCTGGCTACCTTCATTGAGATGCGCTAGGTTGCGCGCGGTCATGGCCGCGCCGGCGTAGGCGCGCGCGTGCATGATTCGCGCGTCAAATGCGCCGGGACTTCCGCGCAGGGCATCGAGCGAGAGCGCGGCGGCGACATCCGCGGTATCCGCCGCTACGCCGGCTTGATGTAGCGCCAGACTCAAGAGCGCCAGCATTCCCTGCGTGCCGTTGAGCAGGGACAAACCCTCCTTCGCTTCCAGCGCAACAGGAGAAATGCCGGCGCGGCGCATGGCTTCGCCGCCCGCCAGGTTTTCGCCTTGGAACGAAGCGCGGCCTTCGCCGATCACCACCTGCGCTAGATGCGCGAGCGGCGCCAGATCGCCCGAAGCTCCTACCGAGCCTTGAGACGGAATGACAGGGTGCACCTTCGCGTTCAGCATTGCGCACAATGTTTCGACGGTCTGTGGGCGGATGCCGCTGAGGCCTTTGGCCAGCGCATTGGCGCGCAGCAGCATCATCGCGCGAGTTTCCGCTTCGCTCAGCGGCGCGCCCACGCCGCAGGAATGAGAGCGCACCAGGTTTACCTGAAGCTGGCGCACTTGTTCGGTGGAGATACGCACGGAAGCCAGCTTGCCGAAGCCGGTGTTAATGCCGTAGGCGGTCTCGCCCGAGGCCACTACGCGTTCGACTACCGCGCGCGAGGCTTTCATGCGTTCGATGGCATCGGCCGACAGCGACACTTTTTCGCCGCGGAGCGCGACATCGTAAAGCTGAGCGAAGGCTAGATCGTTGCCGGTCAGTTCGATGGGATGAGAGGAGTTTGAGGCTGGGGCCATGCTTAGGCTTCGCTCCGGTCGGGATTGGGAACGTTCAGGTGTACCAGCACGTCGCGATACTTGGGAGGCAGGGCTTTCGGACGGCCGTTGCTGCCACAGATGATGTGGGTCGTTGATCCAGTGGTGAGTAACACCTCGTCGGCATCACGGAATATTTCGTACGAGAATTTCACGATGCGATTGCGCCACTCGGCGATGCGCGTGCGGACGCGTAGGACTTCGTCATAGCGGGCGGGCTTTTCGTAATGGCAGTGGGCTTCCGCCACCACGATGTGGCAGTCGTCTTCTGTTTCCATGAGTTTGTATTCGAAGCCCATGGCACGCATAAGTTCGACGCGGCCGACTTCGAACCAGATCAGGTAGTTGGCGTGGTAGACGACGCCCATCTGGTCGGTCTCGGCGTAACGCACCCGTACAGTCGTGTCGTGATATTCGAGGGTTCGCATGGGGTTGGTTTAGCTGGGCTTAGTTTGCCAGACCGGCTTGCGCTTCTCCAGGAATGACGCGACGCCTTCCTTGAAGTCGGGGCTGCAGCGGATGCGCGCGTTTTCCAGGATGGCGCGCTCAAGGTCGTGGTCGATGCCAGGAGCTGCGGCGGAAACGAGCAGATGTTTCGCGCGGGCCAGGCTGCTGGGGCTGGCGGCGATTAGCTCGGCGGCGAGTTCATTGGCGCGATCGAGCAGGCGCTCGGTGGGGACGACTTCGGTCACCATGCCGAATTCCTTGGCCTCTTGCGCTTGGATGATGCGGCCGGTAAGCAGAAGATCGCGGCTGCGTTTCTCGCCCATCTGGCGGGTTAGAAAAACGGAGACGATGGCCGGGAGAAAGCCGATTTTTACTTCGGTATAGCCGAATTTTGCTTCCGGCGTTGCGAGTGTGAAATCGCAGAGGGTGGCGATGCCGCAGCCACCGGCGTAGGCGGCGCCGTTGACGGCGGCGATCAGGGGCCGCGGGTAGCTCCAGATGCGGCGGAGCATTTTGGCGATGCGGCGAGAGTCTTCCTGGTTCTCTGTGGGGGATTGCTGGGCGATGGCGGCTAACATTTCCAGATCCATGCCGGCACAGAAGCAGGTGCCCGCGCCGGTCAGGATGACTACGCGGACCGAGTGATTTTTCTCGATGGCCTCGAGAGCGGTTTGCAGCTCAGCCATCATGGTAGTGGTAATGGCGTTGCGTTTGTCGGGGCGGTTCAGCGTGATGGTAGCTACGGCGTCGCGATGTTCGACAAGGAGTGTGGAGTACATGGTCGTGCGGGCGGCTCCTCAGTTTAAAAGTGGGGCGTGCGCGTATTTGGACCGGATTTCGTTGGTCATGGCTAGGATCTTGGTCAGGCCGTCGGGCTCCATGCCGGCATCGGCGCCACCTTTTTTTAGCGCCGCCAGGACTTGTTCGGTGGCGATATTGCCTACGAGATTGTCTCCGGCGAATGGACAGCCGCCTAGTCCGGTGAGCGCGCTGTCGAAGCGGCGGCAGCCTGCTTCGTACGCGGCCATGATTTTTTCTTCGGCGTTCTCCGGACGGCTATGGAGGTGCACGCCCAGTTCGATTCCAGCGACGTGATCTTTTACTTCGCGGTAGAGATCGCCTACTAGCTTCGGGTCGGCGGTGCCGACGGTGTCGGCGAGCGAGACGGTGCGCACGCGAATATCCTTCAGCCATTCCAGGGTTTCGTGCACGATTTCGGCTCCCCAAGGCTCATCATACGGGTTCCCGAAGGCCATGGAGATGTAAATTACAAGATCGCGGTTTGCAGCGGCAGTATCCTTTCTTAATTTTTCGACGAGTCGACGGGATTCGTCGCGGCTCATGTTGGCATTCGCCCGGCGGAAATAGGCAGAGACGGAGTACGGATAGCCGATCGTCGTCACCCCCGGTGTGGCGAGCGCCCGTTCGAGCCCCTTTTCGTTGACCACAATGCCGATGATTTCCGGTGAATCGAGGGCAGCGGAAAGGGAAGCGTTGAGTTTCGCCATAACCTCTTCGCTGTCGGCCATTTGTTTTACGTGCTTCGGCGAAACAAAGCTGACGGCATCGATGTGCTTGAAACCAGCGGTCACAAGTTCGCGAAGATACTCGGCTTTTAGGTCCGTAGGAATGAAATCGGGGAGTCCTTGCCAGGCATCGCGCGGGCATTCGATCAGCTTCACTGTCTCCATATTAAGTTTGCAACACTCCGGTTTTGAACTCGCGGATTTCGGGATTCAGCGAGGCGGCTTCGAGAGCGGTGATCAGCGCGTCGCGCGTGTGGGCTGGGTCGATGATGGCGTCGACCCAGAGGCGGGCGGCAGCGTAGCGGGGGTCGGTTTGATGCTCGTAGGTTGCGCGGACGGAATCGTACAGCTCCTTTTTTGCTTTCTCGTCGACTTTCTTGCCTTCGCGCTCGAGTTGTTTCAGCTTGATTTCGGCCAATGTTGATGCCGCGGCATCGCCGCTCATCACGGCGTAACGTGCGGTGGGCCAGGCGAAGATGAAGCGTGGGTCGTAGGCTTTGCCGCACATGGCGTAGTGGCCTGCGCCGAAGCTGCCGCCGCAGATGACCGCGATTTTTGGCACCACACTGTTGGAAACCGCGTTCACCATTTTTGCGCCGGCACGGATTATGCCGCTCCACTCGGCGTCTTTGCCGACCATGAATCCGTTTACGTCGTGCAGGAAGATCAGCGGGATGCGGCTCTGGTTGCAGTCCATGATGAAACGCGCGGCTTTCTCGGCGGACTCCGTGTAAATCACGCCCCCAAATTCCATCCGTCTTTGACCGGAGCCGGGCGCGGTCGTCTGCACATTCTTTTTTTGATTGGCGACGATACCGACGGCCCAGCCGCCGATGCGCGCGTAGCCGCAGAGCAGCGTCTCGCCATATTCGGCGCGATATTCCTCGAATTCGCTGCCGTCCACGAGTCGAGCGACGACTTCGCGCATGTCATATTGCTTGCCTGGATCGCTCGAGAAGACTCCGTAAATCTCGCTGCCCGGATAGAGCGGTTCGCGGGACGCTACGTGGCTGAACGGCGTGGGATTTGGTGCGCCCATTTTGTCGGCTAACGCGCGGATGCGCTGGATGCAGGCGTCGTCGTCAGGTTCGCGGAAGTCGACGGTGCCGCTGATTTGGGAATGCATTTTCGCGCCGCCGAGATCCTCGGCGGATGTCTTTTGTCCGATGGCCGCTTGCACCAACGCGGGACCCGCGAGGAACAGGCCGGAGCCTTCGGTCATCAGGATGTGATCGCACATCAGCGGGAGATAGGCGCCGCCTGCCACGCACATGCCCATGATGGCGGCAAGTTGCGGGATACCCATGGCGCTCATGACCGCGTTGTTGCGGAAGACGCGGCCGAAATCGTCGGTGTCGGGGAAGACGTCTTCCTGGAGGGGGAGAAACACACCCGCGGAGTCCACCAAATAAATTGTCGGGATGTGATTTTCGATGGCGATATTTTGCGCGCGAATGACTTTTTTCGCGGTCATCGGGAAGAACGCGCCTGCCTTCACGGTGGCGTCGTTAGCGATGATCATGAAGGTGCGGCCGCAGACGCGGGCGAGTCCGGTGATGGTGCCCGCCGCCGGCGCGCCGCCCCACTCCTCGTACATTTCGTAAGCCGCGAAAATGCCGAGCTCGGTAAAGTACGTTCCGGGATCGATGAGTTTCTTGAGCCGCTCGCGCGCGGTGAGCCTGCCTTTTTTGTGTTGCGACTCGATGGCTTTGGGACCGCCGCCCTGGCAGATTTGCTCTTCTTCGTTCTTGATTTGGCTGACCAAATCGATGATCTTGCGGGTATTCTTCTCGAACTCAGGAGATTTGTTGTTAACACTGGTCTTCAGAACGGATGGCGACACTCGCAAGCCTCACGTTGAAATGACGCGTTCACCGCAGGTGGAGCAGGGAACGATAGCGAACGTTCAAGTATACGGTCGTTCCGGTTGTTGCGCGAGTGCGGCGGAGTGTGTAGCTCCGAATCGGTGCCATGATCGCCGAATCCGGCGCTTGACGGATGGCGACCCGTGCGAATAGAGTGGCGAAGCATCGCATTCTAACTTTGGAGGCGCCTGTGACCACCCTGGTCGAAGTTCCTCAGCATGGGTGTGCCTTCAACCACTCCGATTATTTGAAGTAATACGTCCTTTCCTAACTAATTTCCCTATTGAACGCGAGAATTTTGGAGGCGAGCGATGACGGCGCTGATTTTGGATTTGGCGTTGGCGCGGAGGATTGAACTGGCGCAGGCACAGGCCGCGGTGGATTGCGCGGAGGCGCTGGGACGCATGCGGCCGGATGGCCGCGGAACGGTGGAGCCCATTGCCGGAGGATTTGCGGTTTACTGCGGTGCGGGATCGCCGGTTACGCAGGCTGTGGGGTTGGGGCTTGATGGCGCGGTCAGCGATGCAGAGGTTGATCGATTAGAGGAGTTTTATCGGAGCCGCGGCGAGACCGTGCGTGTGGAGACCTGCCCGCTGGCGGATGCGTCGCTGATCCAGCAGTTCGGTGAGCGCGGGTATCGCGTGACGGAATTTTCCAATGTGATGGCGTTGCCCTTATGCGGCTCGCGCTCGTCCGAGATGGAACGCGGGGATCCGCCTGCTGGCGTCACCATCGAGCGCATCGGAAAAGCACAGATGGATTTGTGGACGCTGACGGTGGCGCAAGGTTTCTCGGAGAATTTTCCGGTGACGCAGGAGATCCTGGACGTGATGAAGATGTTCGCGCTCGGCGCTAATGTGGAGTGCTACCTGGCGCGTGTCGACGGAGCAATCGCGGGAGGGGCGACGCTGGCGCTACGCGACGGGGTGGCCGGGTTGTTTGGAGCGAGCACGTTGCCCGCATTCCGCAATCGCGGGGTGCAGACCGCGCTGTTGAAGGAAAGGTTGAGGCGAGCGGTTGCAGAGAATTGCGACTTGGCGGTGTGCTTGGCTCAAGTGGGGAGCATCTCGCAGCGCAATGTCTCGCGGCAGAGCTTTTCGGTGCTGTACACGCGGGTCAAATTCGAGAGGGCTTGGTGAGGGGTCGACGTCCGCGGCGAACTGCAGGATGGCGAGCTAGACTCGCCACTACAGAAGAAAGTGCGGTTAAGAGGTTTGCGGGACGCGCTTGTGAATGAACTCGACGATGGCTTGCGTGGAAGTGCCAGGTAGAAATATTTCGGCGATGCCGGCTTTCTTGAGGTCGGCGACATCGGCTTCGGGGATGATGCCGCCGAGGAGCACGGTGACATCGGTCATGCCTTTTTCGTGCAGCAATTTCATGAGTTGAGGGCAGATGGTGTTGTGCGCGCCAGACAGGATGGAGAGGCCGATGACGTCGACGTCCTCCTGGACCGCGGCGGTGGCGATCATCTCCGGCGTTTGGCGCAGGCCGGTGTAGATCACCTCCATACCGGCATCGCGTAGCGCGCGAGCGATCACTTTCGCCCCGCGATCGTGCCCATCAAGCCCCGGCTTAGCGATCAACACTCGAATTTTCTTCTCAGGCATTGCTCGTGATTTTTCTGTTTGGCTTGATGTCAGGGATCAGGGGTGCTGCAGCGTTCGCCGGTTCTATTCCTCGGCGAACCTCTGCGGTCCTCAGCGTCTCTGCGTTATCTTCTACTTCCTCATAATGCCACACAAAGCGCCGGATGCCGTCTTTGAGAACGGGCACGTTGAAGTTGATCAGTAACCCGACCCGGCTCCTAGAAAGGCGAAGATAGGTGAGCATAACGGACTCATGAATCTTGGCAATGGCTTCGATCGACTTGATCTCTACAACGATTCTGCCGCCCACTAGGAAGTCCAGCCGATATCCGCATTCAAGTTTCAGATCTTTGTACACGAGCGGGATTGGTTTCTGGCGTTCAAAAAGGATATTTCGAAGATCGAATTCGCGGGCTAGGCACTCTTCCCCGCTTCGAGCAAGCCGGGGCCTAGGCTGCGGTGGATTTCTATCGCGGCGCCTATAATCGCGTGGCTGAGTTCATTATCGCGCATGGTTAACTATACGAGAAGATAAGAGAAAGGATAACGCAGAGACGCAGAGAGCGCAAAGGTTCGCAGAGGGGACAACCCAACATCAGAGGAGAGGCGGAGTTAGGTGATGGCTACTTCTTCGTAGGTGCCGAAAGTTTCGCGCATGGCGTCGCAGATTTCGCCTAGGGTGGCGTAGGATTTTACGGCTTCGAAGATGTACGGCATTAAGTTGTCTTTGGTTTTCGTCGCTTTACGTAGGGATGATAGGCGGCGGGTCACTTCTTCGCTGGAGCGGTCGGCGCGGAGTTTGCTTAGGCGGTCGGCTTGGCGGTGGGCTACGGTTTCGTCGATCTGCAAGGTTTCCAGCGGCTTCTCGTCGGAGACGAAGTCGTTTACGCCGACCATGATTTTTTCTTTTTTGTCGAGGGCGACCTGGTAGCGATAGGAGGCTTCGGCGATTTCGCGCTGCGGGTAGCCGCGTTCGATGGCTGCGACCATGCCGCCGAGCGCGTCGATCTTGTCGATGTAATCCCAGGCGCCGCGTTCGACTTCGTTGGTGAGGGTCTCGACGAAATAGGAGCCGCCGAGGGGATCGACGGTACTGGTGACGCCGGTTTCGTGGGCGATGATCTGCTGCGTCCGCAACGCGATCGTGGCGGCAAACTCCGTGGGTAGCGCCCACGCCTCATCGAGCGAATTCGTGTGCAGCGATTGCGTGCCACCCAGGACTGCGGCGAGCGCCTGAATCGCGGTGCGCACGACGTTGTTGTACGGCTGCTGCGCGGTCAACGAGCAGCCGGCGGTCTGGGTGTGGAAGCGCAGCGCCCAGGTGCGTGGATTCTTCGCTTTGTAACGCTGGATCATGGCCTTGTGCCAGATGCGTCGGGCCGCGCGGTATTTCGCGATCTCTTCGAAGAAGTCGCTGTGCGCGTTGAAGAAGAACGAGAGCTGCGGCACGAATTCGTCCACATCGAGGCCGCGGCGCAGGCCCCATTCGACGTATTCGAGACCATCGCGCAGCGTGAAGGCTAATTCCTGAATCGCGGTCGAGCCCGCTTCGCGGATGTGATAGCCGCTAATCGAGATGGTGTTGAACTTGGGAGTATTCTTTACGCCGAACTCAAACGTGTCGATCACCAGCCGCATCGACGGCTCTGGCGGATAAATGTATTCCTTCTGCGCGATGTATTCCTTCAGGATGTCGTTTTGCAGCGTCCCGGAGATTTTCTTCCAATCGGCGCCTTGCTTTTCCGCGACGGCCAGATACATCGCCCAGATGATCGCCGCGGGCGAGTTAATGGTCATCGAGGTAGTCACATCGGAGAGCGGGATTTGGTCGAAGAGAACTTCCATGTCGGCGAGCGAGCTGATGGCTACGCCGCATTTGCCGACTTCGCCTTCGGAAAGCGGGTGGTCCGAGTCGTAACCCATCAGAGTGGGCAAATCGAACGCCGTCGAAAGTCCAGTCTGGCCCTGCGCGAGAAGATAGCGAAAGCGCTGATTGGTGTCTTCGGCGGTGCCGAAGCCCGCGAACTGCCGCATGGTCCAGAGCCGGCCGCGGTGCATCGTCGAGTGAATGCCGCGAGTGTAAGGAGGCTCGCCGGGATAGCCCAGGTCGCGCTCCGGGCTCCAGCCCGCCAGGTCGGCGGGCGTGTAGAGCCGGCGGATCGGATAGTTGGAAATGGTCGTGAATTGCGGCTGGCGCTCGGGGCTTTTCTCAAGCGTCGGCGTGAGTGTTTTTTCTTCCCAGGCTTTTTCTTTGGCGGAAGACTCGCGGCGGGAGGAAGAAAGTTCGGCGGGAACGATGGTTTGGCTGGAACTCTTGGAGGAATCGCTCATAAGAGATTTCTGTCTCGTTCGAGGCGCCCGGTAGGCCGATCTCGAAAGGCCCGCTCCACTCAATGCTAAGCGAATCGCGCGTTCCGGGCAATAGAGGCCGCATTGTGACGAGAATTCCTATCTCATCGCTCTCGAGCGAGCATCCCGGGGAATTCCAGAGTTCTTCCACGCGCTGTAACGCTCGTTCGTGATCGCGTTCGTTTTTGATTGGTTTAATGTCCATGGCGTGCGTGAACGAAACGTAGCAGTTCGTAGCGATCGGGGCAAGGCTTAGGAAATAACAGTTGATGCCCGGCCGCGTAATTGTTGCCGGTCTTGACAACGCCACAGGCAGGAGTGCCTGTGCTACTTAGTGGCCCAGGAGGTTGGATTGGAGGACGAAGCTTAGGACTTGGTTGGGGAAGAGGCCGAAGTAGACGGTGCCCGCGGCGGAGACGATTAGGACGATATTGACGGGGAGCGGAAAAGGCGCCACGGGAGTGAACGCGAGAACGCCACCGGGATGGGCGGCCTGATCATGGTGGCCAACTTCGGCACCGGGTTCGCGCATGTACATCACAACGATCAGGCGGAAATAGTAGTACGCGGCAATGATGCTGTTGGCGGCCATGAGAACCGCCAGCCATATGAGATGGGAGTTTACGGCGGCTTTAAAGACGTAGAACTTGCCGAAGAAGCCTGCGGTCACTGGCAGGCCCAGCAGGGAGAGCAGGAAAAGGCTTAGGGCTGCGGCTACTACTGGTTGGCGTTGGCCCAGGCCTGCGTAGTCGTCGAGAAAGAGGTGTTTTTCGCCGGTTCCACCGAGTTGAGACACGATGGTGAAAGCGCCTACTTTTACCAGGGCGTAGCTGAGGAGATAGAACAGGACGGCGGCGTACGCGGCTGCTCCTCCGGTGTCGGAGTTGCCTTCAAGATAGGTTACCGCAGCGAAGGCGACCAGGATGTAGCCTGCGTGGGCTATGGAGCTGTACGCGAGCATGCGCTTTACGTTGGTTTGGACCAGCGCGCCCAGGTTGCCGACAAACATCGTGAGCGCGGCCAGGATCCAGAAGGCCCAGAACCAGAAATGGGTGGCTGCAGGGACGTCGGCGAAGATGCGCAGGAGGAGCGCGAACGTCGCGGCTTTGGGTCCGGCGGAGAAGAGCGCGGTCACAGGGGTGGGCGCGCCTTCGTAGACATCGGGGGTCCACAGTTGGAACGGGGCGGCGGCTACCTTGAAGCCGAGGCCGATGAGGATTAGCGCGAGGCCGAGTTTGAGGAGATTGCTGGTGCTGTCGGCGGCGCCCATCAGGGCCAGGTTCGTCGTACCGCTGACGCCGTAGACCAACGCGATGCCGTAGAGGAAGAAGGCCGTCGCAAACGAGCCCAGGAGGAAATACTTCATGGCGGATTCGCTGGACTTGAGGGTGTCGCGGCGGTAGCCGGCCAGGACGTAGCTGGAGATCGAGCTCATTTCTAGGCCGATGAAGGCGGTGAGAAGTTCTTGAGCGGACGAGAGGACGCCCATGCCCGCGGTGGCGAAGAGGACCAAGGCGAAGAATTCGGCGGATTCGAGATTTTCGCGCTCGAGGTATGGGCCGGAGATCAGGACGACCAGGATAGACACTGCGCCTACTAGTAGGTGGAAGAAGATGCTGAAGGCGTCCAGTTGGATGAGGCCGCCAAAGGCAGGGCCTGCGCCTACTGTGGTGTAAGCGTAGATCGTGGCTGACGTGCCTAGGATTGTGCCCAGGATCGCGAAGAAGCTCAGGACGTGGCGGTTGCGGGTGAACGGTTGGAGCAGCATCAGCAGGACGCCGAAGATGCACCAGAGGGTCTCGGGGAGGACGCGGATTAGGTCTTCGGGGCGGGGGATCATTAGCGGGCTCCGGGAGTTGCGGGAGAAGTCAGGGTTGCGTTTACGGGTGCTGACGTGGTTACTCGTGTTGACGTTGAGGTTCTTGGGACATCCTTATCGGATGTCCTCAGAATGACAGGTTTTGTTTGGGGTGCTGTCGAACCGAAAAGCAGATCCCTCGCTCCGCTCGGGATGACAATACCCAGCGGCTGTGGATTCGGCGCTGCGACCGACGTGATCGCGGCGTGGATGACGCCCGCACAGGCAGGAGTGCCTGTGCTGCCGCAGGCTTCCTGGGGGTTGGAGCGTTGCATTTGGTCCAGGATGTTTTGGCTGGAGGCGGCGAAGCGGTGGGTGAAGAAGGTCGAGCCGATACCCATCCAGAGAGTGATTACTGCCAGCGTTACTAGAATTCCGATTTCGCGGCGATCGGCGTCCGGCAGGGATTTGTTTTTTTCTACTGTTATATCGCCGAAGAAGACGCGCTGGTAGGCCCAGAGCAAGTAGCAGGCGGAGAGGATCACGCCTAGGGCGGCCCAGCTTGCCCAGTTGGCATGCCTTTGGAATGTGCCTAGCAAGATCAGGAATTCGCCTACGAAGCCGTTGAGCATCGGCAGGCCCATGCTTGAGAGGGCTACGAATAGGAAGAAGGCGGCTAGTTTTGGCATCGGCGTCGCCAGGCCGCCGTACTCTTTGATTTCGAAGGTGTGGCGGCGGTCGTAGAGCATGCCTACCAGCAAGAACAGCGCGCCGGTGGAGATACCGTGTGCGAGCATCTGGTAAACCGCGCCTTGCATGGAAATATTGTGGAACGCGAAGATGCCCAGGACGACGAAGCCTAAGTGGCTGACGCTGGAATAGGCGACCAATTTCTTCAGGTTCGGTTGGACTAACGAAACGAGCGCGCCGTAGATGATACCGATAATCGCTAACGCGGCTACCCAGGGGGCGGCTTTGTGGGCGGCGTTCGGGAAGAGCGGTAGGCAGAAACGGATCATACCGTACGTGCCCATTTTCAGGAGCACCCCTGCGAGCATGACCGAGCCAGCGGTTGGGGCTTCGACGTGAGCGTCGGGCAGCCAGGTGTGCAGCGGGAAGAGCGGAACCTTGATGGCGAAGGCTACGAAGAATGCCAGGAACAGCAGCATTTCCTGTTGCGAGGTCAGCACGGCGAAGCGGCCGTCTTGCAGGAGTTGCTGGATCTTCGGGAGGTCGAACGTCCCGGTCAGGTTGTAGAGCCAGATGATGCCGACCAGCATGAGGATCGAGCCGGCCATTGTATACAGCACGAATTTTACGGCGGCGTAGATGCGGCGCTCGTGACCCCAGATGCCAATCAGGAAGGCCATGGGAATTAACATGACTTCCCAGAATAGGAAGAACAGGAACAGGTCGAGCGAGAGGAACACGCCGACCACGCCGACTTCCAGCATCAGGAGCATGATGAAAAATTCTTTTACGCGGTTATGGACGCTGCTCCAGGAGGCGAGGATCGAAATCGGCGTGAGGAAGGTGGTCAGGATGACGAGGAAGAGGCTGATGCCGTCCACGCCGAGGTGGTAGTGAATCGGCGGGTTGCTGATCCAATTGTAGTATTCGACCAGACTGTAGCCGGACACTCCGGGTTGCACGCCGGGGATGAGCAACAAAGAGAGGCCGAATTCGGCGAGAGAAACAGTTAGGGCGAGGCGGCGGATGTAGACGTGATCGTCGCCGCGAAGAAGCAGCAGCGCGAGCGAGCCGATGGCCGGGAAGAAAATGAGGACGGAGAGCAAGTGGCTGCCGGGGATCATCAGTGCACCATCCCGATTGCAGCGGGCTTTGCATATGGCCAGAAGAAGATGATGGCGATGATTACGATAGCGCCGATGACGACCCAGACGGCGTAGCTGCGGGTGTTGCCGGATTGCGCGTGACGCACGTTGTCGCCGGCTTCGGTTGTGCCGCGTGCGATGCCATTTACGGCGCCATCGATGATTTGCACATCGACGGTTTGCCATAGAACTTTCGTCGAGAGCCAGAGCAGCGGCTTGACCACTACCGCGGCGTAGAGTTCGTCTACGTAGTATTTGTTGAAGAGCGTGGTGTAAACGCCCTTCATCGACTTGGCGAGTTCGGCGGGCTTGCCAGGCTGTCGGATGTACAGCCAGAAGGCGATGCCAAAACCGAGTAGCGCGGTGACGACCGCTACAATGGCCAGCGGAATTTCGAGCGCGCGGGCCGCGGCTTCGGCGGCGCTAGACTCGGCTCCGCCACCTTGCGCGAAGACCGGCTCCAGAAATTTCGCAAAGTAGTCGGGCCCGCCCCAGAACGCTGGCGCGGCAAGCCAGCCGCCTACGATCGAGAGGACCGCGAGGATCATTAGAGGCACCAGCATGCTTTTGGGCGATTCGTGCACGTGAACGTGATGCTCGTCGTAGCGTTCCTTGCCAAAGAAGGTGAGGAAGACCAACCGGAACATGTAGAAGGAAGTGAGCAGCGCGGTGAGCAAGCCGATCGCGTAGAGAATGCGGCCCCCGTTTTCGCTTTGGAAAGCGCTCAGCAAGATGGAGTCTTTGCTGAAAAAGCCGGCGAGCGGCGGAAATCCGGCGATGGCCAGCGTCGCCGTGAGCATGGTCATGTAGGTCCACTTAATCTTTTTGCTGAGGCCGCCCATTTTGAGCATGTCCTGCTCGCCGCCCATGGCGTGAATCACGCTGCCTGCCGCGAGGAAGAGCAGAGCCTTGAAGAAGGCGTGGGTCATCAGGTGGAAGATGCCCGCGGAAAATGCGCCGACTCCGCACGCCAGGAACATGTACCCGAGCTGGCTGACGGTGGAATAGGCGAGAACTTTCTTGATGTCGGTCTGGACGAGGCCGATGGTGGCCGCGAAGATCGCGGTGGCGCAGCCGACGATGGCGACGATCAGCATGGCGCTGGGGGAATGCATGAACAAAACGTGGGAGCGGGCGACGACGTAAACGCCCGCAGTGACCATGGTGGCCGCGTGAATCAAGGCGCTCACGGGTGTGGGGCCTTCCATGGCGTCCGGGAGCCAGACGTAAAGGGGGAGCTGAGCGGATTTGCCGGTGGCGCCGACGAAGAGCAGCAGGCAGGCCACCGTGAGCGTTCCGTACTGACCCATGGCGTCCGCGGGCATCGGAGCGGCTTTCGCGAACATGGGGACGAAGTCCAGCGTGCCGAACGTTTTGAAGAGCAAGAACATGCCGAGCATGAAGCCGAAGTCGCCGATGCGGTTAACGATGAACGCTTTTTTGCCGGCATCGGCGGCAGATTTTTTCAGGAAGTAGAAGCCGATCAGCAAGTAGCTGCACAAGCCCACACCTTCCCAGCCAACGAAGAGCAGCACGTAGTTGGCGGCGAGGATCAGGATGAGCATGAAGAACATGAAGAGGTTAAGGTACGAGAAGAAGCGATAGTAACCGCTCTCGTGGGCCATGTAGCCGGTGGAATAGATGTGAATGAGCCAGCCGACGCCGGTGACCACCAGGAGCATAACGACGGTGAGCTGGTCGATCTGCAAGTCGAAACCAGCGCGGAGGGTTCCGGCGGCGATCCACGAGAAATACTGCTTCACCCACGGGATCCGGTCTGGTGAGAGTTGGGAAAATTCGCGGACGGCTTCGAGGGCGCACAGAAAAGAGAGGCCCGTGGAGCCGACGGCAACGTAGTTGACGATTTTGTTCGGCCACTTACTGCCCAACAGGCCGTTGATGGCCGAGCCGAGCAACGGCAGCAGCGGAATGATCCAGAGAGTGTTGAGTATCGGCATTAGAGTTTGAGCAAATCCACGCGCTCGACGTTGAGCGACTGCCGGTTGCGCTGAATGAGAATGATGATGCCGAGCCCCACGGCTGCTTCCGCGGCCGCGACTACGATTACAAACAGGACGAACACCTGGCCGTCCAGTCGATTCCACGCCTGACTGAAGGCCACGAAAGCCAGATTGACGGCGTTGAGCATCAGCTCGATAGACATAAAAATGGTGATGATGTTGCGCCGGAAGATGAACGCGACGACGCCAAGGCCGAAGAGGATGGCGCTCAAAATCAGATAGTAATGCGTCGGGATCATGGGCGAATCTTCTCCTTCTCCCGCTGTGCGAGAACGATCGCACCGATAATGGCGACCAGGATCAGGAAGGAGGTCAGCTCGAACGGATACACAAATTCCTGGAAGAGCAGGCCCGCTAATGCTTTCGTCGGCGCGGTCGCGCCGGTTTGGGCGGCGGCTTGCACGCGGTCCGTAGAGCGCGCGACGGCCGCGGCAAGGAAACCCATCAGGGCGATGGCCAGCGGGAGCCCAGCCCAACCCGCGAGCTTGGAAACGTTGGTGCGCTCTTCGACGCCAGCGTTCAGCAGCATGATGACGAAGACGAAGAGCACCATGATGGCGCCGCCGTAGACAATGATTTGCACGGCGGCGACGAATTCTGCGCCCATCAGAAGATATAAGCCGGCGAGTGCGACCATGACCACGATCAGCGAGAGCGCGCTGTGAATCGGGTGGCTCTGGAGAATCAGACTGATTGCTCCGAGGATCGCCATCGCCGCGAGAACGAAAAAGATGATGAGGGGAGCGTTCATTCTAGTGGGCCCTCAACAGAATCACGGAAGCGGTGATCACCACGTTCGCGAGCGAAACCGGAAGAAGCAATTTCCAGCCGAAGGACATAAGTTGGTCGTAACGGAAGCGGGGCAAGGTGCCGCGCATCCAGACGTAGACGAAGAGGAAAAATAAAATCTTGCCCAGCAGCCAAAACGGGCCCTGGATGAATTCGTTGATAAACGGGAAGGCCACCAGAACAACGCCGATCACGGTAAGGACGGTGCCCAAGCCCGGCAGGATCACGCGACCGAAAATCGTTTCGTAGTGGATGCCGTCCCAGATGACCCACAGGCCGAAGGGGATCAGGATCGCCGACGGCAGGTAGTGCGTGAACGTCCAGGATGCGGGGAACGGAGACAGCCAGCCGCCGAAGAACATGATGGCGCAGAGAGAAGAGACCGTGATCATGCTGGTGTACTCGGCGATGAAGAACATCGCGAATTTGAAGCTGGCGTATTCTGTGTGGAAGCCGGCGACCAGTTCGGACTCGGCTTCGGGCAGATCGAATGGCACGCGATTGGTTTCCGCGATGGCGGCGGTGAAGAAGCAAAGGAAGCCGAGGATCTGCGGGAAAATGTTCCAGCCGAGAATGCCGCGCTCCGGATGCGCAGCCTGGGCATTGATGATGTCGCGCAGGCTAAAGCTGCCCGCCATAAGCAGAACCCCGACCACCGACATGGTAAGCGCCAGCTCGTAGCTGACCATCTGTGCCGAGCTGCGGAGGCCGCCGAGCAACGGATATTTGCTGTTGGACGACCAGCCAGCCAAGGCCACGCCGTACACGCTTAGCGCGGTAATGGCGAACAGCGCGAGGATGCCGATGTTCAAGTCCACGATACCGAGATAGATGTCGTGGCCGAAAAGGCGAATCGGGTCGGGGCCAAAGGGGAGAATGGCGATGGACGTCAGCGCGAGAGCGAGCGCCATCAGCGGCGCGAGAAAATAGGTGAATTTATCGACCCCAGCTGGCGTCGGATCTTCCTTCAAAAGAAATTTTGCGCCATCGGCCAGCGGTTGCAGCAAACCGTGCGGGCCGACGCGGTGCGGGCCCCATCGCGACTGCATGTGCGCGACAACTTTGCGCTCGAACCAGGTGAGATAGGCATTCACCGTGAGCACGATGAAAAGCAGAAGCGCGATTTTAACCAGCGTGATCAGGATTTCGGCGTGCTGGGCTAGGAAGTCGGTCACGGCTTGGCGTCAGCCTCCGGCAGAGAATCCATCATGGTGCAGAAACGCCCGAGGGTTCCACTGGTGAAAAGCGTATCTTGCGCCGAGCGAATCAGCCCCGCGGGTACATCATAGGGCGCGTGGCCGTTTCTGGCGACCTGTACGCGCGTCGGTTCGGCCCCACCGGTGAGCAAGCCCGCTATTTGGACGTCGTAACCGTGCACCACCTTGCGAATTTCGTCGAAGACCGCGCTAGGCGTCTTGTAGTGAAAAGCTTTCCCGATGCCGATTTTTTCCAGTTGGTGGGACAGAATGCGCAGTAGATCGAAGTCGGTGCGCGCGCCCATCACTTCCGCGGCTTTGTGCAGAAGCTGAATTTCGCCGGAGGTGTTGGTGACGGTGCCATCCTTTTCATACGCGGAGGCGGCCGGGAAAACGATGTCGGCGGGGCGGGACGTGTCGGTCGGAAACAGTTCGTGAACGATCAGCAGTTCAAGATTGCCGCGCCCGACGCCCACCGCGCCAAAGTGCGCGAAGGGGTTCGCGCCCATGACATAAAGAGCTTTGAGTTTGCCGGCCTGCGCTGCCTCCACCATCTGCGGGGTGGTCAGGCCGGGCTTACCGGGAATCACGGCTCCCCAGAGTCGATCGAAGCTTTCGCGCGTAGCGGCATTGTCAAGATAGGCGTACCCGGGTAAGCGATCGGGCAGAACGCCCATATCGGCTGCGCCGCGGGAATTCGCGTAGTCGCCCAGTGCCATGTAGCGAGCTTTCCCTTGCAGCTTGGACCCGAAGTAAACGAGTTCCGCGATGGCGGCGCCAGATAGCTCCGCGCCAAAAACGATGGCGATTTCTGGTTCGGCGTCGAGAGCGGCCTTGAGCTGCACAAGCTTCTCGACCATCTCCGGAGCGAGCTGGCCTTCTTCGCGGCCCATCCAGCGAATCGCCGCGAGTTCTTGACCCTCCGCTACCTTCACAAACTGCGACGCCTGACGGTGCAGCTTGATCTCGCGCGAGTTCACAATGAAAAGCTTCGAGTAGTGATGGCGGATTCCGGTGCGAATTTGCCACGCGGCTAGAGGGTTCTGGTTGGTGGGATCGTTGCCGATCAGCAGCACGGCCTTGGAGTTGTAGAGCTGCTCCATGGTCAGCAGCGAATCGCTGGTGCGCTCGGCGAGAGCGGTCATCAGGCCGGAGTAGTCTACCGTGCGGTGATGATCGATGTTGTTGGTGCCGAACGTGGCGCGCGCCAGGCGCTGAAACAAATAATTTTCTTCGTTCGAGGTGCGATTCGATCCAATGAAGCCGATCGAGTCCGGACCATACACCTCAACAATCTGCTTCAGCTTGGTGGCGGCGGTTTGCGATGCTTCTTCCCAGGAAACGGGAAAAAGCTTGTCGCCTTTGCGGACCAGCGGCTGCTTGATGCGCTCGGGATGCTTGACGAAATCGAAACCGAAGCGGCCCTTCACGCAAAGAAAATCGCCGTTGATGCCGGAAAGGTCGCGATTGTTGGAGCGCAAAATCTCGTGGTTTCGCACGCTGAGCGTGGTCTTGCAGCCATTCGAGCAGTGCGTACAGATGGTGGAGACGTATTGCATTTCCCATGGCCGCGTCTTGTATCGATAGGTGCCGCTGGTGAGTGCGCCCACCGGACAGATATCGATGCACATGCCGCACTCTTCGCATTCGAGATGATCTTCGCGGTTGGGAATGATCACGCTGTTCGCGCCGCGCATGCCCACGCCGAGCGCTTTTACGTCCATGCCCTCGTCGCACACGCGAACGCAGCGGAAGCAGAGAATGCAGCGCGGAGCGTCGTAGTAAACGAGCTCCGACCATTTTTCCTCGGGGCGATGAATTTTTTCTTCGACGAAGCGGCTGGTATCGGCGCCGTAGCGGAAGACCATGTCCTGCAATTCGCACTCGCCGCCCTTGTCACACACCGGGCAGTCGAGGGGATGATTGGTGAGCAGAAACTCCAGCATGTACTTCCGCGCTTGCCGCACCTGATCGCTGTCGGTTTTCACGACCATGCCTTCGGTCGCCACCAGCGTGCATGCCGTCTGCAGCTTCGGCATTTTTTCTACTTCCACCAGGCACATGCGGCAAGCAGCCTGCAAAGAAAGCCCCGGGTAGTAGCAGAACGATGGAACCTCGGTGGCGATGCGGCGGCTGGCTTCAATCACCAGTGTTCCCGGCGGCACTTGCACATCGCGGTCGTTTATTTTCAGCGTAACCAGCTTTTGGTCTGTCATCGTAGTTCGTCTATGGTTCGTATATCCCGGCCTTCGCCTAAGCGGCTTGGGGCCTACCGCGAACCGACAAGCGCTTCGGCGGATTTGTAAGGGCAACGTCCACTCAAATGTTCTTCAAATTCATTGCGCCACTTGGTCACGATGCTGATGGTCGGCAGCGCGGCGGCGTCGCCGAGCGGGCAAAAGGTGCGGCCCAGCATGTTTTTCGCAAGGTCGCCGACCAAGTCGATATCTTCCGGCCGGCCGTAGCCCGCGTGGAAACGCTCCAGCATTTTGCGCAGCCAGCTGGTGCCTTCGCGGCAGGGAATGCACCACCCGCAGGACTCGTGCGCATAGAAATGCATGATGCGGCGCGCCATATCGACCATGCAGGTATCTTCGTCCATGACCACCATGCCGCCGGAGCCCAGCATCGATCCGGCTTTGGCCACGGAGTCATAGTCCATCGGAATATCGATTTCGTCTGCCTTCATTAGCGGGCAGGAACTGCCGCCGGGAATGACGGCCTTTAATTTCTTGCCGCCGGGGATGCCGCCGGCAACTTCGTAGATGAACCTTTTCATGTTCATCCCCAGCGGAACTTCGTAAATGCCAGGCTTGTTGACATGGCCGGCGACGCAGAGCATGCGCGTGCCGCCATTTTTCGGCGTGCCGCGATTGGCGTAGGTTTCGCCGCCTTCCAGCAGGATTGCCGGAACGGTGCTGAGGGTCTCGACGTTATTGATGATTGTCGGGCAGCCGTACAACCCAACGACGGCGGGGAAGGGCGGCTTGATGCGTGGGTAGCCGCGCTTGCCTTCGAGCGATTCCATCAGGGCGGATTCTTCGCCGCATTCGTACGCGCCGGCCCCGGTGTGAACGATCAGATCGAAATCGAAGTCGCTGCCCAGAATATTTTTGCCGAGATAGTTGCGGGCGTAGGCTTCATCCAGCGCTGTTTGCACGATGTCCAGCACGTAGCGATACTCTCCGCGGATGTAGATGAAACCCATCTTGGCGCCGATTGCGCGTCCGGCAATGGCGATGCCCTCGATCATCTGGTGCGGGTCCATCTCCATCAGCGGGCGATCCTTGCAGGTGCCGGGCTCGGATTCGTCGGCGTTGCAAATAACGTATTTGGGTTTCGGAGAATCCTTGGGAACGAACGACCATTTCATCCCGGTCGGGAAGCCTGCGCCGCCACGCCCGCGCAAGTTCGACTTCTTGACTTCGTCGATGATGCTTGCCGGCGTCATTTCGCGCAGCGCCTTTTCCAACGCCTTGTATCCGTCGTGTTGCAAGTACACTTCGATCTTGTGGGAATCTTTGATACCAAAGCGGCGGCTGATGACCGGAGTTTCGGCTTTGTCGCGGGGGTGAAGCGCACCTGCGGTTACCGGCTCCGGCGTGGTCTTGCGGCCCGCGTCGAGATCCTCGATCAAGCGATCGAATTTCAGTGGGGTGACATTTTCAAAGAAGTCGTAGTTCACCTGCAGTGCTGGCGCGCCGGTGCAACCGCCGATGCACTCGACCTCTTCCAGGGAGAACACGCCGTCGGCGGTGACTTCTTTGTGGCCGATTTCCAGCCGCTTTTTCGCGGCTTCCAGGAGTTCCGTGCCGCCGCGCAGCATGCAGGCCACGTTGGTGCAGATTTGCACGTGGTGCTTACCCATGGGCTTGCGGTGCAGCATGGAGTAATACTCGAGAGTTTCTTCCACCTGCACGGTGTGGAGTTCCAGGCGGCGCGCAATTTCCGCGATCATCTCATCGCTGACGCAGCCGTACTCGTCCTGCGCATACATCATCATGGGGATGAGCGCGCTGCGCTTGAACGGGTAGCGGTTTTGCAGCGTTTCGAAGCGCGTTGCGAGTTGTGGCGAAAGTTCCATAGTCCTCGTATCACCAGGAATCTAGCTACTCTACTTTTGTCATCCTAAGCCTATCCGGCGCGGTAAGCGAAGGACCTCGGCGTCAAAAGTTGTCTCGAAATCAGCGGTTGAGATCCTTCGCTTCGCGCAGGATGACAACGGTTTTCGTATTCGGCTTACTGTCTTCGGTTCGCGCTTCCGGCTGCGTTTATCTGCCTCACCGATCAACTTCGCCCAGCACGATGTCGATTGTTCCGATGCAGGCGATTACGTCGGAAATCAATTGACCCTGCACCAGTTTCGGCAAAGCCTGCAAATTAATGTACGACGGGGAGCGGAAGTGGCAGCGTAAGGGCTTTGGCGATCCGTCGCTTGCGATAAAACAGCCCAACTCTCCGCGCGGCGATTCCACGGTCACAAACGCCTCGCCCGGCGGAGGAGAGAATCCCTCGGTGAAAATCTTGAAGTGGTAGATGAGCGCTTCCATCTCGGTCTTCATTTTTTCGCGGCCCGGCGGAACGATGCCCGGCGCTTCGGTGCGAATTGGTCCTTCCGCGGGAATCTTGTCGATCGCCTGGCGGATGATCCTAAGGCTTTCGCGCATTTCCGCGACACGAACCATGTAGCGCGCGAAGCAATCCGAATCGGTGCTGGTGGGGACGTCGAACTCGAATTCGTCGTAGCTTGAATATGGGAACATCTTGCGATTGTCGTAAGCAAGCCCCGAGGCGCGTAACGTCGGGCCGGTCATGCTGTAAGCGACTGCGTCTTCGGCGGAGATAACGCCCACGCCTTTGAGGCGGCCAAGCCAGATGCGGTTCCCGGTCAGCAAACTTTCGTATTCGTCGATGCGCCCGGGCATCATCTTCAGGAATTTCTCGACGCGATCGATCCAGCCTGTCGGAGGCTCGAGCGCCAGCCCGCCGATGCGGATATAGCTGGTCATCATGCGCTGCCCGGAGACGAACTCGAAAATCTTCAAGATCTCTTCGCGCTCGCGGAAGCAGTACAAGAAAACCGACATCGCGCCCATGTCGATGGCGTGGGTGCCAAGCCATACGAGGTGTGAGGAAATCCGCTGGAGTTCGACGAGAAGCACGCGAATGTATTGAGCGCGCTTGGGTATTTCCAGCCCCAGGAGTTTTTCGACTGCCAGGCAATAAACGAGGTTGTTGCCGAGCGGATTGAGATAATCCATCCGGTCGGTCAGGGTGATGGCCTGCGAATAGGTTTTGTCTTCGCAGGATTTTTCAATGCCGGTGTGCAGGTAGCCAAGATCGGGAACCGCTTTAAGCACGGTTTCGCCGTCCAGTTCCAGTACGATGCGCAGCACTCCGTGAGTGGACGGGTGCTGCGGCCCCATGTTGAGGACCATTGTTTTTGCTGGACCAGTGGCGGTTTCGACGGTGGTCATGGGCGATTCCTGGTGTAACGGGTCGCGATGGCTGGGATATCCCGATACCCCTCGACTGGAAAATCCTTGCGGAGTGGATAGCCTTCCCAATCGTCGGGAAGCAGAATGCGCCGCAAATCGGGATGCCCGGTGAACTGAATGCCGAAGAGGTCGAAGATTTCGCGCTCCAGCCAATTCGCACCGAGCCAGACGGGAACCAGCGAATCCACGACAGGATCGTGAGTGGACAGGCGCACGCGGATACGGACCTTCTGGCGCAGCGGGATGGAAACCAGGTGATAGTTCAGTTCGTAGCGGGGTTCCATCGGGAAACGATCAACGCAGGTGGCATCGCTCAGCAGGTTGAATTGCAAGGCGCGATCGTCGCGACAACGCTCGGCTACGCCCCGCAAATTTTTTCTGGCGACAACAACGGTTGTTTCACCGCGGAATTCGATTACTTCCTCGATGGCGTTGGTGCTCCACGCGCGCAGGCCAGCGACTACAACATTAGTAGGTTGACTACCGCTTTCCGTCACAGGTTCCGAAACCCCGCTTTGCGCCGACTAGTAGTGCCAGTCGAACGCGCCTTTTTTCCACAGATAGATGTATCCGACCAGGAGGATGGCGATATAGATGAGCATCTCCACGAAGCCGTAGACTCCAAAACTGTGTGAAACTTTGAACATGTCGCGGTAAATGTAGGCCCAAGGGTATAGGAAGATCGCTTCCACATCGAACAAAATAAACACCATGGCCACGAGATAAAATTTTACGGAGAAGGGTTGGCGCGCGTCTCCGATGGGATCCACGCCACATTCATAGGGTTGCTGCTTGGCGCGATTCGGGCGGCGCCACCCCACCAGGATGGAAGCTGCCGTCAAAGCGCCGGCGAGCGCCACCGCGATAATGAGGTGTATGAGAAGCGGAACGTAAGCATGCAGACCTGATTCACTCATGGGCGAAGGGTTATAATAACGAGTCACCTGCCGTTGGGTCAAATGCGGCGGCGAAAAACTTCTGCGGGACCAGTTTCCTGCCGACTTACGCTGAGGTACGTGCACGCATGGTGTTTGGTCACAATACGAACGTTACGGTGGATGGAACAATATTCCACGTGCAGACCGAAGATCGCGGAGTTCGCAGCGCGGTCCTCGACACCACCGTACATTGCCGTGGCCGCGTGCTGCACCGGCGGACCACCAAATACCACGATTTGCTGCCACTAGATGCGGATCGCGAGCAGGCGCTGAAGACACGGTTGGACGAGCAGCATCGCATCGTCGTGGAGGAACTGCGAAGCGGAGCGTTGCAAGTTGCCGCGCCGCCGATGGCGCCGGCTCGGCCCGCGAGCGGCGGTGCGCCCGTCGGGACCGTCGCAGGTGCGAAGATTCCAGAAAAGGATCAGCCGGGCGTTTCCACGCCGGCCGCGCCTCCGGCGGACGTAATTGCCGTTGAAATGCTGAATCCACGAACCTGGCTCACGGGAAAGCACGCCACCTTGTATCTTGTTGTGCGACAGAAAGCGGGCGGCGCCGCCGTGGGCAATGCGCGAGTGACGGCGCGCGTCGCCGGCGCTGCCGAACTAACCGAAGTGAGCGCGATGACGCGTACTGATGGTCACGTGTACCTCGAATTCGATATGCCGCGGATTACCAGTGAAGATGCAGCGTTGGTGATCGAGGCGGTTGCCGGCGATTCGAGAGGCCAGCTACGATTTCAACTGCGGGCAAAACCAAAAATGCCGGCGGTGGGATAGAACTAATGGACGCCACGATATCCGTGAATGGGGAAAGCCGAGCCGCGGTTGCGGGCGCGACGGTAGTCGATCTTTTGCGTGAACTTGGCTTGGATGGCGGCCGCGTGGCCATCGAGCGCAATCTCGAAATCCTGCCGCGCCAGAAATGGTCCGATACCCAAGTCGAACCAGGCGACCGCTACGAAATCGTGCAATTCGTCGGCGGCGGGTAAGGGTCTCCGCGGCGGCTAATGACTCGCTGCGCAGCGGATCGTTTCTTGATTGGTTGATGTCGGCACAGGCAGGACTGCCTGTGCTATTTCACCGGTCAGACGCCGTCGAGGATGTGGCCCATCTTTGTTTTTTTGGTTTGCAGGTAGGCGCGGGAAGTTTTGGAGACGCGCGGCTGGCAGGGAACTCGCTCGATCACGCGAATGCCGGCTTGTTCGAGCTGGCGAACTTTTTCTGGGTTGTTGGAGAGCAGGCGGATTTTCTTAGCGCCAAGTTGCTTCAGAATTTGCGCCGAAAAGTCATAGTCGCGCGCGTCCGCCGCGAAGCCCAGTTCCTGGTTGGCCTCGACCGTATCCATCCCGCCGTCCTGCAATTCGTAAGCGCGGAGCTTGTTCATCAAGCCGATGCCTCGTCCTTCTTGCGGAAGATAAAGCAAGACGCCTGAGGATGCCTGACCGACTTTCTTGAGCGATAGTTCGAGTTGTGCGCGGCAATCGCAGCGCAACGACGCCAGAACGTCCCCGGTAAGGCATTGGGAGTGAACGCGAACCAGCGGCGCGGTTTTGCCGTTGAGATTCCCGCGAACGAGCGCCACCGCTTCTTCTTCCGGGCCGTTGCCCTCGAAGCCGTAGATCGTGAAGCGCCCGTAACGTGTCGGCAACTCCGCATGCGCCACGCGGCGCACCGGATGGCGACCATTCTTGGACGTCGCTTTGCGGCGAGTGATTTTGCTCATCGGCGACAACGAGTTTAGCAGCAGTGCCATGATCTTCGACTATAGCTCACACTGAAGTCCATTCGATGCGCCGACCGGCGTTTTGATGCACATTTTACGAATGGTTTACATCTCTGGGTGCTTTACATCGAGCGGGGGATTGGCTAGCGTTAGCGACAG
>Ga0185299_10002068_pt1 | contig 33156 bp, 22 predicted proteins | sample PaiPotPPA55metaG_FD_128002 | JGI IMG/M metagenome (GOLD analysis project Ga0185299, IMG submission 128002) | Iron sulfur acid spring bacterial and archeal communities from Banff, Canada, to study Microbial Dark Matter (Phase II) - Paint Pots PPA... ...
CAATTGACTCGGTGGAATGGAATATGTGGAAACATGGTGCTGGTTGGTTATTCGGCGGACGCGTTTCCAGATCGGCTCAATGAATGATAACTCTCGAGGAGTTCGGCCGTCGCAACCAACGCCTTTAATCTCGAGGCACTCTGCGACAATCTCCCATATCATTTTACACGTTTAGCTCTTCCAAAAGAGTATTGGTCGAGCTCTGGCTACCAGTAAACAACCGGAAAAAGCAATCTTCGACGCGGTTGGTAATCGACTCGCCGTTATTACCTACGAGGGTCGATCGTGACGGTGATCTCCTGATGAGATCATCGCGGCTATGGGTCGTGAAGATAAGACGACCGCGGAATCCCGCGTGTCACATTGGCGATATCGCAGCGTAGCCGTTGACAAATTTTGCAGAGCACCACGAAAGTCAGATTTCGTTCACCTCGCTCGATTCCCCCAAAGTGACTCCTGTTCAGTCCACAATCCCTGGCAAAGCCATTTTGGGTAAGCCCGAGAAGCTTGCGTTCCGCTTGAATTCTCCGCCCCAATCGGAGGAGTTCAACGTTGTCATTTGCCATGTTTGGAATCCTACTTTTCACGCAGTTTACCGAGAGCCTAGTCGCCCCGGATGAGCGGGTTTCCCAATACTCTTTTCGAAGCGTTCCCCATCGCTTTCCATTATAGCGGAAGTATGAGTCCGCAGGATGGGAGGTCGCGTCATACAAAACACAATTAGCGGCTGTGATGATCGAGCGGCCATCTCAGGCTGTCCCCGAATCCGGCCGCGCGGAGTGATGGAGTATTGAGTGTGGGAGTACTGCGCCAAGTCCGAATTGCACCCCCGCAGCCGCGGGGTTGGAAGCGCACCGGTTAGGACGACGCGAGGTAGTCCCGCGGCATGCGCTGACGATCGACCACAAATTGGTTACGACCTAAGATCGGCCCTCGGAGTCGCAGGCCTTCTCTTGCCTGAGCCCGGTGGGGTCAGAAATCCTAACTGACTCCAGACTTCCGTCTCCGGTATTGCCTCTGCCAACGCTCGTCAATTATTCTCGTACCCAACTGCTATTCCACCAGCAAACCCTGCGTTTATTTCCACGTTCCCTTGATATTTGTCCGTAGTATCCAAGAACAAGCCGTAATCACAGTTCGATAGCTGGTTTGCGATGAAGATGTTACCGTTGGTTGCCCCGGAAGCGCAGCCGTCAAATGCGTTCGATATTTGGCAATTCTTCACGACGACGCCGAGGTCGGTGGTTAGATAGACGCCTTCACAAACAGGGCTTGATCCCGTACCCGTGCCTACGATAAGACAGTTTTGGATCGTGCAATAGCTGCAGCCCTGCATGATCACGCTTAACTCATTGTTAAGGAGGATGAGGTTCTGTACGACCTCCTGTGCGCCCGCTTGAAAATCAACGCCATCAGCAAACAGTTCGACCCTACCGTTCTGGACGGTGACGTTGTCGGCGTTCTGGCAGTAAATCGCGATCTGCCCATTAAAAGGGCCAGTTCCCGATAGGGTGAAACCTTTTAGATCGATCACCACACTGGCACTCACTGTAATGGCCTCGCTGGTGCCTGAATAGGTCAAATTCCCGTCTAGTGTGTATGTACCGGGTGTCTTGATGGTGTACGGTACCGACTCAGCGTGCCTAGTGTGAGGGGGGTGACGGACATTTTCATGAATTTCTTGCATGCCAACCGGCGGATAACACGGGCACTCGCGCCAGCGGGCTTCCGGACTTTCTTCCGATACGAATACAAACCACGAGTTGGCCAGTTGACCACGAAGCGCTTCGATCACAGCCAGCGCATCGACGCAACCTCGATAGCGCTCGCCATCCAGGAACACCACAAGGTCGCTTGCACCGGAAACACTCTCGGGCTCGCAAATCCATATAGATCGCTCGTTCTGCAAATAGGAGCTATTGAGCCGCGAGACGATCTCCCTCATCACAAGACGCCTTGGTTAAACCATGCGGGTACGGCCGCTTCGCATAGTGCTCTGAAAAGGTTCTCGCGCTCCGGCATAAGGTATGTTTCGGTCCAAGGTTAGCCTGGCGACCGTAGGTTGCTTTTTGTTTACAAACGAAGATCTAATACATGGCCTTGGACCGGACGACAAAAGGGGTTTTGCTCGGCTTTGCTTCGTTTGCCGTGTTCTCTTTTAGCGACGCATGCGTTAAGCTGATCAAGGGTGGGCTACCACCTTATGAATCGGCCTTTTTTGGTGCAGTGTTTGGTCTGACCATCCTGCCTTTTCTACTACGCAAGGGGGATCATTGGATCGATATCCTCAGTACCACGAACTTGCCGCTTTGGTTAATCAGATTCCTTGCGTATCCGATGGGTGTGATCGGCAGCGTTACCGCTTTTACCCATTTATCGATGGCTGAGGCTTTTGTGCTGATCTTTTTGCAGCCGGCTTACATCACGGTTATGTCAGTCTTTTTCCTGAAGGAACGGGTTGGTTTCCGGCGCTGGAGCGCCGTGGCGATTGGCTTCTTGGGAGTGCTGATTGTTTTAAGGCCTGGGTTTCGTCCGCTTTCTATCGGACATCTCGGAGCTCTGTTTGCCGGTCTTGGAGGAGCTGTCTCCGTAGTGGCCTTCCGAGCTGCCCGAGGTAAGGAAAAGAATGTCTCCTTATTCGGGGCGGGAATCCTGGGTGGAGTCATTGTTTGCGGTTTGTTGACATTTCCGGGCTTCACACCGCCTAGCGAGGATCAATGGGCGAAATTGGCTGGCTACGGGTTGCTCGCCGCCGTAGCCAACGTGTTGACCATGTGGGCTGCACGTCAAGCTCCGGCAGCCTATATCGGTCCGACGCAGTATAGTCAAATGATCTGGGCGGTTTTGCTCGGCTACGTTTTGTTCGGCGACGGGGTCGACCTGCCTATGGTTGCGGGCATCGTGTTGATCGTAGCTTCGGGCCTCCTGACGTTGATACGCGAAAATGTGCGCGGAACCCCTTTGCCTCCGTCGGTCGCCGGCGAGCGCCATGTGGCCGCGGCTCTGGTTCCGGAAGCAAAGGCGGCGCCCTGAACGTGTGGCAAAGCCGAGGGTTTGTCGCCATCCACGACATCGGCACGTCTTGGGTTCCGGGCGTCGCGTCTCACCACGCCCCATCTGTATTCGGCGTTTCAAGAAGGCGGTATCCTGTAGAGCTGCAACCTGGAATGCAACGCCCCTCCGATTGGGTTTTGGTCCATCAGCGCTCCGTGCCTTCAACCGCGGATATCGCTCACTCTCACAGCTTTGGTGACGGCAATTATCGAGGTACGCCGCCTTAATCGCTTTCGATCTAGTCCGGCATTTGAACCGGAACTCGCAGATTAGGTTTGCGGGTCTTACCGATCGTTGAGTCCTAAGCTAAGGGGCCAGAAAAAAGAAAACACTCATTCACACAATTGTTAACTGACACCTTTTCGACTTTCTTTTACGCGGACAGGAAATGAGAGGATTCCGGAGTAGACTCCCGCATATGGAAACGACGACAGAAGGCGACAACCTTCGCGATACGAAGATACCCCTCACGAATGGATCCGGTTTCATGCCCGCCCTCGGTTTTGGCACCCTGATTCCTGACCCCATCGACACCAAAAATGCGACCAGGATCGCGCTGGAAGCAGGATTTCGGCAATTCGATTCCTCAGAACGATACCGAAATGAAAAAGAGGTAGGCGAAGCCATGCAAGAGGTGTTCAAGGACGGGAAGATTAAACGAGAAGACGTGTTTATCGCCACGAAACTCTGGAACAACAACCACCGCCCTGAACGTGTCAAACCCGCTTTCGAGGCGAGTCTAAAACGACTGCAACTCGACTACCTCGATCTCTATCTAATTCACACCCCTTTTGCCTTTCAACCTGGAGACGAGCAAGACCCGCGGGATGAGAGTGGCAAAGTGATTTATGATAATGGGGTAACGTTGCTAGATACATGGAGAGCTTTGGAGAGTCTTGTCGACGAGGGCCGATGTAAGGCCATCGGATTGTCGGACGTGAATGTGGAAAAGGTGAAAGAGATTTTTGAATCCGCGAAGATAAAGCCTGCCGTTGTTCATGTAGAATCCCATCCCTATCTCCCAGAATGGGAGTTGCTCGAGTTTTGTAACCAGAACGGTATCGTGCTCCAAGCTTTTGCGGCGTTGGGTCATAGTACAGAACCTAAGTTGGTAGACGATCCTGTGATTACCTCCATCGCCAAGAGAGTCAACAAAACCCCTGCCCAAGTGCTGCTCGCCTGGGCGGTGCAACGCGGCACGGCGCTCCTTACCACATCCAAAACCCCCAGCCGCATCAAGGAGAACTTTGATATCTCCACGCTTCCCGAAGACGCAATGAAAGAGATCAATGACGGAATCAAGACGCGGCAAAGATTTAACGCAGTCGTGGAAACTGGGGTGCCTGGGTTTATTCCAAGAGGAAAGTGAACGTTAAACCAATGGCGCCGATGTTCGCTTCTCCATTGTTTTAGCAGTTGAAAACGTGGAGTACCGGGCCGGCCTACAGCAACCTCAACTTCCCTCCACCAAATCTCGATCTACCATCACCGCCACCTTGCCCAGCGTGCCGGTGCCCGCCTTGAGCGACCGGAGCCCGGCATTGATTGCCTCGACGGTGCTGTCGATAGTCCTGGCGACATGCGGCACCACCAGCCCTTGCGCCGCCCACTCCATCGCCAGAGTCATGCCGCGTTGGAGGAAGGTCTTGGCCTTGTCGTCCAGGGTAGCGGGTTCGGAGAAGTAGCGCAGTAGGTTGACGTTGATATGCTTAGCACCGCGCCCGGCCAAGATTGAGTCAACCGGACTTTCGGTTTTGACCATGCGAGTCGTTTTTCCGGGCCCGACCCCGAGCACGATCCAGCTGCCGCCCTGGCGCACGGTTTTCGCTGTCTCGACGAAGCCCGGCTCACTGTAAGTGGCATCGAAGACCAGGTCGGCGCCCCGGCCACCGGTCAGCTTGGAGATTTCGGCGGCGATGTCGTCGCGCTTGTGATCGAAAACGTGATGCGCGCCCGATTGCCGGGCCAGCGCCGTCGATGGTAGCGTGCTGCCGCTGCTGATGACCAAGCCGGCCCGCAAGCCGCGGGCGGCCATCTGCACGGCGAGATGCCCGACACCGCCTCCGCCGCCCGGGATATAGACGGTGTCGCCGGCTTGCACAGCGCCGTAGAGGCTCGCGAAGGCGGAGAGGAAGCACATCGGCAGCGCTGCCGCATCGAGGAAGCTCAAGGATTCCGGTTTGGAGACGGTCAGGAACTCGCTCGCCAGTGCATAGCCGCCTTCGCCGCCACCTCCGGCGACCCAGCCGCCATCGCCATTCAAATCTGCCATCGCTACCACGGCGTCGCCAACGGCTACGCCGCGCACGGCGCTGCCTGTGGCCACGACGATGCCGGACAGATCGAGGCCGAGGATGACGGGAGGCGTCCGCCCAAGGAAGTTAAGCTCGGCGAGCTTGTACTCCAGCGGGTTGAGTGACGAAGCGGCGACGCGGATCAGCACCTGGTCGGCCCTCGGCCGCGGGACAGGCACACGCACCGCCTCCAGTGGAAGCCCGGCCCGGTCTTTGGTGTAGCCGACACCGAGGAACGTCTCTGGGATCGTAAGTGTCTGCTCCATTTTAGTCTTCATTTCTTAAATCCTTTCAACCTCTTGCAGATAAATCTTTTCTGAAGCCTGCCTTGAGCACCACGCTGGGTAGGTCTTCACGGCTGCTTCTCTGTTCTTGATCGACTTTGCTCGCTCCCTTACATTCAGCCAATGCATTGTGAGAATGTGCTGTATGCGTGACACGCATCTACGAAATATTGACCTGAATCTGCTGCGGGCAATCCAGCCATTGTTAGAAGAGCGGCACATCAGCCGCGCCGCCAAACGTGCCTTCTTAAGCCAGCCCGCGATGAGCCGCGCATTGAACCGACTGCGGGCAACGTTTGGCGATGCTCTGCTGGTCCGTTCCGATGGCGCCTATGAACGCACCCCGCGCGGTGAACGGATTCTGCGCGAGACCGAAGCGATCATGCGTCGCCTGAATGCTCTCGTGAACGATCAGCAATTTATTCCTGCACAGAGTCGCGAACGCTTTCGCATAGCAATGACCGACCACGGCTCGACGATTCTGCTGCCCAATGTGATCGAGCGACTACGTAGAGATGCGCCTGAGTCCGAAGTAGTCCTGAGCGCGGTTGGACCGCACACCTATGACGAAGTGGCGGCCGGTCGGATTGATCTGATTCTTTGCGCAGAAGAGGTTCCGCCTGAGCTGGAAAACGAGATCGTTTTCAACCTCGACTTTGTCTGTCTCGTCGGCGCGTGCCAACGAATAAAGAGCCGCCGAGTTACCCTTAAACAATATCTACAACTGCCGCATGCGATGGTTCTGACCGGTGATGGTCATCAAGCAATGGTTGACCAGCCGCTCAAAGCACTTGGTCTAAAGCGCCACGTCGCACTCAGAATTCCGTTCTATATTCCGGCCATTCTCGCGATAGCCCAGACGGACTTGGTGCTCACCGTCCCGCGCACCTTGGCGAATGTCACCAAGCAGATATCGACTTTACAGACGATCGAACCTCCTCGCGAGCTAAAGGCGTTCCCTTACTTCATGAGCTGGCATCCTCGGCTAACCAATGAACCAGCGCAGGTGTGGCTCCGTGACCAGGTTCGTATGGCGGCTCGCAGCATTCGCGACAGATCACGTTGCGGCCAGAAGCAGTTGGCCTAACCGAATGAAGTACGTATCAACGAACTGCGAATGGACGCGAATAGACGCGAATAAAAAGAGAGCAAAGATTCGTCCACTGCCACATCGGACACGCATGAAAGATGCCAGGACGCAGGACATCAAGCTACCTTGCGGCGTGACATCGCTAAGTATCTATTCGCGTTTATTCGTGTCCATTCGCGGTTGGCACGGCTGCGTCCATCTTTGCGCCACAGCGTCTAGCAGTAAGTAAAAGGATTGGCCCTCTGCCGCGACGCCGGGTTGGTCAAAATTCGGCGAGCCGCAAACGCCCTGCACGAGCCCGAATCGGTCCACCTTGCCAGAAACGGCCTGCCGGAGTGATCGCGCGGGTTCTTCATATTCGCCGGGAAGCCATCCCGCAACCAGCCCACGATAAATCGCGTACGCCAACATTTGCGATAAATTCACTTCCACAAAGCTTCCGGGGTCATCGACAACATCGTGAAACAGCCAATCAGACCGCTTATATTTTAATAGACAGTCAACCAGCGCGTGCGCGATCTGTGCTAGCTCTTGTTTTTGCGAAGACATCGTTTCGGGCAGCAGGTCAATGGTTCTGGCCAGCCCGGCGGCGACCCAACCGTTTCCGACCCCCCAAAACTCTTTTCGCACGAACGCTTGCTTCTCGTCGTCCCATTTATGACTGAACAGCCCGGTTTGCCGGTCAAACAACGCGGTCCGATACCCGTGGATTTGACGGAGCGCTTCTTCTGGGTGGCCGGCCGCTGCGAGGTACGGCGGCAGCATATACATGGAGTCAATCCAAAATTCCGGACGATTCGGAACGTGATAGACAATTCCATGATGATTTCGGGGCGCTGATTTGAGCGCCCAGTTCAACAGCGAGTCACACGCATCTCCCAGATCCTTATCGTCCGTTTCCCGAAACGAAAAAATCAATGCTTCTCCGACACTGCACGGATCGGTTATTCCTTCGTCCGGACGGATCATGGCGGGTCGGCCGTCGGGTGTTCTGCGGTTAGCGGCTTCTTTGGCAAGCGCGATTACCACATCACGGTCGCCCTGCTCTAAAAAAGCATCCATGGCGACGCCTTGTTCCCATGAATTCCGCTGCATGGACAACAGGGCAAGCTTTACCAGATCAAGCGTTTTCAAAAGAGGATCCTTTCACAAGGTCGGTTTATCCACGTAATCAACGAAATTGCAATAAAACCAACCGCTGCACCTCACAAGGCGCTTCGTGCTCCCGACTTCGCTGGCCAGGAGCGGGTTCGCCTAACAGACCACAAGCTATGCCGGAAGATTCCAAATCTTACAAATTTCGTTCTTTCGATGCTGCTGAACGCTCGACACAATGTGTGCGCGCGGCTCGTCATGCAACCTACGCGATGTTCCTAGCTGACGGGCTTGGCTTCGGCATCTGGGCCGGCCATATTCCCGCGTTCAAACAGAAGTTCCAGCTAAGTGATTCGTCCCTAAGCATCGTGCTCCTCGCGGTCGCTGTTGGAGCGATCCTTGCGATGCCGCTTGCTGGCCAAGCGGTCCGACATTTTGGCAGTAGGTTTTCCATCGCCGTCAGCGTTGCTTGCTTTGGTTTGTGCCTCGTTTCTATTGCGCTGGCGCCCAGTTTGATCCTGTTTGTTGTGGCGGCACTTCTGTTCGGCGCCGCCAAAGGCGCTGTCGACGTTGGAATCAACGCCCAGGCTGTGGTCGTTGAGAGGCGTTACGGTCGACCGATCATGTCTTCGTTCCAGGCGCTCTGGAGCGTCGGCGGTCTTGCCGGAGGCTTTTTGACCAGCGCAGCTCTCGGTCTAGGCACTACTCCCGTAACTAATCTGTTGTGTGTCGGCTCGGTGATTCTGCTGCTCGACCTGCTCTTTTATTCTCGCCTAATGTCCGATGCATCGTTCCAGGAGAGCAAGGGTGGGAAGCCCTTGCGCCTGGCCAGCCAATCATTGTTTTATGTCGCCATCCTCACCTTTATCGCCTTATTCAGTGAGGGTGTTCTGCAAGACTGGGCGGCGGTCTACATGGTGCAAGTGGTTGCCGTCCCTGTCGCGGTTGCGGCGGTTGGCTACGCTGGTTACTCCACTGCGATGGCCTTGGGCCGTTTTGTCGGAGACCGCGTCGTGGCCTTCTTTGGCGAGAGCAATATGATGCGCTTGAGCGGTGCGCTGATCGTTGTCGGCCTAATGGCCGCCCTCTTGGTACCGAGCCCCATCTTAGCCATTGCCGGCTTTGTGGTAGTCGGACTGGGCCTTTCTAACTTAGTGCCCATCCTCTTTGGCGCGGCCGGGCGGGATCCGGTCTTGGGGCCCGGGCCCGGCATCGCCGCCGTTACCACGTTGGGCTATTTTGGTTTTCTGATCGGACCGGCGGTGATTGGGCAGATATCGAGGTTTTTTGGTCTTCCAGTGGCCCTTAGTCTGGTGGCGGTCTTTGGTTTGATCACGGCAGCTTGCGGTCCGCAGGCGATCAAGTCGCATGCTTCCTCCCGAATTAAAAACTAATATCGATCGCTAGACAGAAAGTTTATCATTCCGTTCTAGGACGGACTTAATTCGCATGTTGCAGGCTTCGGCCCGTGACGTTCTAGCAATATGCGAGTCCGAGTCTTTGTCGCTTTCCAGCAGAATTCCCGGCGTTACATCGCAAAAGGACTGCCTGACGACAGCGATTTCCTGTGTGGCACGACCGGTGCTCGTAACCCAGACTTGGCATCTCGGGTTTCGCGTCTAGCAGTGCGTCACCCCGCTGGCTGGCATCCGCTGCGTTTGGCGATTAGCCGGTGAGAGTTCGTCAATGTGCTAGAAGTAAATTTGGAACTCTGCGAACGCTACGGATTGCCGAAAAAGGTCTTAAATGAGCGATACAACATCACCAGAATTTATTCTGCAGCGTCAGGGACCGCCGAGGATCCGCCCATCACATCTGTTCAGCCTGATTATTGGCGCCATCGGATTGATCCTGGTCGGTATATTCGCATTCGATTCGTACTTCGTTGTTGAACCCACCGAGATGGCAGGTGTTAGACGTCTCGGTGAAGTCATAACGGTGAAACCTCTCGGGCCTGGGCTGCATTTCAAAATGCCGCTTATCGACCAGGTTGACCGGTTACAGGTGTCTCTGGACACATTCAAGCTGGACAAGCTGGTTGTGAACACAATCGATAATCAGCCAATCGCCGTGACGGTCGGTCTTACCTATCGTATTCCGCCGGTAGCGGTTCTTCCGCTTCTCTATGAAGTTGGCCGACCGGGTAATTTCGATATCACAGAAAATTTCGAGCGAATCGTCGCCGATCGAACCGCAAAGATTTTTGCACAGGAGAATACCACTCGAATCAGCGAAAACCGCGAACAGATTGTTAACTCTCTTAAGTCCCTTTTATCCAAAGATCTCGGGAGCCTGTACCGAATAGAAGTCGTGGATTTTCAGATCTCGGGCATCGTCTACTCCGACAGTTTCCGAGCCTCGGTTGAAGCTGCCGTCAAGGCAAAGAACGAGGCGGTAGCTGCCGAGAATACGGTAAATCGGATCAAATTCGAAGCTCAGCAAGCCGTCGAGCGGGCGAACGGCGAGGCTGCGGCGAAACTCAAATTGGCTGATGCCGAGCGTCAATCGGCAATTTTTAGCGCGCAGGGCAAGGCCGAAGCAATACGGCTTGAAGGTGAATCACGTGCATCGGTGCTCCGGATGAATGCTGAAATCCTTAAAGCGAGTCCTCTCGTGATCGATCTCGCAAGAGCAGACCGATGGAATGGCGCGTTACCGCAGACTTTACTGGAGGGTACCAGTGCTACTCCACTTTTGTCGCTGTCACCTCTTGAGGCAGCCGAGAAGAAGTGATGCGATCCACTGGCCTCGGTGGTCGCCGTTCTTCAGCCTTTAGACCGTCGCCTCTGTCAAGATTTTGTTGACTGACCCTTTCCCAGGCAATTTCACGGCTCCGGTCCCTCTTTAAGAAGAGTGGCGCGGCAAGGGACCGGCTGGATCTAAACGAGGTCATCGAAGAAGTTGTCATCCTGACAGAAAGTGAAGCGCGCAACACCACCTCGCTTCTGCGCTGGCAAATATAGCGATAGTTTTTTGTTAGCCAAATCTGGGGTCGCGTCCATACAAAACATAATTATTGACTGTGATGATCGAGGGGCGAGCTCAGTCGAGCCGCTGTCCTCGAATCCGACCGCGCGGAGTGAGTATTGGAGTGTGGGAGCACTTCGCCAAGTCCGAAGTTGCACCTCGCAGGCGCGGGGTCGGAAGCGCATCGGCGGGCATCAGCGCAGGCCGGATTGCCGGTTTAATCTGCCTGAGGTCGACCTGACACTCGGGCCCACGTCCATCGTTGAAAACATGGCGGTTGTGTGTTTTGTATAGCCGCGACCCCTATTTTCCTTCCTCTAAATCTTCAACATATTCGAGCGGCTTTTAATTCGCGCTGCGATTGACGATGAGTAAAATAAACAGCCGGCCATGCTGCAAACAAACATCCCGAAAAGCTGTTGCTTTTAGACAAGACACAATTACTGGCTAGTCAAGACAGCTGGATGCATGGATACGTCTAGTAGGGACAATGACGGCATCCATTTCCGCAGCAGGTACCTCGCTTCAAATGGTAGGCCGCGGTGAAAACCATTTTGCCATCCTCATCTGAATAATAATCTTCCGGGAGCAGCATGGAACCACTGGGGCGAGTCAGCCGAAAGACTTCGGTCAGGACGGCGTCGGGATCATTCAGAGATGCTGAAACTCGCGCGACCGTCTCGAGGCAAGAGCGGCAAATACATGCTGGTTCGACCCATTCGGCCGCCAGGCGATTAAGAATGTGTCCCGGCACGACAATTTGGTCGCACCAGCAGAGGCCCTTATAGAGATGACCTTTGGCTACCCGGCACTGATTGTCTTTGCCGCAAAGCGGACAGGTCTCGTCGCGTCCCAAGAGCTCTTCCGAATACGAGTTAGGCGCAACTTCATCAGAAGACTTTTTGGGATCCATCACGAAGCGATTTACAAATCCTCACTAGTTTCCTGTCCCATAAATAACATGGCTTTCGTTGCGATCAAAATGGTCGCCGGAAGTACGCGGGGGTCGCCACCCCGTGGAGCGTGCCTCGCTTGCGAGGCCGTGGCGGGAAGGATTCGGCGCTCGCGCTAAACACGATTTTAGACGACCCCTGCTATGAGGTTGTGGCCCTTCTCACCACGAAGAAACGCATCCCGGAGCATCATCGACTGTGTGCCCGTCACCTGCGGCACGGCGCACCAAAGGATTCTGGTTTTGCGACCTGCTACCCGCGTGATACCCTGCTTGGGTTAGGGACGATTTCCATTCGAGTGTTCATGGCATGAAAGACTTGCGCCTCATTTCCTTTCTGCCCTCGGCAACAGAGATGGTCTGCGCCCTCGGCTTAGAAGAACAGTTGATCGGCGTCACCCATGAGTGTGACTATCCACCGTCGATCCGAAGAAAGCCGGTCGTGGTACGAAGTGCCCTTGCGCTGGAGAAAATGAGCATGCGAGAGATCGACGTTGCCGTGAGCAAATGCCTCGGCAGCGGAGGCAGCCTCTATGAGGTGGATGAGCGTCTGCTGGAACGGCTCGCTCCCACCCATATTCTCACCCAGGCTCTTTGCCAGGTTTGCGCGCCCTCCGGCAATGAAATCTCCCACGCCCTGAAGACGCTCCCCTCCAAACCCGAAGTCGTCTGGCTTACGCCCCACTCTCTCGAAGAGATCTTCGATAATCTTCGCAAGCTTGGCGAAGTGGCGGACCGGTCTGACGAAGCCGACAAAATCATCCGATCTGCACGTACTCGGATACAAAGAACGACCGAGGTAGTGAGGCACGAGCCGAGGCCTCGGGTCCTTTGTTTGGAGTGGACCGACCCTTACTATTGTTGCGGGCATTGGGTTCCTGAAATGGTCGGAATCGCAGGCGGCGAGGATGCATTGGGTCGCAAGGGCGCCGATTCTGTTAGGATTTCCTGGTCTGAAATCGTCTCATGGTCGCCTGAAGTGCTGATTGTTTCGCCATGCGGCTTCGACACCGGGAAAGCGTTCGAGCTCACCCGTCAGCTCTTGAAGCAACCTGGTTGGAGCGAAATTCCCGCGGTTCGCCACGATAGAGTCTTTGCCGTGGATGCAAACGCCTACTTCGCTCGCCCCGGCCCGCGTGTCGTGGATGGCGTCGAATTGCTCGCACATCTTCTCCATCCCGATCTCTGCCCTTGGCATGGACCGGCAGACGCCTTTTTTCCCGTTCGAATAGGGGACATCTCGTTTAGCAAACCGCTGGCTAAGATTTCCTGAAATTTAAGCACGAGATGATCCGAGATGCCGCTTGCTGCTAAAGCGATTCCAGATGGAAATCAGCACCTCGGCCGCCACTTTCAGGGCGGATCTCGTGCTACGCATAACCCAGGGCTAAAGCCCTGGGCTGTTCTGTATAGCCGCTTCGCGGCGAAGTCCGACAGCCCCCCACGGGACGGTATATGTAACCAGCAAAGCAATATTATACAGGTGTCTATTTGGGCAACGACCCCTAAATATAACAAACTCTACACTCCAGAAGATAGTTCGGTAAATGACTGACCCCTATTTCGCAACAGTCCGTTAGTGTCCTGTCCCATAAATAACGTGGCTTTCGCCGTCGGTCAGTTGGCTGTTTTTCAAGGCGCGAGCGACGAGCATATCTGAATCGATACGTGAGGAGCGAGCAACGCGGAAAAACAGCCAACTGGCCACGGCCCGGAGGGTTGCGATGAAAATGGGCCGGCGGCTGTCCCGCGGCCGCGGGATCGGTTACGTATCGATCTAGATATGCTCCGCTCCTCGCGCCTTGCCGGCGGCCCATTTTGATCGCAACGAAAGCCACGTTATTTATGGGACAGGACACTAGGCTATCATGAGTTGCGGCTTCGCCGCTGGTCCAGACCACGGCCCTAAATTCGTTTTCAATGCTTTCAGCCCTTCGCACCCAGAGCGAAGCGCATGACAAATGAGCCAAGTATTCTTGTATCTGAGGTCGCCTTAGGAAATAGTAGGTGGATTTGGCTTCCGTCACACGCGCCTGCGATTCTCCAGCTACTCGGTTCACGCGTGATCGCCTAACATGGATGGCGTATCTGCTCCTGGCTTATTTCGCGTATCTTGTCAGTATTCTGGGTCCAATCCTGCCCTTTCTCCGAGAGCAGCTGAGGCTAACCTATGCTGGGGTCAGCCTGCACTTAAGCGCATTGGCGGCAGGAGAAATTGCTGCAGGCCTGTTGGGCGATTGGGTAGTACGGGTCTTGGGGCGCTGGGCAGCACTGTGGACGGGTGCCGTGGGTATGGCAGTTGGGGCTCTCCTACTGTGCTTCGGCGCCGACTTCAGAATCACTTTGTCCGGATGCGCACTAATGGGCCTGCTGGGCTCTTTGCAACTAGTCCTCATCCCCGCCATCCTGGCTGACCGCCATGGCGAGCAGCGCACCGTGGCTGTGACGGAATCCAACGTTGCGTCGAGTGTTTCCCCCATTCTAGGGCCGTTGTCCGTCGGCGCGTTCACGGCCATCGGCCTTGGCTGGCGTGGTGCTGTGCTTGCCGCGCTTGCGTTTCTCGGCATCATGATTACTTCATTCGGCCGTGTACGCCTGCCGATGCAGCTTCCTGCGGCAGGCGGTTCAGGGCGCGTCAGTGATCGGCTTCCTCAAGCGTTTTGGGCCTATTGCGTGGTCATCTTCTTTGTTGTCTCGGTCGAGTTTTGCATGGTTTTATGGGGTACGGAGTTCCTTCACACAATACTCAAACTTCCGACGGCCCAGGCGGCTGGCGCTTTCGGCCTGTTCTTTGCAGCGATGCTGCTCGGCCGAATCACAGGCAGCTGGTTCAGCCGGAGAATTAGTGGTCGAAAACTGATTCGTGCGTCTCTCGCAATTGCAGCCACAGGCTTCGTGCTCTACTGGGCATTTTCCTTCACCACCGTGAGTCTAACCGGCCTTTTTCTCACCGGACTTGGGATAGCCAACCTCTACCCAATCACACTTTCGCTTGCTCTCGGCTTGGCACCAGGGCGCTCCGACACGGCCAGCGCGCGAGCCACATTAGCAGTCGGCACCGCAATAATGCTTGCTCCGCTCGCTCTTGGTGCGCTGGCCGACGCACAAGGTTTGCAAGCTGCCCATGCGGTCGTGCCAGCGCTTTTAGCTCTAGCGTGGGGCGGCCTGGAAGCCGCAGACCGCCTTTCCGCAGGCCGGAATCTACAAATGACAGATGACAAATGACGAATGGACAGAGGCGCCAGCACGCCGGAGCGGTCACACAGCGCTATTTGTCATTTGTTATTTGTCATTCCCGAGCCTCAAGCGAGGGTGGCTGAAGCCCCGGCAGTGATCGAGTTATCAACATACGTCTTCTATGCCCTGCGGAAGGATGAAGAGTTGGTCCTTTACCGTGGGCGGAGAGATGACGATGCCTCTCAGGTTCTTGTGCTTTCGCCTGTGGCGGAGTATCCCACCCGCGAAAGTCTGAAACGGCTGGAGCGCGGATATTCTTTTAGAGAAGAGCTGGATTCGACGTGGGCTGCCCGACCGATGGCGATTGCTCGCCACTGGGATCGTACGGTACTTGTACTTGAGGATCCCGGAGGTGTGCCTCTCGATCACGCACTGAAACGAGCGAGAACGAGCGGAAACGAGCGAGAACGGCGGGAGCGAGAAGCCGGTAACAGTCTGGGGTTAGCATTCTTTTTGCGAGTTGGTATTGGTCTGGCGAATGCGATCGATCAGTTGCATCAGCGCGGCATTATCCACAAGGACATCAAGCCGGCCAATGTTCTAGTTAACTGCGTCACCGGCCAGTGCTGGCTGATGGGGTTTGGTATGGCTTCGCGGCTTCCCCGCGAGCGCCAGTCTGCCGAACCTCCCGAGTTTATCGCCGGAACACTTGCCTACATGGCTCCCGAGCAGACTGGACGTATGAATCGTTCCATCGACTCCCGGAGCGATCTCTACGCGCTCGGCGTCACGCTTTACGAAATGCTGACCGGAAGTCTTCCGTTCACGGCGACCGATCCGATGGAATGGGTGCATTGCCACATAGCAAGACAGCCAGTCTCGCCAAGTGAGTGGTTGAAGGAGGTGCCGGCAACTGTCTCTGGCATCATTTTGAAACTGCTGGCCAAGACCGCGGAAGAACGCTATCAGACCGCAGCCGGGGTTGAAAATGATCTTCGGCGCTGCCTGGAATTACTGGAGGGATCGCGTCCTCGCGATCCGTTGTGGCGCGCGGGGATCCGACTTCGCCAGCCCGCGGGGGAAACGACTTCATCCACTGAGGCTACGTCGGATCCGGCGGCTGCCGGACGCGCCCTCCCCGATGCAGATGGCGAGGCGCAAACCATCCCTGGGTTCCCGCTTGGTGAAAACGACATACCAGACCGACTATTGATTCCCGAGAAATTGTACGGCCGCACGAGCGAGATTGAGGCGTTGCTGGGCGTCTTCGAGCGGGTCGCGACGAGCGGCAGACCGGAGTTGCTGCTCGTCAGCGGCTATGCAGGCATCGGCAAATCCTCCGTTGTCAATGAGCTCCACAAAGTGCTGGTGCCGCCTCGCGGCCTTTTTGCATCGGGCAAGTTCGATCAGTTCAAGCGTGATATTCCTTACGCGACTTTAGCGCACGCCTTTCAGAGCCTTGTTCGTGCGCTTCTGGGTAAGAGTGAAGCCGAGTTGCGCAACTGGCGTGGTGCCCTTCATGAGGCATTGGGTCCGAACGGACCGCTCATGGTGGGTCTAGTTCCCGAATTGAAGCTCATCATAGGAGAGCAGCCACCGGTCCCTGAACTTCCGCCCCAGGACGCGCAGCGCCGCTTCCAACTGGTATTCCGGCGATTTGTCGGCGTATTCGCACGGCCCGAACATCCGTTAGCTCTGTTCCTCGATGATCTGCAATGGCTGGACGCGGCAACCCTTGATCTGCTCGAGGATCTGCTGAGTCAACCGGATGTGCAGTGCTTGATGTTGATCGGCGCTTACCGAGACAATGAAGTTGATTCCGGCCATCCACTGACGCGCAAGCTCGAAGCAATCCGCCAAGCTGGAGTGAAAGTGCAGGAGATCATCCTTGCGCCCCTGAGGTGTGAGGATTTGGGGCGGTTGATTGCGGACTCTCTTCACTGCGAACCGGAGGACGGTTCCACGTCCTCGCAGACCTCGGTGCAGGTCACTCCGCTGGCACGACTGGTCCACGAAAAGACCGGCGGCAATCCATTTTTCGCCATTCAGTTTATTTCCGCGCTCGCCGAGGAGGCGTTACTCAGCTTCGATCGTGGCAGTGCCCGACTTCGCCAAGCATCTGAAGGTCGTTGCCATTTCGGTGACGGCTTCGCCGGACAAGGGAGATGGTCTTGGGATCTGCGTCGCATTCAGGCCAAAGGTTACACCGACAATGTAGTGGACCTCATGATTGGGAAGTTGAACCGCTTGCCCGTCGAAACCCAGAAGGCACTAAAAGAATTTGCTTGCCTGGGAAACAGTGCCGAGATCACCACTCTTTCCATCGTTCACGGGAGCTCGGAGGAGGAGCTCCAATCGGATCTGTGGGAGGCTCTGCGTCTGGAGTTCATTGCGCGTTTGGAGGGCTCCTATCAGTTTGTCCATGACCGAGTCCAGGAAGCAGCCTATTCATTGATCCCCGAGAAATTACGCGCCGCGGCCCATCTCCGAATAGGGCGGCTGCTTATGGCGCGCACTCCTCTCGAGAGGCGGGAGGAGGCGATCTTCGAGATCGTCAACCAGCTCAACCGTGGAGCCGCGCTGATCACCTCGCAAGAGGAACGCGACCAGGTTGCTGAGCTCAATCTGATCGCGGGCAAGCGTGCCAAGGCCTCTACTGCCTACGCCTCCGCGCTAAAGTACCTCGCCGGCGGAGCCGCGCTGTTGTCTGGCGACTCTTGGGAGCGCCGGCATGAGCTCACCTTCGCCCTGGAATTGCACCGAGCCGAATGCGAGTTCCTGACTGTCGAACCGGTGGCCGCAGCGACGCGCTTGACGGAGCTTTCAACCCGCGCAGCCAACACCGTTGAACACGCTGCCGTCACCTGCTTGCGCGTGGATCTCTACACGACCGGCTATCAGAGCGAACGCGCGGTTGCTGTCTGTCTCAACTACCTCCGATATTTAGGCGTCGAATGGTCCCCTCATCCAACAGCAGAACAAGCGCGTTCGGAATACGAGCGCGCTTGGTCACAGCTCGGGAGCCGCTCGATCGAGGAGCTCATTGACCTGCCCTTGATGAGCGACCCAACGTCCCTCGCAACACTTGACGTACTGACCAAAGTCTTGCCGGCTGCGTTCCACACGGATGTGAACCTTGCATCCCTGGTTATCTGCAGGGCGGTTAATCTCAGTCTCGAGCGCGGTAACTCCGACGGTTCTTGCTTCGCCTACGTATGGCTTGGGATGATAGCTGGGCCACACTTCGGTAACTACGAGGCCGGATTCCGATTCGGCCGGCTTGGCTATGAATTGGTCGAAAAACGCGGCCTCAAGCGCTTCCAGGCCAGGACCTATATGTGTTTCGGAAGTTTGGTCATACCGTGGACCAAACATGTCCGGGCCGGCCTTGACCTTGTGCGCCGGGCGTTCCAAGCCGCGAACGAGATCGGGGACCTCACTTATGCGGTGATCAGTTGCGACAACCTGAACACGATCCTTCTCGCCGCGGGAGATCCGCTCGCTGAGGTCCAGCGTGAAGCCGAGAACGGCCTCGAGTTCGCCCGGAAGGCTCGGTTTGGTCTGGTCGTCGACATCATCACCGCGCAGCTCGGGCTTATCCGGACTCTCCGGGGCTTGACGCCGAAATTCGGCTCTTTTGACGATGGGCAGTTTGAGGAGCTTCGGTTCGAGCGCCTTTTCGCAAGTAATGCAGGATTGGCGTTAGAATACTGGACTCAAAAGCTGCAAGCACGCTTCTTTGCGGGAGACTATGCTTCTGCCGTCGATGCATCGTTGAGGGCGCAACCACTGCTTTGGGAATCGCCATCATTTTTTAGAACGGCAGAGTATCACTTTTACGGCGCGCTAGCACGAGCTGCCGTATCCGATTCTGCAACGCCGGATAACCGAGGCCAGCATTTAAAGGCTCTGGCTGAACATCACAAGCAGCTCGCGCTGTGGGCGAAAAATTGTCCTGAGAATTTCGAAACCCGCACCGCGCTGGTGGGCGCTGAGATCGCACGCATCGAAGGCCGGGACCTTGATGCCATGCGCCTCTATGAAAAAGCAATCCACTCGGCACGTGCAAACGGCTTTCTCCACAATGAGGCTCTCGCTCATGAACTCGCCGCGCGCTTCTACGCGTCACATCGTTTCGAGAAAATCGCGTATACGTACTTGCGCGAGGCCCGCTACTGCTACCTGCGTTGGGGAGCCGATGGGAAGGTGCGGCAACTCGACGAGCTATATCCGCAGATCAGCGAAGAGGAGGCGGCGTCCGGTCCGACCAGCACGATCGGAGCGCCACTCGAACATCTCGATTTTGATACGGTACTCAGGGCCTCTCAAGCAATCTCGAGCGAGATTGTCCTGGACAAACTGATCCACACCCTGATGCGAACCGCGATCGAACACGCAGGTGCGGAGCGTGGACTTCTGATACTTCCGCGAGGCTCCGAGCAGCGCATAGAGGCCGAATCCACAACGAGCGGCGACAAGATCTTAGTGCGTTTAAAGGAGGCGCCAGTTACCGCAGGCGCGTTACCAGAATCGGTTATGCATTTTGTCGTAAGAACGCAGGAAACTGTGATTCTCGACGATGCCTCGCGCCAGAATTTGTTTTCCGAGGATAGCTATATTCGTCGACATCATCCCCGTTCAATTCTCTGTATGCCGCTAGTTAACCAAGCCAAACTGATCGGCGTACTCTACCTGGAAAACAACCTAGCTCCTTATGTCTTTACGCCGAAGCGGATCACAGTACTAAGGGTATTAGCCTCCCAAGCCGTTATTTCCCTGGAGAATACCCGCCTTTACGGTGCGCTCGAAGAGCGCGAGGCCGCCTTGCGCCGAAGTGAGACCTATTTGTCCGAGGCGCAGAGGTTAAGCAGGACGGGCAGTTTCGGCTGGGATGTTGCTAGCGGGAAAATTTATTGGTCGCAGGAAACCTTCCGCATCTTTGAAACCAACCCGCCGACGGAGCCAACGTTGGAGCTAATTCTCGATCGAACTCATCCGACAGATAGAAGCATGGTCCGAGAACTCATTGATCGCGTTTCCGCTGAAAGAAAGGATTTCGACTTTGAGCATCGCTTGCTGATGCCTGATGGATCGGTCAAATATCTGCGGGTGGTGGGCCATCCCTCGACCAACGAGAAATCCGGCAGATTTGAATTCGTGGGCGCCGTGACGGACATCACTGAGCGGAAACTGGCGGAAAGGGCCCTTAAAGAGAAGGAGGTCTCCCTGCACGAGACGCAAACCGAACTGGCTCATGTCAGCCGGTTAACGACCATGGGTGAACTGGCGGCGTCCATTGCCCACGAAGTCAACCAGCCGCTACTGGGTGTCGTAACTAATGCTAGCTCCAGCCTTCGCTATCTGGCTCGGGATACACCTAACCTCGTCGAAGCCAAGGAAGCGATCAGCGCCATCATTGAAGATGGGAATCGGGCCGCCAATGTCGTCTCACGAATGCGCGGTCTTTTTAAGAAGGCTCGCCCGGAAAAGGAACCATTTAATATAAATGAGGCCATTGAAGAAGTGGTACTCTTAACTCGCGGCGAAGCGCGGAGAAACAAAGTGGCGTTACGGGTGGAACCGGGCGCAAATCTGCCTTCGGTAATGGCCGACCGAGTACAAATACAGCAGGTTCTGATGAACCTGATCCTAAACGGCATCCAAGCGATGAGCACTGTGCGGGACAACGAGCGAGTTCTCGCAGTTAGAACCCGACGCGGCGAAGGTGATCAGGTCCGCGTGGCTGTCCAAGACTCCGGAATCGGCATCGATCCAAGGGACGTCGAACGAATCTTCGATGCATTCCACACCACCAAACCCGGGGGCATGGGCATGGGGCTTTCGATCAGCCGTTCGATTGTTGAAAGTCACGGGGGACAGCTTTGGGCTACTGTGAATGACGGTCCCGGCGCAACCTTTCAATTCACTCTTTGAAATGTCCACAGAATCGCCTTTGCCCGAATTCGAAGCGATCGTCTTTGTCGTAGACGATGATCTCTCGGTTCGGCGGGGCTTGGCTCGTCTCTTCCGCACGGTCGGGTGGAAAGTCGAGACTTTTGCTTCGGCTCAGGAGTTTTTAGCTCACCGAAAGGAAAATATTCCAAGCTGCCTTGTGCTCGATGTGGCGTTGCCAGGTCTGAGCGGGCTCGATCTGCAGAAGCTAATCCTGGAGGCGAACAGGGAAATTCCCATCGTTTTTATTACGGGGCACCAAGACGTTCCAACATCGGTACGTGCCATGAAGGCGGGGGCGGTCGAATTTCTTGTTAAGCCTTTTTCTGAAGAGGATCTGTTGGATGCGACTCAGCAGGCGATAAAACGCGATCAGTCTGCCCGCTGCCAACAGGCGCAGATGGAGGAGTTATGCAGCCGATATGAAACACTGACGCCGCGCCAGCGGCAGGTGATGGAAGGAGTTGTCTCCGGTCTCCTTAACAAACAAGTCGCGGCGGAACTTGGGATCAGCGAGATCGCCGTTAAAGTTAAGCGCGGTCAGGTAATGCACAAGATGCGGGCCGGTTCTTTAGCGGACCTAGTAAGAATGGACGACAAGTTGCGAAGCTGGCTTGCGCGGAAGCATTAAGGCTTGTAATTCGGCTCTTCGTTGCCCTGGCAGGTATACGAAGGTATACCTAGATTGTAGCCGCATTGTTGTCATTTTCCTATGTGGCGACTCCCAAACTGATTTCGGTTATTGATGACGACGCGTCTGCCCGTCGAGGTCTTTGCCGGTTGCTAAGATCCGTCGGATTCGCTGCGAATGCGTTCGCTTCAGCCGAAGAGTACTTAAGTTCGGACCAACCGGAAAATGCGGACTGCCTGCTACTCGACATCCGTATGCCAGGGATGAGCGGGATCGAGCTCCTGCGACAATTGGTTGCCAATCATTCTGAGGTCCCGGTTATTTTTATCACTGCGCATGAAGAAGAGAACGAACGCGCGCAGACGCTAGGTGGCAACGCGAGGGAGGTCCTGATCAAGCCGTTTAGTGAGGAGGCCTTGCTGAACGCAATTAACAAAGCATTGACTGTCAGGTGAAGGTGAAAGGAAGTGATTTTCCTTCGCGTTTTCAGCCTGATTCCGTCAGGCGATCTAAAACCTAACTTTCTGTTTGCGAGCCAATGCCAGTAACCAGTCATGTCAGCAAAGACCCAAAGAACGAGAAATCAATAGTTGGAACAATTCAGACGAAGTTTCTTAAAATCTTCCTTGTGGCGCCTTCGCACTGCGTCGACGTCACGAAATAAAATCGAACGATTCTACTAACTACACCGCATCACGCTAACTAACAAAACAAATAGAGAGCAGTTAACCTAATGAATACTCCAGACGAACCTATCTTTTTTCCAGACGGCCAGAATACGATTCACGATGGAATCGAACATGAACCCACTGGCGGCAAGGGATTGATTGACACCACCGACACCTTAATGTTGTTACTCGATCACCAGTCGGGCCTGTTTCAGAACGTTAAAGACATCAGCGTCGCAGAGTTAAGAGCCAATGCCACGGCTCTGGCGAAGCTGGCTGCCTTACTGAAAATTCCGGTTATTACGACCGCTTCGGTTCCGGATGGGCCCAATGGACCGCTGATGCCAGAAATCCACGAAGCTGCACCTCATGCGGTTTACGTTCCGCGTAAAGGAGAAGTAAGCGCATGGGATAACGCGCTCTTTGTTAAAACGGTGCGGGGAACGGGCAAAAAGACTCTGATCATAGCCGGGGTGTGGACTAGCGTTTGTGTCATGTTTCCGGCTCTGACTGCCAAAGCGGAGGGTTACAAGGTGTATGCGGTAATCGATGCGTCTGGCGATCCGAGTGAGTTAGCGTCGAGAACGACCATTGCTCGGTTTATACAAGCGGGAGTCGTCCCAATCAGCGCAAATGCGGTGATTTGCGAGTTTCACCGAACCTGGAATCGTCCTGATGCGGCAGAACTTGCAGATTTGTACTGCATGGTTTCCCCGAATTATCGGGCCGTAATGGAAAGTTTCCAGAGAGCTGAAGAGGTCGCTAAGAAAGCGATGACCAAGGTGAGTGGCTCCGCAGCGGAGCCAGCTCTTAAGAAGTAAAAAGGTTGACCGCTTTTGCGGTCGCCCAAACTGAAACGGCTGAAAGCGCGGTCCAGGAACGACTCGGGCTGCGCACGCAATCTCGCAATACTCATGAAACCAATTGCTGATCTTATTCTCGAAAACGGACACATCACGACACTCGATCCCCGACATCCCGAAGCCAAGGAGGTCGTGATCGTTGGCGACAAAATTGCCGCCATCGACAATGCCGCCGAGTTCGAGCGAGGACCGCAGACCAAGGTCGTCGACCTTAACGGACGTAGAGTCATTCCCGGTCTCTATGACTCCCATCTGCACGTCATTCGGGGCGGGCTCAACTACAACCTGGAGTTGCGCTGGGAAGGAGTACCCTCGCTAGCGCTCGCGTTGGAGATGCTCCGCGAACAGGCCGCTCGAACCCCAGCTCCACAATGGGTGCGAGTGGTGGGAGGATGGAGCGAATTTCAATTCGTCGAACGGCGTATGCCGACCCTGGACGAGATCAATGCCGCCGCCCCGGAAACGCCGGTCTTCATTCTGCATCTCTACTGCCGGGCTTTGCTCAACCGCGCAGCGCTTAAGGCCTGTGGCTATACCAAGGACACGCCGAATCCACCCGGAGGCGAGATTGTTCGGGATAAAGCGGGTAATCCAACCGGTCTGTTAGTGGCGCAGCCTAACGCCACTATCCTTTATTCCACGCTGGCCAAGGGGCCAAAGCTTCCACCCGAATATCAATATAATTCGACCCGGCATTTCATGCGGGAGCTCAATCGTCTGGGAGTGACGAGTGTGTGCGATGCCGGCGGCGGATTTCAGAATTATCCGGAAGACTACCAGATCATCCAGCAGCTTCATCAGCGTGGTGAGATGACCATCCGCATCGCGTATAACCTATTTACGCAAAAGCCGGGCGGCGAGCTCGAAGACTTCGTCCGCTGGTCGAAGGTGGTAAAGCCCGACCAAGGAGATGATATGTTGCGTTGCAACGGCGCAGGCGAGATGCTCGTTTTCTCGGCCGCGGATTTCGAAGATTTCCTGGAGCCGCGTCCCGACTTACCCGAAAAACTCGAAAGCGAGTTGGAGCGCGTGGTTCGTTTCCTGGCCGAGAATCGTTGGCCCTTCCGGCTGCACGCGACTTACGAAGAATCGATCAACCGATTCCTAGGTATTTTCGAAAAGGTAAACCGGGATGTGCCTCTCGAGGGACTACACTGGTTTTTCGACCACTGTGAAACGGTCTCCGATCCTAATATCGAGCGCATCAAGGCGCTCGGAGGCGGCATCGCCGTTCAACATCGCATGGCCTACCAAGGCGAATACTTCGTGGATCGCTATAAAGCGAAAGCGGCGGAGAGAACGCCACCACTCCGGCGGATGCTTGAAATGGGTGTACCGGTCGGAGCGGGCACAGATGCCACCCGCGTGGCGAGCTATAATCCTTTCGTTTCCCTCTACTGGATGAGCACCGGCAAGACGGTGGGCGGTCTTGACCTTTATCCAGGGAACGCACGGCTTTCGCGGGAGGAAGCCCTTCGCCTCTATACCCAGGGCAGCACCTGGATGTCTCGGGAGGAAGGGAAACGCGGCGCCATCTCCCCCGGCCAACTCGCCGATTTAGCGGTGTTGACCGATGATTACTTCACGATTTTTGACGAAGAAATCAAATCCCTTGAATCAGTGCTTACTATCCTAGGCGGAAAACCGGTTTATGCCGTTGACGAGTTTAAGCCGCTCGATCCCGGCGACCTACCCGTCATGCCGGATTGGTCTCCGGTGCATCACTATCCCGGCTATTGGCAGCCGGAGACTACCGCTCACCTCCATTCCAGCCGATGCTGTGGCCATGACCATCACGGTCACGAAGCCGGACGACTTAATCCATTCAATATCCCGCAGTGGATGCTGGGGCCGCGGGGCCTCCTGGACGGCGGCTGCGAATGCTTCGCCTTCTAAATTCAAATAAGCGTAACCATGAATATTACAATATCGAAGACCGTCTCGGTTGGACTGATGTTGGTCGGACTTGCCGGAGTGATGCCGAGCCTGGCAGCGGAGCCCGGTAACGCCCCCACCGAAGAGACATTCGACGCCCCACACGGCCTGAAGGTCTCCATCAAAATGATCGGCCCCTATGGCGAGCCGGCCGATCTGCAAATCATCTGCTTGTTCAAGCACAAAGCCAGCGGCGACACTTACCAAGGCGCCGCCAAAGATACCGACGAGCATTTGCATGGGATTCTTTCTGCACTGCGAAATCGCGGTGAGTTTGTTGGGGAACTTGGAGAAACCTTCCTTTTCACACCACCGACCGGTTCGATTCCGGCCAAGCGTTTTATGATAATTGGGCTAGGCGAGGAAAAGGATCTATCGCTGGACTCATTGCGCGTAGTCGGCCGAATAGCCGCGCGCGAAGCGGTTCGACTGAATGCCAAGCATGTCGCCTGGGCGCCTGTCATCCGCGACGAAGGCAACACCACCATCGAGGTCGGCGAAGGCGACCGGGCTTTCGTCGAACAAATGCTTACGGCCTACGACACAGAAAAACGTCTCCAGGCACAAGCCCTTGCCCCGGCCTTCAGCATCGAAGACCTGGTTATCGAGGCTGGGCCTACCTTTTTCGACAGTGCCGTGAAACAAGTTAGCGAGGGGATTGAATCGATAACGGGTGTTTTGACCGAACGTACCGCTGCGCCTTACACATCGGCGACAAAGTAGCGTTGCAACGGAGCCAGGTGGTGAGTAGCGCGGATGAGAGTCCAACGATGAGCCATGTTATGAATGACTCCGTAGATCCGTCTAGCGACGCGCGATCGGTAACGTTTGGCCAACTTGTCCGGCACAGCGCGCTCGAGTTGATACTCACCTTCTTCATGCTTTTCGGTGTAGCCAGCATTGTAAGATGGGTAATCGGGCCTTCGCTCATTTCCCGTACGTTTCCGGAGATCCAGGTCCAACTGCTGATCGTCGGTGCGAGCGTCGCCATCCTCATCGCTGGCCTAATCCTCAGTCCGCCGGGAAGAGCGACCGGGGGTCACATGAATCCAGCCATCTCCTTAGCGATGTGGCGGTTCGGAGTTTTTCCAGGCGCGGGAGTCATCCCCTATGTCATAGCTCAGTTGCTTGGATCAGTGTTGGGCGTGCTGGTTGCTCGAGCTGTTTGGGGTCCAGTAGTGGCTGAACCGTCGGTAGCCTACGCCGTGTTACAGCCGGGACTAGGGTGGTCAGGCGCGGAACTGTTCGTCGCCGAGACCTTCAGTATGGCGGTCATCGTTCTCGTTGTCGGGGTTTGCCTCTCAGCACCCCGATTAGCGCCGTTCGTCCCTTGGATCGTGGGTGTCGCAATCGGGACAGCGATCGCGACCCTTGGCACCTCCACCGGCGGAAGCGTGAACCCAGCTCGCCAGTTCGGACCAGCAATTCTTTCCGGTCAGACGCGCTTCCTGTGGGCATATCTTCTCGCTCCGATCGTCGGAGCAGTGCTCGCGACTTGGCTCCGACAATCCATCCAGCGCCACCGATATGTACTAACCCATCGACTATGCGGCACTAATCGTGACGGTAGCCCGTTGTCGGGTTGAAACGGTAGGGATGAGCTCCCGCTCATCCGACTGACCGATGTAAATTTAAGGTTCTCAATAAGACCGTATAAACGGGTGAAACCTTTCGCTAACTTCCTCCCAATCGCGAACGCAATTGCGTCACTCGTCTTGATCCCGAGTGCGATGGGGGCCCAACCGTCGGTTAGTAATTCGTTGTCGACTGAGGACACCGCGATCCAACCACAGTCGATCGTCTCGGGCTACCCGGTCGCACCGACCTATACTCTCACCCGCTACGACGAAGATTACAGTTTCTTGGCCAACCCGGCGAATCGAACCGAGCCGCTCGACCTGATCAAGTATATCCCGCTGTTTAACTGGGGACCGTTCTACTTCGTGACCCTTGGTGGCAACATTCGCGAACAGTATGCTTTCGTCGAGAACGACAACTTCGGCTTGGGCTCGGTCAATAACCATGGCTATTGGCTGCAACGCGTCATGTTGTACGCCGATTGGCATTTCGGCCCTTTTGTGCGCACGTTCGTCCAACTCAAATCTGACCTCGAAGAAGGGCGGGAACCTGGACCGCGACCCATTGACCGGAAACGGCTCGATTTTAACCAGGCTTTCATCGATTTCAGCTATCCTCAGACGAATCTCTCGGCAGACAAGACTTCTCTTACCCTCAGACTCGGCCGGCAAGAGATCGATCTCGGCGACGAAAGGCTGATCGCGGTCCGAGAGGGCCCGAACGCTCGTCAAAGTTTCGATGGCGCTCGTCTGATTTTCAATTCGCCACAAGGGCGAGTGGACCTTTTTGCGCTTAGAGCTGATGCGGATGAGACCGGCTACTTCGACAATGATCCAGGGTTGAGTCACGAGAACTTGTGGGGTCTTTATTCCACCATTCCGCTAACCACAAAATCCACTGCCGCCACCCTGAATAACATTAGTTTAGATCTGTTCTATATCGGTTTCAGCCATCTTGATGCGCGATTCAATCAAGGTGTTGGCGACGAAGTACGCCACTCGATCGGCGGCCGTCTCTGGAGAGCTCATCACATCAACGGACTCGACTTTAACCTGCTGGGGGTCTATCAATTTGGCCACTTCGGCTCAAAAGAGATCAGCGCGTTCAGTACCGCGATTGATGCAGGGTACAAATTCCTAGGCGCGCAGTGGGCACCAAGAATAGCCTGCAGCCTCCAAGTCTCCAGCGGCGATTCCAGCTCGCATGATCCACGATTACAGACTTTCAATGCGATGTTTCCCGCAGGTTATTACTATGGCGGCGGCCTTATCGGACAGGTCGGTCCCGCCAATGCGATCATCCTCCAGCCCGAGCTCGATTTACATCCGACGAGCACTCTTGGTGTCTATTTAAAAGGACTCTTCGTTTGGCGGGAAGATACCGCTGACGCTCTCTATAATACCCCTGGGTTCCCGGTTCTACCCGGGTCCGCCAATAGCAAACGCTACGTCGGCGCATCTCCGGAAATTCTGGTGACGCAGCAGTTTGGACGGCATACAAGTTTGTCAGTGAGCTACTATCATTTTTATCGAGGCGGTTTTCTCACCGAGAACCAACCAAATTTAAAGGACGTCGACTATTTTTCCGCCTGGCTCACCTACACATTTTGACTGGAGGTCCGACCGATTCATGCGCGCTTTACGATTCGAAAAGACCGGTTCGTTGGATGACTTGAACATCCGTGAACTTCCCATACCGACGCCGGCTGCAGGAGAGGTGCTAGTGCAGGTGAAAGCCGCTGCGGTTAACCCCAGCGACGTCAAAAACGTGCAGGGTAAGATGCATGAAACTAGCGTACCGCGAACCCCGGGGCGGGATTTTGCAGGAGTGGTCGTTGGCGGCGGCGATAAGCTGACCGGTCAATCTGTTTTCGGCTCGGGCGGCAATCTCGGTTTCGGTCGCGACGGCAGTCACGCCGAGTATGTCGCGGTTCCAGCAAATGCGGTACTGCCCTTGCCGAGGAACTTGAGCTTTGAACAAGCCGCAGGTATTGGCGTCGCCTACATCACGGCTTGGGCTGCTCTCGTGAATGCCGCGCGTATCCAACCAGGGGAAACGGTACTGATCATCGGGACGGCCGGCGCCGTGGGGAGTGCCGCGACTCGCGTTGCCCACGAGCTCGGCGCTCGGGTGATCGGCACCGCCAGAAGGGCTTCGGATATTCCCGCGACTGGGCTTCTCCCAGTCGATGAGTGGATCGATCTGGAAACAATTGATCTGGCGACGGGCGTGCGCGCCGTCACCAAAGGACGCGGCGCGGAAGTCGTCTTCGATGTAGTTGGTGGCGCGATGTTTGAGAAATGCCTTTCCGCCGTCGCCTGGCGCGGACGGCAGGTGGCGATCAGCTCGAACCCGGAGCCCAGGGTAAGCTTCAATCTTGTAGATTTCTATCACAACGAGTCGCGGCTACTTGGAGTGGATTCGCTCAAACTGAGTTTTGAAGAAACCGCCAACATTCTTCGCCAACTCACCCCTGGCATTGAGGCCGGCCGGTTTCAGCCGCCACAAGTGGAAACATTTTCACTTGAAGAAGGGCCCCAGCTTTATCAAGACATTGCCGCGTCGAGGATCAAAGCCAAGCCTATTCTGATTCCGTAGTCTGGGAAATACGGACATTTAACCGGAACATGATCTTGGCAGGGAAGAAGGCGCGCACTGCGGAGATCCAGTGATCCGGAATTCAGTGCCGGTCATTTTTGGAGCCTTCGAAGCGTGAATTGAAAAGTTGCGCCTGGACCGTCGTTAGAGCCCGCCCAGAGCCGGCCGCCATGCCAATTAACGATGGAACGACTGATCGCTAGCCCCAGCCCCAGACCACCGGTTTTGGTGGTATGGAATGCATTAAACATTCGTTCGGAATCGAGCGGATCAAAGCCGATTCCTGAGTCTCGTACCACGACCCGGATTTCGTTATGTTCGCCTTGTTGGGTCGCGATAACGAGGTTTCGTTCACGCTCGTCTACGGTGCTCATTGACTCAATGGCGTTGAGGACGAGGTTCAGTGTTACCTGCTGTAGTTGTACGCGGTCGCCCATAATCGGGGCCAGGTTCGTGGCCAACTCCATCCGCAATGAGACCTTGTTTCTCTTGATTTCGCTCTTTGCCAGGGTCACAACTTCTTCAATGGCCTGGTTTATGTCGACCGGATCCTTTGCTGGGTCAGCCTTCTTAAAGAGGGCTCGCAACCGGGCGATGACATCGCCGGCCCTAGTTCCATCGCGGACAATGCGACCAATCGCTTCTCGGGCCTCGGCTAGGTCAGGCGATTCTCCAGCCAGCCAGCGCAGGCTTGCATTCGCGTTAGTTACCATGCCCGCCAGCGGCTGATTTAGTTCGTGGGCAATGGAAGCCGCCATTTCTCCCATCGTGGTTAACCGGCTGACGTGGGCTAGTTCGGTTTGCGCTTCACGTAGTGAAGTTTCCTTTTGGCGCAAGGCTTCTTCGGCCCGTCGGCGCTCAGCGATCTCGGCAGTGAGCTCCTCATTGGCGCGTGTTAGTTCAGCGTATAGCCGAGCTTGTTCCAACGAGATCGCAGCCTGAGATGCGATTAGCTCCAAGGCCGCCAGCCGATTGGGAGCGAAAACGTTGGGTGCTAAGTTATTCTCGAGATAGAGCGTGCCAATCACTCTGCGCCGCTTGATCAAAGGAAGGCACAGCACTGATCTAGGACGTTTTTGGCGGACGTATTCGTCTTCCAAGAAGATATTGTCGATGGAAGCGTCACTTAGAATGACTCGCTCCTGAGTTCGGATGACGTAACGGATCAGCGACTCTGGTAGTTCGGAAGACGTCAGGGTTGATTCACGAAAATAAACCGCAATTTTGTCCCGAAAACTTCTTGCCTCTGCTGCAATTTGCTGATTATCGCCTCGCTGCAGAATCAGGATAGCCCGCTCGGCAGCACCATGCTGAAGCGCAATAGTCAGGAGTGTCTCGATCAGCTTTTCGAGGACGATCTCGCTTGAGATCGCCTGTGACGCTTTCATCACTGGCTCTAAATCCACTTGCCTAACCGGTTCCGCGATATGCACGGTGGAACGCAGCGCTGCCTCTTGGGCAATTAGCTGGTAGCGCTGATCCAGCTGTTCAACCTTAGCGGCTGCTCCCCAACGAAGATAGCAGTAACGGGCGTTTCGCAGATAGGCGTTAGCGATCGTCTCGAAGCCGCGAGCCGAGTAGAATCGAGCAGCAACTTCGTGGGCGATGGCCTCGTTCTGGATGAAGCCATGGTCCCGAGCTGATTCGATGGCTTTTTCGTAAAGGATTTCAGCATCCGGGAGCCGACCCTCGATCCGCGCAATCTCGGCGGTGATCAACGCCGCGCGATTCCCGAAACTCTCGGGGCAGTTCTCCGCCAATAGTGCGATCTGTTGGCGGTGGGAGGCGAGTGTCGCTTGAAATTGTGCTTTCTGTTCGGGTGATGCAGAGTCGTAATGGGCGGCCTCGGCCAGCGCGGTATAGAAAGTGTATTCGGCCCACTCGAAATGTCCTGGGCCGGTTTGTAGCAGCGGCTCAGCCATGGAAGCCGCTTCAAGTGCGGCCTCGTAATCGTCCGCGTGAAAGAACGCTTGTAGCTTTCGGATCCAATACCAGCATCGAGCGAAGACAAAGTTCGGATTGGCTCTCAAGCTTTGCTCGAACTGGATCTCATCAAACTCCGCATCGTCAAACGACGACAAGCTGGCGGTCAGCCCCCGCAGAGCCCGGATGAATCTAAGGTGTCCGTTGATGATATCGGCCACGAAGCCAAACTTGACCTTTCGTGCGAATTCGAGCCCGGTCTCGGCCTCGGCCTGCACTTCGCTCAGCGGATCGCCAGCACCGAGAAGCATGGTAACCAAGCGGTCGCAAGCAAAGACGGCGTACTTTAAATCGCCGGTCTCCAGAGCTGTGAAGAAGGAGCGTCGCACCAATTCAATACTGCTGCGCAACGGCCGGGACCACGGACTAATAAAATAAGCGAAGTTTTGAGAGACGCGGGTTCTGAACCGTTCCAGTCCTCGCTTTTCAACTAGATCGAGGCCGAGCTGGCCGAAACGGAATGCGGTCTGGTAGTCGCCGAAGGGTGGCGCGAGCAACCATCCGAATTGAACGTACGCTAGGCATGATCCGTCGCTGTTACCATATTTCAGGCTAAGGTTCACGGTCCGAGCGACGACGAGGCGTCGCAGGTTCTGGTCGACGAAAAAGGAATGCGCTTCCAGTGCTGTAAGAAGATCGACAGTAGCCCGGCAAGCTGGATCGGTCATTGCCGGCAAGTCAAGCAGCGACTCGATTGATCGATTCCCCAGCTGTCGCAAAACCTGCTCATATTCGTGTCGCAGTTCGTCATTGGTCGGATGCAGCGGCCAGTTGATCCCGGCGCGTTGAAGGTAGTCAAACGCCGCTGTGACCGCGCGATCGCTCCGGTCCAATGCCCCATAAAGTTCCGTTTGCAAACGGGCAACGGCGGCGCTGTCTGGCAGATCCCTGGCGTAATGCGAGAGCATCGACAGCCGTTCTTCCGCTTCAGTGAAATTACCGGTCAAAAACTCACACTCCGCCCGGTGGAATTCCAGGGCGAAGGTAAGGGCGTACTGGCGTTCCCAACTCCTCGCCGCCAGCAGTTGGCGACCGGTGACAAAGTAGATGAGTGCCGAGGTATACGCCGTCGCATTCTTGGCCCGCCTGCCAGCAATGAGATTGAATTTGGCGATTTGCTCTCGCTCCTGTAGGGAATCGATCAACGCAGTACCGCGATTGAACTGATTGACGACCTTGAAGATGTTTTCCTCCACTTCCTCGGGCGTCATCCGCGATACCAACAATCTGCCGATTCGAAGGTGTACAGCTGCTCTTTCGCTCTCGAGAGTGAGCGCATAGGCTGCCTGCTGCACCCGGTCGTTGAGGAACGAATAGGCGCTACCCTCCCGTAAGACCAGTCCCTCTCGAACGGCCTCCCAGAGAGCGGCAGCGAGCTGCCTCTCCGATACCCCTTGGACCAAGGCCAGCGTGACTGCCTCGGCTCCGCCTTCCAAATAGGCGAGCTGCTTCAGGGCTTCCTGCGTCTCGCCTGATAGGCGGGCTAGCTTCCCGATCATTAAGTCTACGACGTTATCGGTAAAATCCTTGGCCCGGATGCGTTCTATATCCCATCGCCAAAGCGCCGCTCCCGCGTCGCACTCAAGCAGATGCTCCTCAGACAGATTGGTCAGAAACTGAAGGGTGAAGAAAGGGTTGCCTCGGGTCTTTTCGTGTACAAGCTCTGCCAACGGTCTTGCAAGGTTGAACTCGCAACGCAGAGCGTCGGCAAGCAACCGGTTCACGTCGGCAAGAGAAAGCGGATTGAGGACAATCTCATGAACGACTACGTCGCTCTTGCGGATTGAAGCGAGGGCCAGCAGGAGTGGATGACGGGTTATCACGACCACGTTGTCGATGAAACCCATCGCACGGCTACGTTCGGCATGCTCTAGCCAACGTGACGTGGCTGCCGAACCCGTATGGAACTTAAGGCGATGTTCTTCAGGATGGTCGATTAGCTCGTTGTCTCGGTAAGCGCCGATTAAGAGCAGATGCTGGACGCTTGAGTCAGTGAGCAGCTGTTCGAGTAACTTGAGCGTGGCGGAGTCCAGCG
>Ga0185299_10002069_pt1 | contig 33155 bp, 28 predicted proteins | sample PaiPotPPA55metaG_FD_128002 | JGI IMG/M metagenome (GOLD analysis project Ga0185299, IMG submission 128002) | Iron sulfur acid spring bacterial and archeal communities from Banff, Canada, to study Microbial Dark Matter (Phase II) - Paint Pots PPA... ...
TGGGGGCCCGGAGGGCGCAATCATGCGGCGTATACTTTCAGGCTAGTAGAAAACGTTGGATACCGTGCGCTTCTGAACTGGAATCCGTCCCGCAAAAAAATGGCCAGACCTTGAGAGTCTGGCACGGCGCGCGTAAATCAAGTTGGGTCTGTGGGGGACTACTGGCCGATGGAACTGGCAACCGAAGAAAATACGTTATTTGAACTGCCTCCGATCAATCGGATAGTGCCCACCACTAACACCAGGATAACCGCCAACATAACTGCGTATTCGGCGATGTCCTGGCCTTTATCGTCCGACCAAAGCTTGAGCAACGTCTGGATATTCATCCGCACTCCCTTCTAACACAGTGTGCACAGTGTGCTCCCGGCTGTCAAGAAATACAAGTGCCAATTCGAGCTTCGAAGCGAATTGAAAAAAGATTGGAGTGTGAGAAACCTTTTGCGCGGCGAAAAGTGTTGTGAGAGCAACACAGTCGTCTCCGAAGTCACTGTCGCGTGCCCGAGCAATGCATTATTCTACGAATTGAAGACAATTCTTTGGACAGTGTTCGCCGTGGCTTTTCAAGGCATTCGAGGCACGCACAAGTCGTCTACGCGACGTTACGCCCGCTATCGTACCGAAATCCCCGTGATCGTTAAGGTCCTTGCGAAGGACGGGTATGTTCGCATACATGGCCGTTGCTTCGAGCTGGCGGAAGCGGGACTGGGCGCCGTCATTACCAGCGAATTGAATGTGGGAGAAATGGTTACTCTGGAATTCTCCATTCCTGATGCTGCGCAAATCTTTGTGATCCGATCGGTCGTGCGGCACCGCATGGGTTTTCTGCACGGGTTCGAATTCATCGGCGCCCTCCCTGAGCAGGTCGAAACCATCCAGAAGTTTTGCCAAACGCTGGAGCCGTCATAAGTTTTTATTGAGAGTTTTCGCGGCTTGCGATTTGCGGTGGCGCCGGCGGCTTGTTGTCCCGCCTCAAACATCTTAAATGCATATTTGGCTTTTCGGCAGGGCTGAAACCGCGCCCTTTCAAAGTTTGTGCTCTCTAGGGCAGCTAATCAGTTCGCTGAACAGTGAGTCGCGGAAGGACGCGTTCTCACGCCAAGCGACGTGGCATAATGAGGGTCAGATTGCGTGGCCCCGTAGCTCAGTTGGATAGAGCAGCGGTTTCCTAAACCGTTGGTCGGCGGTTCGACTCCGCCCGGGGCCTCCAACGACGTGAAGGCTCGCCAGCTGTGACCATGGATAGCGGGCGCTACCGCGATAAAAATAAAAAAAGAAGACCAAAGGGTCAGGCGGATCGCAACTCGCTACTCAACTTCTTCGCGCTAAACTCAGCTCGGTGGGAGGAGATCGAAGTCGTTTTAACTGACTCGTTAAGGGTCGCGGCAGTCCGCTTACACAACCAGAACATGAAAAGCACAGTGGTTAGCCCGAATGATAACCATCCCAACAAGAAGATCTGCAGCCAATGCATATTTTCAATTCCTTCGCGACGCGGGGGAACATCGCCGGTGAGAGAGCCAGATTATATGTAAAATCTGTTGCCTTGGGAATGGTGCAAATATTTTCGCTTAAACTGCAATTGCTGAGACTGCCAATCCGTATTTTTTACGATAGACTCACGCCATTAAAGGGATCTTACAGCTATGTTAATTTTTGCGTGCAATTTGGATGCTAAAGGGAGTATTCGCGGTTATCCACCATCTACCACTCTCTGGAACTCCAAAGCGGGTTTCGGGGTCTATAGCTAGAGGAAATGGCGGTATTTTCGGCTAAGTGAAGGGTCTTTATGGCTCAAATTTTGGCCACGGCTTACATGCGAAAAGCACCTATAATGGAGCTCAGGCCATGAGGATCATGGCGGGGGCAGCCACTGTGGGTGATTTAGCTGGAGCGATCGGCGTCCGCACTGCGGAAGCCGCGATCGTAGCCGAACTTAAGGCGGGGTCGGAGGAAGCGTACACCTGGCTTATCGGAGAATTTCATCAGCCGATCTACAGCCTGGTTTACCGGATGGTGACTGATCCGGCTGACGCCGCTGACACCACTCAAGAGGTGTTTCTAAAAGTTTTCCGCGGAATAGAACATTTCCACGGACAGTCAAGCCTGAAAACTTGGATGTATCGCATCGCAGTTCACGAAGCTTCGAACCGGCGGCGCTGGTGGTTTCGACACAAATCGAAAGAGACGTCCATGGAGCCCTCGCAGGTCAGTAACGACTCCGTGGTCTCAGCAATAAAAGATTCGTTGGTTGACGGCGCTGATTCGCCTTTCGATCGAGTGGCTCACGAAGAGGTTCGAGCGCGAGTGGAACAAGAGTTGCGGAAAGTATCCGAGCCGTACAGGACAACGCTGATTCTTCGCGATCTCGAAGAAATGTCATACGAAGAAATTGCCGAGGTCACACAGGTTTCGCTGGGCACCGTGAAATCGCGATTGACGAGAGGGCGAGAAGCGCTTCGGCAGCGGCTCACAGCGTATGTGCAAGAGGTTGGAGAGGAATTGGGACTTCAGGGTGCGGACCGTCAACCCAAGACTTCTTCCCGCAGCCGCGTCTCGTGCAAGGGACGGGAGTTCGAGGTTGCATCATGAAGTGCACCGAAGCCAGACCGATGTTCTCGCCTTATCTTGATGGGGCGGTTACAGGAACGGAGATGCTTAATCTGAGCCGGCATTTGGACGGTTGTGTGGACTGCCAGCGGGAATATGTTTCGCTTCGTCAGACCCAGCAATTGCTGGTAAAGGTGCGGCGCCGAAAAGCTCCCGACGACTTGTCATTAAAATTGCGGCTCGCGATTTCGCGGGAGGTGGCGCGAGCAAGTCGCCCGCACTTCGACGACTTTCGCATGCGGGTTGAGAATGCTGTGCAGAGATTTATGGTTCCCGCGACCGCTGGGTTGGCAACCGCAATCGTGATTTTTGGATTTCTGATGGGCTTCCTGGCTTTGCCGTTGCAGGCGGATAATGCCGATGTTCCCCTGATGTTGAACACTGCGCCGCAATTGCAACAATCGGCGTTCGGCACAGCAATGGAATCCATCGCAGATGATTCGCTGGTCATTGAAGCGTATGTCGACTCGCACGGCCGGGTACAAGATTACCGTGTGTTGTCGAGTCCACAGGACACGAAGGGTTTGCCGCCGCAACTCAAGAATATGCTTATTTTCACTACCTTTCGTCCTGCGACTTTTATGGGTCAGCCGAGATCGGGACGCGCGGTTTTGTCATTCTCGAAGATCAGCGTGAAAGGGTAGGAATCAGCTGTTAGCCTTTAGCTTTTGGCTCTTAGCTCACCAACTTTGTCCGCCAGACTAGTGTTTCCAGCTAATGGCTAACAGCTGAGAGCCAAGGACTTGCTTTATTGACCCTCTGCTCGGAACCTCTTAAACTGACATTAGCTCAATACCCAGCCCCTTGTGCAGGAGGACTCCTGGTTCATCAGTTTCGAATTTCGCTGTTTGTGGCTTTGCTTGGAATGGCTGCGCAACTTTGCGCCGCAGAAAATCCGCCTAAGGTCGCGCTCGACAATAACGAAGCGTTGTTCACGGTTCTCACCGCGATCAATGCCTGTGGCTACGATTCGGACCTCAGCATATCTGACCCGCTGCGCAGCCAGATTCGCGCTGAGGTTGCCAAAACGGTTGAGGCTTCGGCGGAAGCGAAAGAGTCAACTGCAGTGATGTGTCAGTTCTACGCGGCGCATCAGCAGGACGACCCAGCTCGCACGCTGGCGCAATACGTATCGTTGGCTCTGTGTCTCAATCCGCCGCCAGAACTTACCTTCAAAGTAAAAGAAACGGAGTTGCCACCGGACGCGAGCTTCGTCTCCGGCTTCGTGCCTGCGCTGCAGAAATTCTATGGCGAAGCTGGGCTGCATTCGATCTGGACGCGCCACCAAGCAGCCTACGCTGATCTCACCTCGCGCTATCATGAACCATTATCGAAGGTGCTGTTCGATACTGAGGTTTACCTGAAGCTGCCGTCTGCCGGATTTCTGGGGCGCGCATTTACGGTTTACCTTGATCCCATGGGATCGCCGGGACAAGCGAATGCTCGCAACTATGGCAGCGATTACTACGTGGTGATCTCGCCGGGCACGAACTCTAGCCTCAAAATAGATCAGATTCGTCACACTTATTTGCATTACCTGCTGGATCCATTGGCGCTAAAGTATCCCGCTGCCATCAGTCACCTGAAACCACTGTTGGACAATGTCAAAGGCGCTCCCATGGATGAGAGCTTCAAAACGGATGCTTCTCTTCTGACGACCGAGTGCCTCATCCGTGCGATCGAAGCCCGCAACATCGGCACGAGCAAGACTCCTGAAACGCAACGGCAAGAGTTAGTGCAACGATCCGCCGAACAGGGCTTCATTCTGACGCCTTACTTTTACCAAGCGTTGTTGAAATTCGAGAAGAGTCCGACTGGGCTCCGCCTTGCTTATGGAGATTTGATTAGCGGCATCGACGTGCGCAAAGAACAAAAAAGTGTGGCGGAGATAAAGTTCGCCAGCAAGGCAGATCCTGAATTGCTGCATTTGTCGCGTCCCGCAGACACCAAGCTGCTGATTACCGCCGAGCAGAGGTTATCTACAGGCGATCCGGAAGGCGCGAAGAAACTGGCGCAACAAGCATTAGATGAAAAAAAGGAAGACCCGGGACGCGCGCTTTTTATTCTCGCGCAAGTTGCTACCATGAATCGCGATATGCAGGGCGCCCGCAATTATTTTCAGCAGGCTTTAGGTGTGGCTCACGAACCGAAAGTAGTGGCGTGGTCCCATATTTATCTGGGAAGAATTTTTGACCTGCAAGAAGATCGAGAGGCGGCTCTCGACCAGTATCGAGCGGCGCTCAGCGCGGGCGGGTCATTGCCTGAGGCCAAAGCCGCGGCTGAGCATGGCATCGAACAGCCTTATGAGCCGCCCAGCCATCCGCAGCAGTAAAATTAAAAGAGACCGAGAATTATTCAAGGAGAAAGCATGAAGCGATTAGCCATTATGTTGGGAATGCTAGCGGTGGCAGCTTTAGCAGGTGCGCAGGCCCCGAGCCAACAAACGCAACCTGCCGGAGCGCAGGGCGGGGCTCAGCAAGGCTCGGCCACGGCAGCGCCGCAGGGTAAACGACCTCCACAAGCGAAGACGCAGCCTGAGTTTGATGGCTATAACGCCGCCATGGCAAGTCAGAAGGATCCAGCTGCTATGGAAAAAGCGGCTGACGACTTCGCGACCAAGTTCCCTGATAGCGAACTTCGCGTGCTCCTGTACAAAGCCGCCATGCGCGGATACCAGAATGCCAATAACGGCGACAAGATGGCGGAGATGGCGCAGAAGTTGCTGAAACTCGATCCGGATGATCCAGAGGCGCTTATTGCCGCCGCGGAAGTAATGGCAGAACGCACGCGGGCTACAGATCTGGATAAAGCGCAGCGCTTTGATCAAGCTTCAAAATATGCTCAGCACGCTTTGGAAACCGTCGACACGGACGTACCTGCGCCCGCCAATGTGCCGCAAGCTCAGCTCGATGCTTACAAGGGACTTTTGCGATCCACGGCTTACTCGGTTTTAGGAACAATCCAATACGATCAGGATAAATTTCCCGAGGCGGAGGGATACTTTCGCAAGTCGATCGATGCTTACCCTTCGCAGCCGGACCCAGTGGTCGTGCTGCGTTTGGCGCTGGCACTGGATAAACAGGCAAAATATTCGGACGCTTTGGCTCAGGCCAACAAGGCGGTCGAATTGACTCAAGACGGAACTCCGGCAGGGACTACAGCGCGCCATGAACGTGATCGCTTAATGCAGCTGACAGGGAGCGTAATTCCCAGCTCTGGCAGTCCGACTCCTGCGTCCAAGCCACCAGCCACTTCGACTCCTAACGCAACGCAGCCTCCTCATTAGCCAGGAGTGCATGCCGAGAGAGTTGCTGCCGCGGAACACCGGAGGCATCACTGCGACTTGGCATCGAGCACGAATTAGCCCGAGAATTCTAATGAAGCCACGAGACATGTCCGAGTTGGAGCAAGCTCTGGGATATCAGTTCTCGCGGCAGAAATTACTGGAGCAGGCTCTCACTCACAGCTCGCAGGCGCGCGAACTCGAGTCCCTACAAACGCAAACGCCGACTCGGGTAGAGGACAACGAGCAACTTGAACTGCTGGGGGACGCTGTTCTGGGCCTGGTCACAACTGAAGAACTGTTCCACCGCTTTCCGCATTTTCGTGAAGGGGAGCTGTCGAAACTGCGGGCGCATCTTGTCAGTGAAAGACATCTGATTCAAGTGGCCCGCCGCCTGGAACTCGGTCATTATTTGCGCCTAGGCCGAGGCGAGGAGAAAAGCGGAGGACGGAACAAAACGGCGTTGCTTGTTGACGGACTGGAAGCGGTCCTCGGCGCCATGTACGTAGATAGTGGCTTGGAGACGGCGCGGCGCATCGTGCTGCAGCATGTAGTCGTTCCAGAGTTAGAAAACATGGCGCGAAACGGCAGCAGTTTGCCGCTCACCGATTACAAGTCAGCTCTGCAGGAGAAACTGCAGGCGACTGGCCGTCCGCAGGCTTCTTATGTATTAGTGAAAGAGCTGGGACCAGAGCATAGCAAGACTTTTACGGTTGAGGTTCGACTGCAATCGGCGGGTAATCATGGGCAGACCGAGTTCGTTGGCCGAGCCGAAGGGTCTACCAAGAAGAATGCCGAACAGGGCGCCGCACAGCAGGTGCTGGAACATCTCACTACGCTTTCTGAGGATTTGTCCAATAAGATGCCCGGCAAAGGACTCTCCATGCCGGAGCGGTGATGGGTAAAACGCCACATCCAGATTGGTTGGTCTCACTGCAATCGCTGTTGATCACGGTAGTGATCGCGGTTTTTGTAATTACCTTCATCATTCAAGCTTTTCAGATTCCTTCGGAATCCATGGAGAATACCCTGCTGATCGGCGACTATCTGTTGGTGGACAAATTGTGTTATGGGAGCGGCAGAGTTGTGGATCGCATTCTGCCGTACCGCGCGGTGCATCGCGGCGATATCGTAGTGTTCCATTATCCAATTCATCCCAGCGAACACTTCGTTAAGCGCGTGGTTGGCGTGCCGGGCGATCGCATTCGTCTGGTCAATCGGCAGGTATACATCAACGGCACATTGCTGAGAGAACCCTATGTGCGTTACAGCTCGCCGATGCACGACATATTTCGCGATGAGTTTCCTCGTACGGATATCCCGGTTCCCGGCTTGGAGGGCGGCTGGTGGTTGCAGATGAAGAAGCTGGTCGAGGACGGCGAATTAATTATTCCGGAGGGGCATTATTTTGTCCTCGGCGATAACCGGGATGAGAGCCTGGACAGCCGCTATTGGGGCTTCGTGCCGCGGGAAAACATCATTGGGCGGCCCCTGCTGATTTATTGGTCTGTGCGTAGCGTGGAGGACGATATGCCGGTTTCTTCCGCGCCGGGTGATAAACTTTATCACTTCGCCTACGCGGTCAGCCATTTGTTTCAGCTGACTCGCTGGAACCGGACATTTCGAGTAGTTAACTAAGGGCGCTATGGCCCATTAATGGGACAAAAAACTAGTGGCTAAGAAAGAAAATACGCAGGTTGAGGAAAAACCGCGCGAAACTACGGTTGAGTTCCTCGCGTCTCTCGCAGCAGTGCTGGTGACTGGCCTCTTCATCATTACGTTCATCGTGCAGGCCTTTGAGATTCCCTCCAGCTCGATGGAGAACACGCTGCTGATCGGCGACCACGTATTCGTGAATCGCGAACAGTTTGCGCCGCGCACGAAGTGGCTCGGCCCCATTCTTCCTTACCGTGAGATACACCACGGCGATATCGTGGTGTTTCTTTCCCCAGCTGAACCCGGACTCTACGTGGTTAAACGAATTATCGGTATCCCCGGCGACCGCCTTCATCTACGGGATGGCGTCGTCTACCGCAACGGGCAAAAGCTGGATGAGCCGTACGTGATTCATCAGGGAGGCGAGCTTAGTTACAATCCTTATCGCGATAATTTCCCCTCAGTTCCGCCAACCGAGTTCAGCAACGTAACCCCGGAGTGGGAGCTTTCTTTGCCGCAGCATATTCAGGGCGATGACGTCGTCATCCCTCCGAACAGTTATTTCGGCATGGGAGACAATCGCGATGTGAGTCTGGACAGCCGTTATTGGGGCTTCATCCCGCAAGAAAATGTAATCGGGCGGCCCATGTTTATTTACTGGTCGTTTGAGACGCCGCCTGGGCAATATCTGGAGCGGGGAGTCAGCCAACGAATCGGTTTTCTAGTCCATGTGGTGGTTCACTTTTTTGACGAAACCCGCTGGCGGCGTACCTTCAGGATAGTTCAATAAGACGGTTCAGTAAGATGGTCCCGTAGGATGGTTCAGTGAGAGTTTGGCGATCGAAGCGCTCAGTCGTCGTGTTGGTTGTTGTGCTTCTGGCACTTTTTATTGTCAGGCCGGGCGCCAATCGGCTGCGAACGCGCATTGTGAGTTCCATCAGTCTGGCGTTGGGACGTCCAGTCGATGTAGCAGCAGTAAGGTTGCGTCTGCTTCCTCAACCTGGTTTCGATTTGCAGAACTTCGTGGTGCATGAAGACCCTGCCTTCGGAGCTGAACCGCTGCTTCGTGCCTCCGACGTTACAGCATCGCTGCGGATAACATCGTTGCTGCGCGGACGCATCGAAATCGCAAGACTGAACCTCACAGAACCCAGCCTTAATCTTGTACGGAACTCAACGGGACATTGGAACCTGGAAAATCTCATCGAGAGAGCAGCCAAGGTCCCGGTTGCTCCGACCAGCAAAGGGAAAACCGAAAGGCGTCCGGGCTTCCCGTACATTGAGGCGGAACACGGCCGCATCAATTTCAAATTCGGACCAGAAAAAAAACCATACGCGTTAACCGATGCCGATTTCGCTTTGTGGCAGGATTCAGAAAATAGCTGGGGGATGCGGCTAAAAGCGCAGCCGCTGCGGACCGATTTCAACCTTAGCGACACCGGAACACTATCCGTGGATGGGTCTTGGCAGAGAGCCGCATTACTGAGCGAAACACCATTGCAGTTCACATTGCAATGGGATCGGGGGCAACTCGGCCAACTAACCAAGCTCGCGTACGGCAGTGACAAAGGCTGGCGCGGAGGTCTAACCGTTTCAACCACGCTAAGCGGTACGCCCGCGAACCTCGCAGTGGTAGCGGAGGCGTCAGTGCAAGATTTCCGCCGCTATGACATTTTCGGAAGTGGCAAACTACGTCCAGCGGGTCAGTGCAGTGGCCGTTATAGTTCCCTGGATCACACCTTATCCGACATTGCTTGCACCGCTCCCGTGAATGACGGGACGATTACCCTCGCTGGCAGCATCGAGGGTCCACTCTCTTCACGGATTTACAATCTCGCCTTGACAGCACACGAGCTTCCAATTCAGTCTCTGGTTGCGTTCGCGCGGCATGCCAAACAAGGAATGGCGGATGATTTAATCGCGGCCGGCCGGCTAAATGGAAATTTGAAGCTTGAGCGCATCGTCGATGCGCGAAAAAGCGACTTGGTCTGGGAGGGTCGCGGAGAAGCTTCTGGCGTCGAACTCGGATCAAAACTCAACAAAACGCAATTGTTGCTGGGCGACGTTCCGATCGTCCTGTCCGCTGCGACACGTCCTAAATCAGCAATCGCGCGAGTCACGCCGGAGGCGCGCATGGAAATCGGTCCATTCAATCTGGCCTTGGGCAGGATGGTGCCGGCCACCGTACGGGGATGGGTTTCGCGCTCCGGATATAGCTTCGCGATCCAGGGCGATGCGAAGTTGCAACGTCTGCTGCAAATCGCGCGTACCGTGGGAATTCCGACGCAGCAGCCGAACGCCGAAGGCCAGGCTAATGTCGACCTGCAAATCGCCGGCAGTTGGTCCGGATTCACCGCACCGAAAGCTGTGGGCAAGGCGCAACTTCATTCGGTTCACGCGGAAGTTCGCGGCTTGAATGCGCCGTTAGAAATTGCATCCGCCAACCTCATCTTGACGCAAGACCAAATCAGCGTGCAGAAAATGACCACGTCAGTCGCAGATACTTCGTGGCGCGGATCGTTGATTCTTCCGAGACAGTGCGCAGTGTCCGAGTACTGTCCTATACGCTTCGATCTGCAGGCCGATGAAATTGCAACCGATCAACTGAACCAATTGCTCAATCCTTACGTCCGCAAACAGCCATGGTACCACTTCCTTTCATCACCTCCGGCTGGAATTGCCTACCTACTCACAATAGACGCAGTGGGCAAGATCTCGGCGAATCGAGTGATAGTTCGCAAACTTGTGGGAAGCCGAGTTTCGGCAAAGCTGGAACTGAATAAGGGCAGAGTGCGAGTATCCGATCTGCGTGCTGATGTGTTGGGGGGAAAGCATGTTGGCGAGTGGGAAGCCGACTTCACCGCAAAACCTCCGCAATACAGCGGAAAGGGCACGGTTGAAAATGTTGCTCTCGACCAGCTCTCTGAGAGCATGAACGATGACTGGATTACTGGCTCGGCCAACGCGACGTACCGGGTGAAAACGTCGGGTCTGGACGCGGCTGAATTGTTTGCTTCAACTATCAGCACATGGAAGGTTGAGGCTCGGGATGGCTTGCTGGGCCACCTTGCACTTACCGACAGCAGCGGCCCGCTCCCAATCCATCGCTTGTCCTTGCAGCTGGCGCTGCGCGACGGCACGTTTGAAATCGAGGACGGTAAGCTCGACAGCGTTTCGAACAGCTATCGAATCAGCGGCACCGCGTCTATGAATCGTGTTTTGAATATCAAACTGCTGCGTGAAGGCGCTCAAAGCTTTAATATCACCGGTACGTTGACGGAGCCGCATGTCTCGCCCATCGTTTCCTCGGAAACCCAAGCCGCGCTCAAACCGTAAGCTTATCTTCCCGCTAGTTTTCGATACTTCTGACGTTATTTTACATTCTATTTATTATACTTTATAATGTTTATTATATGAGGAAAGCTAAGACCTTTACCGTAGAGGAATCTGTGTTAACGCTCGTTGAGCGTACCAAGGGTGATCGATCCACGAGCGAACGTGTGAATGAGTTGCTGAAGCTAGCCCTTGAGGTAGAAAAGCGCAACGAATTGGAGCACGAGGCCGCCCTGTTTTATGCAGCCGTAAAGCAAGACGACAGGCGGGAGGAGCGGGCATTCGAAAAGGCTTCCCTACGCTCGTTCGAAAGGGATTAATGTGAGACCGCGCTCCGTTCCCCTAGACTGGTTTCCTCGACGCGGTGAAATCTGTTTGGGCGGCTTGGATAAGGAGCGGCCGACCCTCATAATTTCGAGCGATGCGCTCAATCGGCATGCGCTTGACGTTTGCGTCGTGCCGATTACCTCGGTCGAACACCGTCGATTCTCGGTTAGGGTAGCCGTTCCGCGAGGGGAGGGCGGGTTGGATCGCAGTTCATGGGCGAAGTGCGATCAAGTCACGACATTGTCCAAAGGGCTCATCCGCTATCCGCCATTGGGGCGCTTATCGGATGCAACAATGGCGCGGATCGCAAGTGCCATACGGTTGGCATTAGACCTGAATTGAGAAGGTAAAGTGGGATTTCAAGGAACGTACCCGTGCCCGCGCAACACTTTTCCAGGCTTAGCGCCCGTCATTTTTCCCTGATCAATCACAGCGACCCCATTCACCAGCACATACTCCATTCCTTGCGATAACTGATTGGGATTATCGAACGTAGCCACATCGCGTATGGTCGCGGGGTCGAATACTACCAAGTCGGCCCACATGTCTGCCTTTAAAACTCCGCGATCAGTCAGGCGCATACGTTGAGCCGGCAAGGCAGAAAATTTGCGGATAGCATCTTCCAGTGTGAGCTTATTTTCTTCGCGCACATACTTGCGCAGGATGCGCGGAAACGTGCCGTAAGCCCGCGGATGGGGATGTTCCTGACCCAGGATTCCCTCCGGCGAAGTTCCCTCGGAATCGTTGTCGATGGAAACCCACGGCTGTTGCAGGGCGAGCGCGACGTCAGGCTCTGACATCGCGAAAACCGCGACTTCGGTGAATGCGTTGTCTTGGATCAGCAAATCGAAAAGAGCATCCATTGGATCTTTGTTCCAGAGTTTGGCGACTTCCGCCAGTGTCTTTCCTTGCAGCGGCAACAGCTTCGGATTTTGCACTACCCCAATGAGAACCGATTCTGGACCGGGAATCTGCTGCCACTCGTTCGCCCAAGTGCCTGAAGACGTGAGCAAATCTTTGCGGATGCGCTCCCGCATCGCCGGATCTTTCAAGCGCTCCACCAGTTTGGCGTCACCGCCATCGTGCGCCCAAGGCGGAATGAATGCAGACATCGAGTTAAACCAAGCCGTGTAGGCATAGGTATTCGCGCTTATATCGAAGCCCTCGGCGCGCGCAGCGTTGATCTTCGCAACTACCTCGGGCATGCGTCCCCAATTTTTTTTGCCTGCAACTTTGATGTGCCAGATTTCAACCGGAATGTGAGCTTCGCTACCAATACGCAGAGCTTCATCGATAGCGGGAATCACGCGGTCACCTTCGTCGCGCATGTGTGTGGCATAAATGCCGCCGAACCTCGACGCTTCCTCGGCCAACACGATCAACTCTTCGGTTTTCGCATAAGGAGCAGGAGCGTAGACCAGGGCAGTCGAAATGCCAACTGCACCGTCGCGCATCGCCTGCTGCACCAACGCCTTCATTTGATCGAGTTGTTCTGGCGTGGGCTGCTTATCGTCGTCTCCCAAAACCATGCGGCGGACCTGCGTCGCTCCGACATAGCTGGCCAGATTGATCCCCATGCCCTGCTTTTCCAGTCGCGCGAAGTACTCCCGCAGGGTGCGCCAGTCGGGAGTGATGCGGTAGTGCTCGTAGCCAGCGTGATCGGCGCGAATGATCGCGTCATTGAGCGGCGCCACCGATCCGCCCTCGCCGGTGATTTCTGTCGTGATGCCCTGGGAAATTTTCGACGGCAGGCGCGAATCGACCAGAATAGTCAACTCCGATTGCCCAAGCATATCGATGAAACCGGGAGCAACGACTTTTCCGGCAGCATCAATTGTACGAGTACGCGGCGCTGCGGCGAGATTGCCGATGGCTGCAATCCTGCCGTCGCGAATTCCAACGTCTCCGGAGTACCAGGGGGAGCCGGTGCCATCGATGATGTGGCCGTTGCTAATGACAATGTCGAAAGACTGCGGTGCGGCGCAGAGGGGTAAACGAATTAAAACAATAGCCACCGCCAGTAAGATTTGGCGTAGCGCAGTTCGCATCGCGAAGTTGTGCATTCGTCGTTATTCTCCATTCGTTTTAGAGGTGAAGGTTAAAGTCTCTTGCCGCCGGATCATACTAAATCCAATCAGGCTCCAGATTGCTAACGCCAGCCATTCGTACCCACTGAAATGACCGGGAATCCCGGGGGTAATTTTCATTACGATCATGAGAATCCCAACAACCACGCCCGCCGCGGCGACGAAACGTTCGCGCGGTGCTGGACCCATCCGATAATAAGCTGCGCAAGCTGCCAGCCATCCGATTGCGGAGGCCACCGAGCCCACTTCGGAAATGGGCACGAGCACAGCATCGCCAAGAAACATGCATGTAGCAGTCGCCAGCCCGATGCAGAGCACGGCAACTGAAGGCGTCTGATTTCGCGCATGCACATAGCCCAGACGACGGTCGACCAAGCCGCGCCGCCCGATGGCAAACTGCAACCTACTGGCTGCAATAAAATTTCCGTTGAACACTTTAAAGAGTGAAAGCAGAGCTGCCGCGAGTATCATGCTTACAATCCAACGCGATCCTACCGCGTGCTCGAAAGCAACCGCTGTCATGAATTTTTCATGCGTGAGCTGCTGCCATGGAGCAACATATCCGACCGCCGCGATTACGATTATGTAAAAGAGAATTCCAACCCCAATCGCCATCCAGATAGCCTTGAAGAAACTGTGCGAGCGGAATTCAGGACCGGCCTCTTCGGCACCCTTCACCACCGATTCGAAGCCGGTCATGAAATAAGGTACGATTTGCATCACCAGAAGCACGGATACGAATGGGCTATGCGTGAACAGCGGAGAAAAGTTTCGCGCCGAACCTTTGCTCACTCCAATGCCGACAAACAGCACGAACAAGGCTAGCGTTCCAAATGTCGTCCAGTTCTGAAAAGTGGCGCTCAACCGGATGCCGCGATAATTCAGCAATGTAATCAGTCCGGTCAGGCCCAGACCGATCACTAAATGCGGCAGGTAAACCGGATGGCCGCCGACACGATAAACTTCGATGGAATCCAGCGGAGGGAAAATGTATCCCGCAATTTTGCCAACCGCGACTGCCTCCCACGGACACACGATGAAATACGCCAGTATCATCATCCAACCGGTGGCAAAGCTGATCGATCGCGGGAAAACTTTCGCGGTATACGCTACCTCGCCTGCGGCATCGGGGATGGCGCTGACCAGTTGACCATACACATAGCCGATGGGCAAAAGCAGAGCTCCGCCGATTGCGAAGCCGAGTATCGCGCCCAGGACGCCGCCGCGCAATAGCCAGTCGTCCATAACGACCAGCCATCCCACGCCCACCATCGTACCCCAGCCCAATGCAAAGTAATCCACGAGGCGGAGTTTTCGGGCAAGAGTGATCACGCGGCGCGAATTATAAAGCATTGTGAAGCTATGGTCGGAGTGCCCATTTATTGCGAACCGCAGATACGCTCTTTTCTGCGCGTGGGAGTCTAAAGCCTTATGCCTGTTCTGATCATTGGCGGTACATCGTTCATTGGACCTCACGTAGTGCGAAGCCTAGTTTCCGGTGGGCACGAAGTCACAGTCTTTCATCGCGGCGAGCACGAACCGGAACTACCGAAAGGTGTGCGGCATGTGCACAGTGAGTCCGCTGCATTTCCAGTGCTGGAGTTTCCACCTGAACTGTTGGGGTTTAAAGTGCGCTTCAATATTGGAATTTCGACGACAGGCTTGGGACCAAGTCAGTACATCCGCGAAGCGGCGTAAGAATGCAGCCCACGGCGCCAGCCATGGGTAAGAGTGCGAAACCGGCCAGCCCCAACGGGCGAAAGATTAGCGACGTAACCGACGGTGAACGTTCCGCCGCAACCTGTAAGGCCTTGCCTCCCAGGGTTTGCACGAGCACGACGGCTTAGCCGGCGGTCTTTCTATTCAGCGAAAGATTATTGCCTGAGCGTGCCGACCGAGCGCCGTCAGTTGTCAGCAGCCGGCCGGTTCGGCGCATGGTGGTGCAGTCGAATCCGTAAGCAGCGCCGCAAACCAGACAAACTTGGTAGTCCTGTCCTTGAGCTCCAGTATGAGGCCATGAAAATTGATGACGGCAAAACATTTCCGAGAGTCGCGCAAATAATGGTGGAGTCATGCTGTTTCTTCCCCTGCTCTGATGAATGAGTCTTAACGTAACGAAAGTAAATGTCGTCGATTATTCGCCCGACGCATATTGATTCTCGGGGCCGTCGGACGCACATTCCAATCGAAATCGTCCGCCAAGAGTGTTTGCCAGGGAACTCAAATCTTTGGCAAGTGCGTGACGCCAGCGCCCTACGGAATCCTGAGCCAGTTCTTCCATGGTCTGTCCGAAGGATAGCAACGATCCCGCAACCTGCGTCTTCAGCAGCTGCGAGATTGAGCCTTCGATTCCTTGCTGAACGCTCTTCAAATGTTCACAGGCATGGTCGAGCTGTTGGCTGAGTTCCTGCGAGTTGCGTGTTCCCAACTCTTTAAGAACCACGTCTAGAGCCTTTTCCAATTGCGTTCGCGCACCGGAAATAATGTCGCTGCCCATTTGCACCAGGCGGCTGTCGAGATCCGATTCGAGGCGCTGTGCTGATTCGTCCAGCTTGGCCATGCGAGTGGCAAGATCGGCGTTTTCTGCCTGCAGGCGCAACGATTCTGTTCCCACCGCTGCCTGAATTTTTCGCATTTCCTCGCGGTACGTCTCATGCTCTTCGCTCAGGCGCTGTTGCAGACCTCGTAAGAACTCCTCGCTGCGCCGCTCCAGGCGGATTCCCGCTTCCAGCACTTGTTTCTGAAAGCGCTCCGCTCCGGAAATGAGATGCTTCTGCACGGCTTCGGTGATTTCCTCTGAGAGGTCCTTGGCCCGTTGCTGAACCGCCTGCAGGTCTTTTCCGACTTGGTCGCGAAACTGGTTCTGGGCCTCGCTGATCTTCCTGCCAATAGCTTCCTTGGCCGTCTCCAACACTTCCTCCGACTGCTGCCGTGTCTGGCGGAGAACTTGCGCGCCGAGTTCCTCGCGCAGACGTATCAAGAGTTGTTCTTCTACCTCCGGGGGAATGTGCGATAGCGAGATGTCTAACTGGCTGCGCCGGGACGGGGCTTGCGCCAGCTTTTCACGGAGTTCTTTGATCTCCGCTTGCAAGGGCTCAACGAATTCGGCAATGACGGCCCGAAAGCGAGCGTACTCGGACGGCCGTTTTCCCCGCACCGCTTGCTCCGCGCGGGCCGATACCTCGGACATCTGTGCCCAATCGTCAGGACAAGTTTCCAGCCTCCAGAAGTTATCCGGCTGATCCAGCCTCGCGCCCAGTTTCCAACTCTGTTGATCGGAATCCATCGGTTGGCAGTCGACAATGTGAGCCATCGTCCAGCGGCCATCTTTGCTTTGGAATTGCACCGGAACGCCGGCGTCCAACTTTGCGGAAGAACGCAGCGCACAGCCGTGGGCGCTGACGACCAGCGTTTCGCACACCTCGGAGAAACCGGAATCAGGGCTGGTGACGAGAATCGGAAGAGTAATTGGTAGTCTCGAACTACGACGTAAGTCAGGCAGGTTTTGCGCGCGCATGGGGGTTCCCTTCTGACGAAGTGAGCACGCTTCTCGTGTCCGTGGCGCGAACTCGAGCTCTCTAGCAAGATATCGCGAGTTGGCGTATAAAGCTTCACACGATGGTGTCTTTTCCCCTGTGCAATGGGACACTGCCCCTCCATGATCGCGGGCATCGTTCTTTTCAGTCGGTGAGTCGCCGGATTCCTGGCTTGGAGCTGCGGCGGAGGTAGAAACTGCAGGATGAAAAAAAAGGCCGACTTTTTCAGCCGGCCTTCGCATCGAAAAAATTCTATAACTACTTTTTGGCCGGAGGCGCGATGGCGTCCTTGGTCGCTTTCGCCACGCGGAACTTTACGACGGTCTTGGCCTTAATCTGGATGGGTTCGCCGGTTTGCGGGTTGCGTCCCATGCGGGCCTTGCGATGAGCCTTCACCAGGCGGCCCAGTCCGGGGATGACGAACACGCCATTCTTCTTGGTCTCTTTTACGGCGACATCGGTTAGGTGTTCTAGAAATGCTGCTGCGTGCTTGTTATTGCTTTCGAGTTTCTCAGCAAGATGCCGGACGAGCTGGGTCTTAGTCATGCCTGAAGCCATGAAAACCTCCTCTAGGTGAAACGTTGGATTTGCCTGCGATGACGCCATCTTATAACACGTCCCTGTGGAAATATAGCGTTGCAGCCGCATTTTATGCGGTTTTTTTCAATTAGGGACCCGAAAAGCCCACAAATATCGCGCTTTTTACACTGGCGGCGCTCAAAATGGTTCTGTAAAGCAGACCTCCGACGCTGCCAGAACCCGTTCCAGCTTGATGCCTTCTGCATGGGATAATGATTTAGGAGTTGCTATTGTGAGTTGTGCTATCTGCGAAAAGCGAAAAGAAAAGCGCTTTTGTCCGGCTATTCATGGACGCATCTGTCCCCAGTGTTGCGGCGAGCAACGCGAAGTGACGCTCGATTGTCCCAGCACTTGTGTCTACTTGCAGCAGGCGCGTGAGCATGAGAGGCCGCGTCCGCTGCAGGATTTGGACCAGACGTCGCTTTTCCCGCAGATAGAAATCGGCCAACAATTCCTCTACGAGCATGAGCATCTGATCATGGGGCTGAGCTACGCGCTGACAAAAAGTGCGATGGCGGATCGCGCCCTTACCGATGCCGATCTGATTGCTGCGCTTACATCGATGACCAGGAAACAAGAAACGCTGGTGAACTCGGGTTTGCACTATGAGTCTCCAGTCGCTAGTCTGAGCCAGCAAGTTGTGATCGCGCAGATTCACGAGCTGTTGAAGGGCTATCGAGAGGTAGAACAGAAGCAACTCGGATACAGTCGGCTGCGCGATTCTGATCTACTCGGTGCGCTCGTCTTCCTTTTGCGCATGGCGCAGGCACGCACTTCTGGGCGGCCTAAATCACGGGCCTTCGTGGATTTCGTTTTGTCACAGTTCCAACCCGAAAAACAATCGGCCATAGCAGCGCCAGAAGAGTCTGCCAGCCGAATAATTATTCCGTAGCAAAACCGGCCACAGATTTACACGGATACCCACGGAAGGTGATTCATATACGCGCTTATCCGCCAAATCCGTGGTTAGCTTCTGTTCACCTTGCGCACCGCTTGTCCCGGTGGCAAGGCCTCGCTCAATTCCTCCATCGTTCGCTTGAGTAAAGGATGTTGCGCGTCCGGTGCGATGTCTGCGAGCGGTTCCAGCACGAAGCGTCGTTCGTGCATGGCGGGATGAGGGATGGTCAGCCCCAAGTCCTCGACAATTAAGTTTCCAAACAACAAAATATCGATATCGATGATGCGAGGACCTTTTTTTTGCGTTCGGCGTCGCCCCATTTGTTGCTCGATTTCGAAAATGCTCTGCAAAAGTCCTCGAGGCGTCTTCTCCGTATCCAGAGCGACGACGCAATTGAGGAACCAAGCCTGCGCAGTGAATTCCACCGGTTCAGTCTCGTAGAAAGACGAAACCGCCACGACCTCGCCCAAAGTGCGCAAGTGTCCGATAGCCGTCTTTAAATTTTCCGCACGATCTCCCATATTAGAGCCAAGCGAAAGATAGACGAGGTTGGGCATTCGACTCAATCATAGTAGCGCCGGCGGCGCTACACTTTCCCATTGCATGTCGACGGATGCCAAGCGATCCCCGGTATCCAGATAAAGACTTGCGACGGACAGCCGGCCCCGGCACGCTTTAGATAGTTTGATCTTTACTGACTAAGCGCGGGCGGAACGCCCGCGCCTACACGGAGGGAAAGTTCCCATGCTCCCGCTTCACACCAAAATCGACCGCACTCAGCGTTTGCTTCGGATGCTGGAAGAAGATGCTCCACTGCTGGCTTTGCGAGTTGCACCTTTAACCGCGGAGTGCCAGCAGTCAGCGAAAGCTTATGCCGCCCGGTTAACCGCGCACGCCCGTGCAGAGCTGGAGAAGCTGATCGAAGAGGGATGCTTATGGGATTCGAACGATCCCACCCCGCAAGCCGCTGACTGAGTAGCTCAGGCCATCTGTCCAGCCATAGCGTGAAGGGACGGCACAACTTGGTCGCTCCGATCGTCGACCGTGGTCTCCTCCCACAACGTCCGATCACGCAGCAAACGCGAGACTAACGCCGTGTGCATGGCATGGCCGGCGCGGTCGGCGACTACGTTTCCCAAAATTTGTTTCCCCAACAACGCAAGATCGCCAATGAGATCCAGCACCTTGTGTCGCACGAACTCATCAGCAAAGCGCAGCGGTGGATTCTCGACACCGTCTTTCGTGAGCACTACGCAGTTCTCTCGCGAGGCCCCGCGGATCAATCCCATGTTGCGCATTTTCTGCTCGTCCTGCCGCGAACCAAAAGTGCGCGCCGACGCGATTTCGCGGAAATAATTGCCATTGGCAAGTTCCACGCTAAATGTTTCCTTGCCGATAAGCGGATGGGGAAAGTCAATGGTGTAAGAAACGGAGTAGTTTTCCGCCGGATATACGGCGATGAACTTGTTGCCTTCGTTCATTTCCAGCGCGTGGCGAATGCGAAGATAGGTCCGCGGACGCCGCTGCTTTCGAATTCCTGCCTGCTGAATCAATTCCACAAACGGCCGTGCGCTGCCATCCAGGATGGGAAGTTCCAGATTGTCCAATTCGACGATGGCGTTATCAATGCCAGTTCCAATGAAAGCCGAAAGCAAATGCTCGGTCGTCGAAATCAGCACGCCTTTTTTCATCAAGCTGGTGGCGTAGCTGACGCGGGCTACGTTGCGGCTGACAGCCTCAACCGCAAAACCGTCGAGGTCGACGCGGTGGAAGACAATGCCCGAACCCGCAGGCGCAGGCAGGATTCGCAAATGGACAGGAGCACCGCTGTGCAGGCCGACTCCGGCGCACTCTACTGCCCCACGAATTGTTTGTTCGTGTCTCAGCCTATGAAATCTCTATCTATTGTTTGATGAAGATATTACGGCTCGCGGCAAAGAACTTGGCTGTGGCAATTTAGCCACAGTTCGTGGGGTATTTGCCTAGGAGTAGCGGAGTCATAGCGATCAAGAATACGATGCAGATCACTACTTAGGTGCGCTCTTCAAAGGATCGTAGGTCACATCCGCCGCAAACATTGAATCGCTCAGCCCTTTGTTGTAGCTGACCGAATTCAGGAACCGTTGATTCGCCATATCTCCGTTATAAAAACGGGTAATGCTGAACGGCGTCATCACTCCTTGTACAGGACGGTAACTGTCATAGACTTCATCTTCGACGTTGCGCTGCTTATCGGTCGGATCGCGCCACGAATAAGTTTTCTTCACCGGCAAATGCGTATTGCTGTCGATGTATAAAGTCACGCTCTGATTGTTCGAGTCCATAATCGTGACTTGCTCGGCGTCTTTTTGCGCAGCTACGGTGTGTCCTTCGTAAAACAGCGCGATGCCCGGCTTCGTCAGCCATTTACGCAACACCCAATCCAGCGAGTATTCGCGGCGCCGCAGATAGTCGCTGACCGCCTTCGGTTCGTCGGAGCGCGTGCCCTTGTATGTGATTTCGAAACCCTGATCGCCGCGGTAAACATAAACGACATCGCGCTTTTTTGTTAGTTCGAGTCGATCCTTGTCGGGAAATTTATAGAACCGCCAAAATAAAACGCCAACCCCCTCCGATTCTCCCAGATGAAAACTGTAGGTGCGTCCTTCCTGGCTGATGTCTTGAATATTCAGGTAAGCATTTCCGCCCAAGGTATCAATCATCTGATCGATGAGAGCTTTAGCCTTGCGCGCGTTTTCTTGATCAATGGGGACAGATTGCGCCGCAGGCACGGGAGGATTGGCCTGCCCGAGAGCCAGTGCAGTGAAAATAATCAGGGATAAAAGATGCTTCATGCTTCTCGTTAATTAGACGCTGCGACAACCATTGTAGCTGCCCGCCGAATGTGTCGGACGAGCGGCTTTATCCCGCGAGCACGGCGCCGCCGTTGATGTTGAAAACTTCTCCCGTGATAAAGCCAGCTTCGGGCGTGCACAGAAATAAAATCGGCGCCGCAATTTCCTCTGGCTTGCCTACGCGCCCTAACGGAACGGTTGCGAAAATTGCAGCCCGACTCTTGGGATCATTCAACGCAGCAGCGGACATATCGGTATCAACCCACCCGGGCGCTACGCAATTTACGTAAATGCCATCGCGTGCCAGTTCGGTAGAGAGCCCCTTAACCATGGCGATTAGCGCGCCCTTAGTCGCCGCGTAGTCGCAATGAAAAGCTTCGCCGCGTTGTCCGGCGGTAGAACTCACCAGCACGATGTGACCGGCGACGGCTGCAGATCCCTTCTGCTTCTTCATCTGAGCCACGGAATGCTTGACGAGCGCGAACACACCGTCGAGATTGATCGCCATTGTAGAACGCCACTGCGCGTCATCCATCTGATCGATGGGAGCGTCCGTCGGAGGCCACACGCCGTGATTGCCGACGAGAATGTCGAGCCGTCCGAAACGGGCGAGCGCGCTGGCTACCAGGCTGCGGGCAGTCTCTGTGCCGGAAAGATTGCAGGCAGCCGCCGCACAGTTGTCCGCGCCAAGTTCCTTGACCAGTTGTTCCGCCTGCTGGCTTGCTTTCTCGTAACTGAAAAACACACGCGCCCCCGCGGCCACAAACATTCGGACCGCGGCCGCACCAATTCCACGCGAGCCCCCGGTGATGAGAGCAACTTTGCCAGAAAGAGATAGACGCATGTCAAATAGTTTGCAGCTTCGGGTTCGAGCTTGCAAGTGAGGGATGAGTAACAAATGACAGGATGCTCGGCAAGAAGCACTTAATTGGAAAAACTCGACGGACTGCGCTCGGTCTTCAGTTGGCGCAACAGCACCCGCACCACCATTCCGTCGTAGCGAATTCCGCTCAAGCGCTCGAGCTCGGCCAAAGCCTGCCCGCTACTTTTCGCCGGAGCAAATGAACGTTCTGTGGTCATGTTGACGTAGGCATCGGCAACCGCCAGAATGCGCGCCCACAAAGGGATCTGCTCGCCCTGAAGACCCGCCGGGTAACCGGTACCGTCAAAAGATTCGTGGTGGTGCTGGAGGGCCTTCTGCAAAAACTCGCTGGCTGGTTGCGTGCCAACAATCTCGCCTCCCACCTGGGCGTGCACTTTTACCTGATCAAATTCTTCTTCCGTTAGCGGCCCCGCCTTATCGAGAATTCGTTCGGAGACAAAAATCTTGCCGACGTCGTGCACCCGGGCGGCATAAATGAGATCGTCGATTTCTTCGACCGGCAATCCCAGCGCCTTTCCTATTAGTTCAACGTAGCGAGCCACCATTTCGCCGTGTCCGGCGGCGTTTAGTTCGCGGGATTCGGCGGCACGAGACAATGCTTCAATCGCCTCCCGCAGTATCGCGACGCTGCCGGCTTCGTCTTGGCTTTCCTGAACCAGCTTTCTCAGCGTGGCGAGGAGTTCCTCAAGATGCTCAGGTCCGGTGTGCTGGCGGTGCAGAAAGCCTTCAATGTATCCAGAGATAAGCTGTCGCTGAACCGCCGCGCTCTCGCTATCTTCAGATTCATTGGCTGTAGAAACGCGATCGCCACCCGCGCGCTTCGAAACGTACATACCCGCATCTGCCACGCGAATGATTTCTTCTGCGGTAAAGCCGTGCACCGGAAAACTGGCGACTCCAAAGCTTCCGGTGATGGAATGTTCTTGCAGCATGGGATCAGTCGACAACCAGAGGCGCAAACGCTCAGCCAGTACCTGCGCCTGCTCCACTCCGGTTTCAGGCATGAGAATAATAAATTCGTCGCCACCGTAACGCGCCACCACATTCGACTGCCGGCATTTTTGTTCCAGCAAGCGTCCTACCCGCGCCAGCACGAGATCGCCTTCAAGATGTCCGAGCGTGTCGTTGACTTCCTTGAACTTGTCGAGATCAACCAGCACCACTGAGAAAGGCCGGCCGGAGCGGGAAGCGCGCTTCCACTCCGAACTGAGGGCTTCCCAGAAGAATCGGCGCGTCTTGATTCCGGTAAGACCGTCAGTGATGGATTGTTGTTGCAGCTTCTGAAATACGAACGAATTGTGCAAGGCTGTGGCCAGCAGATCGGCCAGCGTATTCATAATCAAAACATCTTCGGGCGAGAATGCGTCTTCGTTACGGCTCTCCACGTTGAGCACACCCAACAGAGTTTCTCCGTAGGTAATCGGAATGCACAGCACCGCCCGCGAATCGGGCAGCACGCCCTGGATGTTCGCCTCGCCGGTAGTCTGTACCAGCGCACTTTCCCCGCTTCGAGCTGCGCGTCCGAGAATACCCACGCCCAGCGGGATTCGCACGCCCAAAGCTTTCGCCGTGCTGCCGGCCTCCGCTTTGATTTCGATGTCTTTGCGAATGTAGTCAAAAATGCCAATGCCGATGTGATCGAAGCGAAAGTTTTTTTGGATGTGACCGACGATCTCCAGCAGCATCTGTTCCGCATCTTCACTGGAGATGGCGGTTTTGGAGATGCTATTGAGAAAGGCGAATTGCCGGGCGCGGCGCTGCTCTTCAGCAAACAGCCGCGCATTCTCCACCGCAACGGACACCTGGCCTGCCACGGTTTTCATTACTTCGAGATCGCGCTGTTCGTAGACATATTCGCGGTCTACACTCATCACAGCCATCACACCGGCAGGTTTGCCGCCCTGCATTATGGGCGCGCCACAGAAGCATTTGGAATGCCGCGGCGGAATGTAAGTCGTACCCAGACGCTCGCGAGCCCGCTCCAGATCGGCGCGGATCAGCAGCGGCTGCCCGTTGCGAATAATGTATTCGGTCAGACCGTTGTCGACCTTGCGAGAGCGCTTGGGCTTAGCCTGGCCATTTTCCACTTCGAACTCAAAACGGATGTGCTCGCCTTCCAGGAAAGCTACATAAAAATCCGCCGTGTCAAAAATTTGCGACAGTTCTTTGTAAACCGTACGCAAGATTTCGTCCTGATCGAGTCGCGAGCTGATCGCTTGTCCAATCTGAGTCAGCAGTTCGTATTCCTTGGTGCGACGTTGGGCGTCGTGCATCACCACATAATTTTCCAGGGTGAGTCCAATCTGCAAAGCCAGCCCGATCAACAGGCGCAAGTTGGATGCGCCGAACACACGCCGCTCGGCATGGGGAAAAATAATTACGCCGAAGTTGTGTTCACGGGTCTGCAGGCTGACAGCGGTAATGTTCTTTATATGTTCTTCGGCCATTACCTGGCGAAACTGTTCGAAGCGCGCGCCGGGAAAAGCCGGCAACGGCTCGGACATTTCCGCGATGTTATGGAAGGTCGCGAAGCCGCCACGCCGGTAAGCCAGTTCGGCGATGTATTCTCCGGCGCCCCTCTTTTCCATCTTACTGACCAACTCAGGCGAAAATCCCCGCTGCACAGAAGGCAGAACAGCACGCCAGCGCTCGGAGATATAGATCATCGCCCGTCCGGTCGGCAATGGAGCCACCAGCCGGTCCAGAATATTTTGCACGCTGGGCTTCAGTTCTTCGGCCGAAAGCAGCCGCGTGGGATCGACGCCCAAGGTGGAGAATGCCAGCGCATTTTCCTGCACCGCATTGCGCTCGTTCTCAAACAAGACCATTACCATCGCAATGCCCAGCAGCATTTGCGGGATAGGGCCAAGGAACTGCCCCGCGGCGCCGAACATCGCAAGAAAAGGATTGTGCAGCTCTCCGAAAACCATCAGCACAGCCCACAACGCCAGCGAAACCGCTAGGAATGTGAAGGCCAGGGAATTCTTGCGGTGCGCGTAGCGATAGAAATAAAAAGAGCAATATAAAAGGACGACGCCCAGGCCGATATCTAACGGGAGATGAGGATTGGAAAGACTCCCCAGATGAAACACGCCGCCGACAGTCTGGGCTCTCAGATTCCAAACAGCGAGGGCTACACCCCCTACGCCAATCGCAAGGTCATACCATCGCCAGCGGAATTTCTGCCGCCCCATCAATCTGGTTGAGACAAAGATGCAGAGCGCCATGGCCGTCAGCAGCAACGAACTGAAAAATGAAACCAACGCCGAGGGCGGGCGGAACGCAACCCAGGAGTCCGCGGCATAATGTAGTGTGTAGGCGGCCCAGCCAAGTTGCCAGGCGCGGAAGTATTGATGGCGGCTCTGCTCGTAGAGATAGGTGAACAGCAAAAGGAGCAGCAGAGCAACCAGACCCGGGCCCATGACTACCGTGATTGGAATAGTATCCATCGCGCTGGAGGAGAGCTTTTTGCCCTACACTGACTGCAACCAAGACCGACGAGCTTTCAATATTTTCATACGCTCTTCGACAAAACAATAGTTTTTAGATGAAGGTACGGCAGTTTGAATCACCTCAAAGTAACCGGCCGGGAGGTTACCTGCGCTACTTAACGCGCCTGCCTTAGTGTCTCGCTCCTGCAGACTGTTTCTTAGATGAGTTATATTGTTGATTCCACCATATTCTGGCCCACCGGAAGTTGAGTCGGGCTCAAAAGACGCTATGAGTACTGCCAACCCCCAGACCGCCGCGGCCAACGCGCCCGCCGAATCCCGGCCGTCGAATTTTATCCGCGACATGATTCTGGATGATTTGAAGACCAATAAATATGGCGGACGCGTCCAAACCCGCTTTCCGCCTGAACCGAACGGATATCTCCACATCGGCCACGCCAAGGCAATCTGCCTGGATTTCGGTCTGGCTGCCGAGTTCGGCGGGCACACCAATCTGCGTTTCGACGACACCAATCCCGAGAAAGAAGATGTCGAGTACGTCGATTCGATCATGGAAGACGTAAAGTGGCTGGGCTTCCAGTGGGATGGTCTTTTCTACGCCTCGGATTATTTCGATCAGCTCTACGAGTGGGCCGTGCAACTCATCAAAGCTGGAAAAGCCTATGTCGACGATTTAAGCGCGGACGAAATCCGCCAGTATCGCGGTACGCTAACCGAACCCGGCAAGGACAGCCCCTATCGCAATCGTTCTGTGGAAGAAAACCTTGCTCTCTTCGAACGCATGCGGGCTGGCGAATTTCCCGATGGATCGAGAACCCTGCGCGCGAAAATCGATATGGCCTCGCCCAACTTCAACTTCCGCGACCCGGTGATGTACCGCATACTTCACGCCGATCACCACCGCACCGGAAGCAAATGGTGCATCTATCCCATGTACGATTTTGCTCATGGACAATCTGACTCGCTTGAGCGGGTCACGCATTCCATGTGTACGCTCGAGTTTGAGGATCATCGTCCGCTCTACAACTGGTTTATCAAAGAGCTCGGCATCTTTCCTTCGCAGCAAATTGAGTTTGATCGGCTCAACCTGACTTACACAATATTGAGCAAGCGCAAGCTGCTGCAGTTGGTTCGCGAAGGCCGCGTCAATGGATGGGACGATCCCCGCATGCCTACCCTTTCCGGCATTCGCCGCCGCGGATACACTCCCGAGGCCATTCGCAATTTCTGCAACGCTATCGGCGTGTCCAAGACTACGGGCTCGATCGAACTCGCCATGCTGGAGCACTTCGTTCGCGAGGACCTCAACAAACGCGCAGCGCGTGCCATGGCCGTGCTGCACCCGCTGAAAGTTGTGATCGACAATTATCCGGAGAATCAAACCGAAGAAATGGACGCGGTGAATAATCCCGAAGATCCGAGTGCGGGCTCACGCAGAGTTCCGTTCTCTCGCGTGCTCTGTATTGAGCAGGATGACTTTCGCGAGGTTCCCCCGCCGAAATATTTTCGCCTGTCGCCGGGACGCGAGGTTCGTTTGCGTTACGGCTACTTCATCACCTGCACGAGCGTGGTGAAGAATGACAAGGGCGAAGTGGTTGAAGTTCACTGCACCTATGATCCTGAGACCCGAGGCGGAAACAGTCCTCCGGATGGGCGCAAGGTGAAGTCTACGATTCACTGGGTGTCAGCGGCGCACGCAGTAAACGCTGAAGTACGAATTTACGAGAATCTTTTCAGCAAGGAAGATCCCAACCAAACCGCCGAGGGCGAGGACTTCACCGCGAACCTGAATCTGAATTCGCTCGAAGTGCTGAGGGATACCAAGTTGGAGCCGTCTCTGGCCAATGCTGCGCCGGGGAGCCGCTACCAGTTCGAACGTCTGGGATATTTTTGCGTCGATCCTGACTCAGCGCCAGGAAAGCCAGTCTTCAATCGCACGGTCGCGCTGAAAGATACCTGGGCGAAAATCGAAAAGAAACAACCCGAAAAAGTCCGGAGCGGGAAACAGTAACGGCTTGACAAGATTTCGTCAGCAAGGACTTTTCGCTGTTTACAACACATGGTGACAGTGTGCCAGCACCACCCTTTTCGCCAAGAACGAGAAAAAGGGTGGGGAACTCTCAGTCTCGCGGGCCCAGCCTTCACCCCTTCTTATTTTTTGCCTGTTTTCGATCGAGTACCCGCGGGCGCTTTCTTCTTCGACTTGGTCTGATTGTATTCGACGGCGGCGCGGATGAGATTTTTTAGAGCACGCTCATTTATCTTGTCGCCCTCGAACAAATCGATGGCTCGCCACTGGTTGCCTCCGAGGCCCGCGTTGAAGAGCTTGTCAGGATCTGGGAGGCTCGCCCCGTGGGCAAAGGTAAGTTTCACCTTATCCTTGTGGGCATTGCCGACCGCGATGATTCCGTCGCGCGACCACACTGGGCTTCCCATCCACTTCCATTCCTCGATGATCTCCGGGTCGGCCTCAAGGATGATTTCGCGCACTTTCGCAAGCGTCTTGCCGCGCCAGCCGTCGCCAAGTTTCTTGATCATCTCGTCAATTAATGCCGAGGCAGAATCCACCGCGACAGGTTTTTTCATGTACACCTCCAATTCTCGCACCTAATTTAGCGGCGCTCAGCGTAACCTGCAACCTCCGCAAGTGGAAACTTATTCTGAACGGGTAGCCCTCGATAAGAGCGAAGACTGTGTCAACTCAAGCCGTTCTTTGGCTTGAGTTGAGGTACGCGGCCAATCCGGATTTTTCGGCTCCAGCTCTACCCCCAAAGACCCGGCACCCTTGTGCTCAACTCTACCAATCGCGCTTCCCTTCAGTAACTTGATCGCGGCGTGTTACCCTGTCAATCTTGCCCCCGGGACGGACTTTCTTCCGTTGGGGGGACAACTGCTCTATGATTTCTGAATCAAAGCTTCTTGTGACACGCAAATCTCTGCTTTTTGTAATACTTGCGCTGTGCTGTGCCAGCGCCGCATGGGCCGGTCAGTGGACCGCGTTGGGGCCGGACGGAGGCGATGTTCGCAGCCTCACGTACGATCCCCAAAATCCTGATCACATCTTCCTGGGCACCAGCACGGGAACACTTTTTTCATCGACCGATGGCGGTCATAGCTGGACGAAGTTTGCGCACCTCGGTAATGGCGACGACTACGTGATCGACCACCTCGCCATTGATCCGCAGAACCCGAACAAAATGTATGCCGCTGCCTGGAGCGTCGAAAATCAGCAGGCTGGCGATCTGTTCCGCTCGAACGACGGCGGAACCACTTGGGAAACCACTCCCGCCATGCACGGCAAATCAATTCGCGCCATGGCAATTTCTGCCTCTGATTCTAAGACTCTGGTCGCAGGCGCGCTCGATGGCGTTTTCCGCAGCACCGACGGCGGCAAAAACTGGCAGAAGATTTCTTCTTCTAACCAGGAAATTCATAACATTGAATCCATCGCCGTCGATCCTAAGAATCCGAATGTTGTTTATGCCGGCACCTGGCACCTGGCCTGGAAGACTGACGACGGCGGCGCCAACTGGCATCACATCAACAAAGGCATGATTGAGGACTCGGACGTGTTCTCGATCATCGTCGATTCGACGAATCCGTCAGTCGTGTTCGCCAGCGCTTGCTCCGGCATTTACAAGAGCCAGACCGCCGGCGATTCTTTCCAGAAGATTCAGGGCATTCCGTTTTCTGCACGCCGCACCCGGGTCTTGAAGCAGGACCCGAGCACCGCGGCGACTGTGTATGCCGGAACCACCGAAGGCCTCTGGAAAACAACCGACGCGGGCAAGACTTGGACGCGCGTGAGCAATCCCGATGTCGTGGTTAACGATGTCATGGTCGACCCGCGCAACTCGTCGCGAGTCATGTTGGCAACCGACCGCGCTGGCGTTTTGGCTAGCGAAGACGGCGGCCACAGCTTCGTTACCTCGAATCATGGCTACACCCATCGCTACGTAACTTCAATTCTCGCCGACAAGAACGATTCCAACACCTTCTACGTGGGCGTCGTAAACGACCGCGAACTGGGCGGAGTTTTCGTTTCGCACGATGCTGGACAGCACTGGCTGCAAAAGAGCAAGGGTCTCGACGGGCGCGACGTGTTCACCTTGAAGCAAGCCAGCAATGGCGAGCTGGTGGCTGGAACCAATCGTGGCATGTTCATCCTGGCGCACAATGCGACCGAGTGGAGTCCGATCAACAACGTCGTCAACCGCACAACTTCCTCGCGCAAAACTGCAAAGGGAAAAGCCGCGAAAACAGAAACTCACTCCATCCTGACAGCGCGGGTAAACGAAGTTGAAATCACACCCACCACCTGGATGGCTGCCACTTCAGCTGGCTTCTATACCAGTTCCAATCAGGGTAAGAGCTGGAGCGGAGGTCCGGTACTGGGCAAGCAGGATTTCGTTTCCGTGCAATCGAACGGAAAACTGATCGCGCTGGCCACTCGCAGCAACGTGTTGGTTTCAACCGACGACGGCAAGAGCTGGCAGGACTCCAGCATGTCTTCGTACGTGAGCAGCATTCGTGGCGTAACGGTAACTCCGGAAGGCCAGATAATGTTTGCTTCGAGAGAAGGCGCATTCCGCAGCCCGAACGCGGGCGGTGGATGGGAGCACATGCAGAACGGTCTGCCGGATAAGAACATCAGCTCGATCAGCTGCGACCACACCAACAAGCGGCTGCTGGCCACCAGCACCGAAACTGGCGTGGTCTTCGAGAGCATGGATGCAGGCCATACCTGGACCCGCGGTCCCGACACTGGCTATCCGCTGCGCAACATCCACGTGGTGCACGGCCGCTTTGTGGCTGCCACTCCGTTTGACGGCGTCGTAATGCAACCGGAAAACGACGACCGCAGCGCGTCCACCGAGATAACTCGGCGCACCAACTAATCGACAACCAGCAACAGAAACCGACGGAGGAGCGGCGTCAGCGGCTCCTCCGTTTTGTTTGTGTTTAAAGAAAAGGGCCAACCTTCACAATTGTTGTTTCTCTATTTTTGGGTCACGGCATAATTTCGAATACGACGCCGTAGTTGTAGGATCCCCCCTGGCTTGCGGTGCCGTAGAGGTTGCCGTGGCTGTCGAATACGATGTTGCTATATGGAACGCCGCCGTCACTGCCGCCGGTGAAGCGGTGCAGCACGGTCTGTTTCCAACCGCTGCCGGAGCGGGTGAGCTTAAAGACGGTTCCCAAATCACCAGCAGTGTCTCCCCAGGTCGTGCCATAGAGATTTCCGGCGGCATCGATATTAAGTGGACCCCATGGTCCGTACCCTCCCACACCTTCATCAGAAAATGCGTAGAGCGTATTGAGAGTCCAACTACCTTTCGAGTAACTGAGATTGTAAGCGGTTCCCCCGCGCTTTGGGCCTCCAGAGCTTGTTGCGCCAATAAGCTCGCCGGCCTTCCCCAGGATCAAGGCCGTCGGGCCGTATCCGTGTTTGCCGCCCTGAAAGCTGAAAATGGATTTCTCTGTCCATCCGTTGCCCGAGCGACGCAACTGATAAATCCCACCATAGAAGTCGTTTGAAAGTCCCGTGGTGCCATATAGGTTGCCGCCGTGGTCAAAAACCACGCCGCTGTAGGGGCCGCCTTGAGGATAAAAATCGTAGATTGTAGTGTTCGTCCAAGCACCGTGCGATTGCGTTAGCTCCCACACGGTACCCGACGCGTCGCTTTGTTCGGTCGTGCCATAAAGATTGCCTGCCTTGTCGAAGGTAACGTTGCTAAGCGGGTAGAACCCGTCGCTCCCGCCTTGGAACCGGTGAAGAACACTTTCAGCCCACGCACAGGATTGGCAATCTTTTGTTGGGGGCTTCACCCTGAAAATAACGCCGCACCCACTCAGACACACCTGACTTCCTCCTTGATTCGTCGTTCCGTAAAGGCTGCCGTCTGGTCCAAACGCCACCGGGGCGTACGGACCAGCCCCGTCATTGTTTCCAAGGAAGGCATAAAGCGTCTTATAACTCCAGCCAGACGCCGAGGGTGTCATCTCAAAAACCGTGCCACAGCCGATGTTCTGTGGCGGGCAACTTCCTCTTCCACCTTGGAAAGCCGTGCCATAGAGGTTTCCGCTTCGATCGATAATCAAACCAGCGTACGGAGTGCCCCCATCCTTCCCGCCGGTGAAATTATGGATTATGCGGAAAGTCCCGGAGCCCGTCTCTTGGGCAACAACCAGCGGGACAAGCAAGAGCGTCAGGAGCAGTGCAAACGTCAGTTGCGGATGAGATACGAGATTCGCACCCTGTGGTTCATTGGGATTTGTCATGGATCGTCAACCTCAGCTCCGGAGCTCGAACTGTTCCGAAGCTTGCTTTACGGAAGCGACCGACTGGACGCAACTTTGATTCATTAACAAATGGAAACGTTGCTTGTAGACCAGGCCAGAGGTGCCCACCCCTTCCCGCTCTTTGCGGAAGGAGTAGGGATAAACCGGGGACAGGAAGCTGTGAAGAAATTGTTTGTGCGATACTTCGGCTGCAGATTTGCCGTGGCACGTTTGCGGCCGGAGCTTATGAGCTGCGTTAGTGAGTAGTCCTTGGGGTCGCCGGTACGCGAGTGGAGTGAGCAAGAGCGGGCTCTAAGCGAACGCTGTTTCCAGATTGGACCTGCGCCGTATACTGAACCACCTTGTCAGGTTGTAGCTGAGACATGCCCAAGTGGCTTCCATGGCTACCTTCAGGCGGTTCCGGCACCGGAACTGGCGTAAGGCGCAGCGCTCTTTGATCCAAGCATGCGGGAACTCCGCGATCTGCGAGCGTTTCGCATAGATTTGTTGTGCCTCTTCGGTCGCCATCTTCGCCTTGAACGCCGTCGTAGTCGCAGGTTCTTCGATGCGCGTGATGGACCGCCTCCAGGCGGGCCGCGCCTCCTGTGGAGCGCACTGACCGCGCAGAGGGCAGTTGGGACATGCCGTCTTTGGCGCGCGGTACACGCGCGTATGTACACCGTTGCCGCGATTCAGCAGTGCGTGAGGAATGAGGATTTTTCCGGCTGGACAAGTAAAGCAGTCCTGCTTGGCATCGTAGGGAAACGCGCTGGCCAGGAACTCGGCGCTGCGTCCTTGCGCATCGCGTTCGACCGGCTTCCAGCTATCTTGCCACGATCCATAGAAGTCGACTCCGCAAGCTGCCGCCACTTGCACCGACGCGTGATTGGTGTAGTCGCCATCGGCCACGATCTGTTTCGGCTTCTTTCCCAACGTTCTTTCGCATCGTTCGAGCGCCGGTTGTAGTTGACGGTAATCGATGGCATCAGTGGTTGCCTCGACATTCACTACCAAGCCGTGCGTCACGTCCGTGAGCAGTTGCACGTTGTAGCTGGGCACCGTGCCGCCCTCGCCGTTTCTCATCACGTGCGCATCCGGGTCGGTGATCGAGGCGCGCGCCACGAATTCTTTTCGGTCGTGCTTCTTCTCTTGTTGCAGGCGCTCCACTTCTCGCACGGCCGCTTCCAGTCGACTCGCTCGTTGTCTCGCCGCTCGCCGCCGTGCCGCCGCTTGTCGATGGGCCGTTGTCTCCTTCTCCTCAGCTGCTACGTTCAGGAGGCGCACTTGCTCGCGCGCCAGTTCCAGGTGCGCTTCAAGTTTCTCCTTGCGACGGAAGGTATTGCCCCCGGCATTGGCTTTGATTTTGGTTCCGTCCAGCGTCACCCGTTCCAGCGT
>Ga0185299_10002070_pt1 | contig 33145 bp, 30 predicted proteins | sample PaiPotPPA55metaG_FD_128002 | JGI IMG/M metagenome (GOLD analysis project Ga0185299, IMG submission 128002) | Iron sulfur acid spring bacterial and archeal communities from Banff, Canada, to study Microbial Dark Matter (Phase II) - Paint Pots PPA... ...
TCTCGATGGCCCTGCGGGCGTCGCAGAGACCTCATTTGGATTTGTTGGCAAACGCGATTGCAGCGCCGGTCGCGGTTGTTTCAGCGGTGAGTTTCATTCGCTGGTGGGGACTTGCGGGCGCGGCGGCAAGTATGGTCATCGGGTTTGCTGTGTATATGGGCGTGAACTGTTGGGCATTTCGTGCGACACGTGGTTGCGGCTGAGGTCTGAAATTGTTTGCGACGGTGCGGCTTGACGAGAAGCGCTGAGGTCATTCAACGGGAATACTACGAGCGCACCGCGCATCTGTACGATGCGGCCCACGTGCGCGATGGGGACGAGCACTATCTTGCTTTGCGATATATCGACGCTTTCTTCGATGTTTTGGGGATATCGAGCGTTTTGGATGTTGGTTGCGGAACTGGAAGGGGCATCAATTATTTTCTGGAAAAGAGGCCGGGGCTCAGGCTTCATGGCGTGGAACCGGTGACGGCCTTGATTGATCGGGCCGTTGGCACGAATGCGGTGCCCAGCGACTTGATTACGAAAGGTTGCGGCGAGAAGTTGCCATTCGCGGACCGGAGTTTCGACGCGGTGTTCGAGTGCGGAATTCTGCATCACGCGAAAGAGCCCAATCGAATTGTGCGGGAAATGATGCGGGTTTCGCGAAAGGCTGTGTTCTTGTCGGACGAGAATCGATTTGCTCACGGGAGTCTATTCTCGCGCTGGGCGAAGTTATTTCTGTGGAAGGCAGGCGTTTTCCGTGCGGCATATCGGTTGAAGACCTGGGGCAAGGGGTACCGGTTTTCTGAAGGCGATGGCTTGGCCTATTCATACAGCGTTTTCGATGCGTTGGATGTGCTATCGGAGTGGGCTGACCGAGTGATCGTGATTCCAACGGATGAAGTCAAGACGAAGAGCGTGTTTCATCCGCTGCTGACTTCGTTTCACGTAGTGCTTTGCGCTATCCGGGATAACAGCGACTAGAGTTCAGCTTTGAGCGTAATTGGAAGAACACGGATGACGGGTTTGACGAAATTCGCGCAGGAAGTATCGCAAGCCTCGCACTACCGGCGAAGCCCCATTGCGGCTTTGCGCTATGCGTATGCGAAATGGGTTTTTCGACGATTTCGCCAGACGAGCCCGATAAAATTTCTTCAGGGGCTGGGAATTGATGTCGATCTGGCATCCCTGGGATTTTCGAAATGGCGCTCGCGACTGGAGGGCGTGGTTTCAAGGGTACAAAACGGTACTGAGGGGCAGGGCGGGGTCAGTTTTGATGACGGGAGAATTCTTTATGGGTTGGTGCGGGCGCTTAAGCCGGAATATGTCATCGAGACGGGGGTTGCTGCCGGCGTATCGACGTCTTTCTTCGGCGCGGCGCTGATTGAGAATGGCAGGGGCAGGTTGTTTTCCATCGAGCTGCCACCGGAAGGGACGAGGCGGCGGAGACTCGCCGATGGATCTCTGTACGAATGGCATGAGCGCGGTGTGGGTTGGGCAATTCCGGAAGAGATAAGGGGTGCTCTTGGACACCGCCACCGGTTGACCTTGCAAGACGTTCGCACCGCACTTCCAAGGCTGTTGCACGAGCTTCCTTGCGTGGACATCTTTTTTCACGACGATCTGCATACGCCGGATCACATGTACTGGGAGTACGACGCTGTTTGGGCAAAGATGAGCGCGCGAGGGGTGCTGGTCTCCGACGACGCGAATCACGGCTGGATCAAGTTTTGCTCCGAGCAGGGACGCAACGACGTTGCGTTCCACAACCTCGATCGGTTGTGTGCGCTTAGCAAGGCGACCCGGGAATGGGCCGTTGCGAAATGAAATCTGCCGCTGTGCACCGTCGGAGCATAGCAGCGCCAGATCATGAGTGTGAGTGTGGCCGAGAGACGGTGTCATGAGAATTGCACTGTTCGACTACATCGTGACTGCGGACAACGCGATCGGGAAGTGCGATCTGGCTATTCTCGCTGCTCTTTGCGATGACCATGAGTTTACCGTCTTTTCGACAAGGTTCGAAAACCCCCGGCCGGAGCGAATTCATTGGGTGCATGTACCTGCTCCCCGGCGGCCCATGGCATTGCTCTACATCGTATTTCACTTGCTCGCGCCTGTCTGCTACGCATGGCATCGCCTTCGACATCGAATGCGATTTGATCTCGTGCAAGTGATCGAGAGCAACCTCTTGTTTGGAGACATTGCGTATTCACATTTTTGCCACCGGACATTTCTTGAGCAGCATTGGAAAGAGATTCGCGCGGGCGGCCTGCGGGGAGTTTTTCGGTGGCTGGATCACCGATTACGCGCATTGCTCGAGCCGTGGGTGTACCAGCGGGTGACAAAGATTGTTGCGCCTTCACACGGTTTGTGCCGGGAGCTAACTAGTGCATTTCCGCGGGCGAGCGCGAAGATTCAGGTGGTGGCAAATCCTGTCGATCTCGAGAGCCTTCGGCCGCCCGCGAATTTCGATCGATACGCTTTCCGGGAGAGTCTGGGATGGACGCCGGACGATATTGTATTGGCATTTGTGGCTCTCGGACACTTCGAGCGCAAGGGGCTGCCGCTGCTGTTAGAGGCGCTGGGAGCCGTGAACGATTCGAGAGTGAAGGCGATTATCGTGGGCGGATCGAGCGGCAACACTGCATACCGAGCGCGCGCTGACAAAAGCGGACTCAACGGAAACGTAAAGTTCGTGCGAACGCAAAAAGACATCCGCGCCTATCTGTGGGCCGCCGACGCGCTGACCCTGCCTTCCCACTACGAAGTGTTTCCGCTGGTGGCGCTGGAGGCTGCGGCCGCGGGCCTGCCCTTACTGGTTACCCGGTTGAATGGTGTCGAGGAATTTCTGCGGGATGGGGAGAACGGTCTTTTGATGCAACGCGATGCGTCCGGAGTGTTGGACTGCATCGCGCGATTCGCCGAGATGCCGGTTGAGGCGCGACGCAGCATGGGAAAGCGCGCGCAGGTCGATGTGAAACGTTACGGCGTGCCGGAATTTGTAGCCGGTTGGTCCAGATTGTATGCGGAGGCCGGGTTAAATGCCGGATAACGCGCTGCTGGTGGCTCGAGCGCTGTTCTGGGTATTCGCGGCGGGAGTGCTGTTGCTGCCAATGCGATGGTCGTTATTTTGCTTCATTCTGGCTTCGCATATGGACATTACGTCTCTGACCTTCAATTCCGCGACAGCGGTGGGGTTTGAGAACACCATTCGGATTGCCGGGCTGCCCGCGCTGCTTCTGCTGCGAACAGGTTTTGCGCCGCTAAAAGAGACGGCATGGACATGGCCGCAAAAGATTTGGCTAGCACTCATGGCTTACGCCGCGATTGCCGGATTCTGGGGTGGTTTTCCTCTGGCTGCCATCAAGATGTTGGCTTACCTGATCGCCTATTTTCTGCTGTACACGATTTTCTGCGACGGGTGGCGCGAGCGCTGGTTGGATATGGGCGTGCTGCGGCTGGTGGCGTGGTGCGTCATCGCGCTCGCGGCGCTGCAAACTTTTGTCCTCGGCGATGAGTGGGGTGGACTCGAAGAGCGTTTCACATCCTTTTCGGCGCCTCAATATTTCGCGGCGTTTCTCGTGGCCTTGCTGGCAATCCTGATGTTTTCTGGGGAGAGAGGGTGGTTTCACTACGCGACCTGCGGCGCTCTTATGGCTGCCATCGTATTGTCGGGCAGCCGCTACGTCTTCGTCAGCATGGTGGCGCTCGCGGTCATCGGATGCTTTCAACTCGTTTCGGGAAGACATGGAACTTTGCGGTGGCGACCGAACGTGCGAAAAGTACTTTTGACAGTCGGGATTGCCGCGGCCGGGATCGGGATCCTGGTGGCCTACCTTCCCGAAAACCGAATCGATGAGCTGGTAGGCGCGGTGGCGGGGAACGACGAGACCGTAGAGGAAGTCGGAACGTTGGCGTGGCGCCTCGACATCTACGCGGACATTTTCGAGCACCTCGAAAAGAGGACGGGGCCGGAGCTGTTTTTCGGCTCGGGGACCAGCAGCGGCGCCGCCTTGATGTTGAATCATGACCCCGATCACTATGACCGCGAGGGCATCGATGCTAATCGCGTCTTGCACAGCGAATTTCTGCGAGCCTTGTACGAGTGGGGAATTCCAGGATTTGTGCTTTTACTCGCGTTCGTAATCGGCACAACGACTGGCTACGTGAAAAAGATAGCGGCGGAAGGCGGCGGCCCGGCTCTCGCGTTCGCGGGCGCGTTGCCTTCGATCGTACTAGGGCTCGCAACCGAAAATATGCTCGCAAGCGCGGCCTCGGCGGGTGGTGTAGGCATCCTCTTGGCGATGACGTTTGCGTGGAAGGGCAAGCCGGTCGACGTTTGGGATGAGGCGCTCGATGAAGTTCCCGACAGTGGGTTCGAAGTAGGTGGCACGGCAGTGCCGCTTCAATCGTAACGTCATGCGCATCCTTCTGGTTCACGAACGATACCAGCAGCGTGGCGGAGAAGACGCTGTTTCGGAGGCGGAGGCAGCGCTTCTCGAGCGGAATGGCCACAGTGTCTTCCACTACGCGCGGAATAACAACGAACTCGCGAACGCTGGCCTGCTAAAGACGATCTCGGCCGGGATTGATGCGGTATGGGCATCGAAGTCGTTCCACGACATGAACGAGTTAATCGAGAAACATCGGCCTGAAGTCGCGCACTTTCATAACACGCTTCCACTGATCTCTCCTTCCGCGTACTACGCGTGTGCGCGGCGAGGAGTGCCGGTCGTCCAGACGCTTCACAACTACCGGTTAGTGTGTCCGGGCGCGACGTTACTGCGAGAGGGGCGCGTGTGTGAGGTGTGCCTTGGGAAGAGCGTCGCTTGGCGGGCAGTGGCTCATGGTTGTTACCGCGGGAGCCGGCCAGCTTCCGCGGCGGTGGCCGCTTTACTGACGACGCACAGAGCATTGCGGACCTGGCACTCCAAGGTGGACGCGTACATCGCGCTCTCTGAGTTTGCGCGCGGGAAGTTTGCGTCTGGAGGATTGCCTCGGCAACGGATCGTGGTCAAGCCCAACTTTGTGCATCCTGACCCTGGGCCAGTGCAAAGACAACAGCCCGGACAATATGGGCTGTTCGTTGGGCGGCTGTCCGAGGAAAAAGGCGTTCGCATTTTGCTGGCGGCCTGGAAACAGATGAATCGGCAGATCCCATTGTTCATTTTGGGCGATGGGCCAATGCGGCAGGAAATTGCGTCCGAGATTAGCGCGCTCGATTTGGCGGGGGTCCAGCTCGTTGGGAACGCTTCGCGTGAAGAGGTATTCCGGTGGATGCGAGGCGCTTCCTTTCTGGTGTGTCCGAGTTACTGGTTTGAGGCGCCGTTGGTGATTGTCGAGGCTTTCGGGTGCGGGATTCCGGTGATCGCGACGGGGCAGGACCCGACGGCGGAAATGGTCGCTCACAATCGCACGGGCCTGCACTTCACACCGGGAGACGGCGCCGACCTGGCAGCGAAAGTGGAATGGGCGTGGACTCATCCCGCCCAGATGGAAACAATGGGTGAAGCTGCCCGGCTGGAATTTGAAAAGAAGTATACCGCGGAGCGAAATTACGGGCAGCTTATGGGTTTGTACAAAACGTTGGCGGGACGTAAGGCGCTCGGGTCGCAGGCGGCGGAGTTGAGTAGCGCGACCAGTGGCGGTCTGCGATGACCTTTCGCGCCGAAAATAGTCCTCCGGCCATGCCGTCCGTGGCGTCCACAACTTCCGGAAGAACGAGGCACGCGGCGGGCGCCGATCGAGACGCTGGGTCGCGGGAACGCTTCTCGGTGTTGGGCGTTGCGTTTGACGCCGTGCAAATTCCAGACGTCATCGCGCAGATGCGACAGTGGATTGCGCGGCGACAGGCTTGCCGGTATATCGCGGTCGCCGGGATGCACGGGATCACCGAGGCCAAGCACAAAGCGGAATTCAGGAATGCCCTTGCCGATGCCGACCTGGTGGTCGCGGATGGAATGCCGGTGGTTTGGATCGGGCGGCTACGAGGTCATCCCATGCCGCGCCGTGTATACGGCCCGGAGCTGATGTTAAGGTTTTGCAAGGAAACAACAATCGCAAGCTATCGCCATTACTTTTTCGGAGGCGCGCCGGGCGTCCCAGAACAACTGGCCGCGTGTATCGAAAAGGCCTGCCCCGGGATCAGTATCGTGGGCACACACTCTCCGCCGTTCCGGGCGACCACATCGGAAGAAGACGCGGAGATCATCGCAACAATCAACCGGGCCGCTCCTGATGTTTTGTGGGTAGGTCTTGGCACGCCCAAACAAGAAATATGGATGCACCAGCACCGAGACAAATTAGGCGTGCCCGTGATAATTGGTGTCGGAGCGGCCTTTGACTTTCTCTCCTTCCGGAAAACGCAAGCGCCGGTGTGGATGAGGGAATCGGGATTTGAGTGGCTCTTCAGGCTGTTGCAGGAACCTCAGCGGCTGTGGAAGCGCTATCTTGTTGGTGGTTTCGAGTTTGCTTTTTTCGTTGCGCTGGAACTGCTGGGGTGGCGACGTTCGAGTAGTTAGCTCGGCAAAACATGGAGAGGCGGGCGTTTACGACTGCAGGTCTGCGCCGAAGCCATTTTCGCAGACGGTTTGCACGGCCGCATAACGGCTTTCCGCGTTCAACTGACGCATGATGCGGTGGACATGATTCTTGACAGTGAACTCGGAGAGGTTCAGGTTAACGGCAATTTCTTTGTTGGTCAGGCCGCGGGCAAGAAATGAGACGAGCTGCTGCTGCCGGGGAGTGAGACCGAGTTTCGCGCAGGCACGCTGATTCAATACCAGAGGGCCTGTGTGAGCTTGCCGCGCCACGAACTGAAACAGGTGGAGGCAGAGCCTGGGAGGACAGACGGCTTCGCCCTGCGCGACGCGACGAACGGCGGCGAGGGTTTCTTCCGCGCTGGCGTCTCCGAGGAGATAGCCGGACACTCCGGCACGAATGGCTTGCAGAAAGATTTCGGCGTCATCTTCCATTCCCAACAGAACGATCTTCATTCCTGGGGCGAGGGAGAGCGAATCGGCGACGAACGTCTGGGGAAACGTCGTTGCGCTGGCATGATCGGCGACAAGGATGTCACAGCCGGACTCGACAAATTGCTTTTGGATCGACGGCGTGTAACGGTCGACTCCGACGACGCAGAAATCCGGCTGCTTGCGTACGATGCCCGCGAGGGCTTCGCGCAACAAGCGGTTTTCGACGAGCAGGAAGAGCCTGAGAGTGCGAGTCGAGCTGTAGTCCTTCGCTTGTTTCATTCAGCGCAAACCCAACTGCCAGTCGGAACATCTTGGCGCAATGTGCTCGCCAAGGCCGAAGTACAAGTCTTGCGGCGACGATACGACGTTACGTCGGGGTGGTGCGCGGGTCAATCCACGCGATGTCAATAGGCTGTCATCTTTGTGTCCTGCGGACTGAACTTGGGGATGTAGGTTACAGTTCCAGTGCAAGCTCCCTTGAAATGTCATGCATTGCAGTCGGGACATGTTCGATGGATCCTCAGGAGAGTTGAGAGAGCGATGGACCAAGACCCGCTGGTACATTCCTTGGCTGAAAAAGTGATGGAGACGATTGAGCGCACCGAGCACCTGGTCTCGCTGGTGCCGGCCGGCTTGCTTGAATGGCGGCCGGAGCTGCCCTCAGGAATGCCGGCGGCGGTCGATTTCGGGCATTTGCTAGGTCACCTGCTGGACTGCTTGGCCGGATTTTGCGCGGCCTTCTACCGGGCATTTCCCGTGGAGCTCGCCGATTTTCAGGAGCTTCGAGCAATGGCGGTCATCGAATGTCGCTCACCCATAGAAGCGCGCGAAAAAATCAAACGATACGAGGCACAGATTCGGCGAGGCATTCAATGTTGTTCGGACGAAGATCTAGCTAGGAAAATTGAAACGGTGTTCGTCCCCAAGGGTCAGACGCTAATGACCGTTCTTCTGGGCAATCTAGAACATCTGATCAACCACAAATACCAGTTGTTCTTTCATTTGAAGCTCGCCGGCGTGAAGGTAGGAAGCGCGGATATTTACAAATGGAGGAGCAATCCCGGAAATGGCGCTCAGGGTACTGTGGAACCCGAATGAGAAGTCACGAGGCGAGGTGAGCGGGGAAGCTTGACCAGCACCACGGTTCCAGCGTCCGAAGTGCGTTCGATACTTACCGAGCCACCGTGATCTTGGACGATCTTGCTGACGATGGCGAGTCCAAGACCCGTGCCGTTGGGCTTGCCGGAGCTTACGAATGGGTCGAACACCGTAGCGCGGATGGTCTCGGGTACGCCGCAGCCTTCATCCATGACGCGGACTTCGAAGGTGTCTTTGCGGGGTTGCACGTCGATGGTGACTCTACTGGAGTTATCAAGAGTGGTGGCTTCGCATGCATTCAGCACTAAATTGAAAAATGCGCGTTCCAGCTTCTTGGGATCAAAAATACCTTCGGTGGAATCGCGTGCGATCAAGGTGATGGTGCGGTTGCGGAACTCAGGCCTCACTTTGACCGCTTCAACGGCGCGGCGAATGATTTGATCGAGCTCCGTGGGTACAGGGGAAATAGCCGTGCGTTGGTAGGCCAGTTCTCGCAGAGAATCGATGAGATCGGTCATCTGCGTGGAGGCGGTCTGGATCTCTTTGTAGATTTCGCTTTTGTCGAGCTTGAGTTCGTCCGCTTCGTACAAGAATTCCGCGTTGGCAACTACCGCAGCCAAATAATGCCGCAGATCGTGGGAAATGGAACTCGCGGCGCGACCGAGCGCGGCGATTCGCTCCGTTTCAATTTGGCGTTGCTGAGAGGCCAGGAGTTCTCCGCGCATTTTTGCAAACGCGGTGCTCAGCTCGGCGACTTCGCTCGTTCCCTCTGGCGTGATGGAAAAAGTGTAGTCGCCGCCAGCCAGCGCGCGAACTCCGGCGACGAGATTGTCGAGTGGCTTCGTGATGGTGCGAGAGACGAATCCGAAGAGGAGAGCACCGAAAATAACTGCGGAGGCGCCGAGGATATAGATGGTGTTCGTGAGGTGGCGCATAAACGAATCGGTGCCGGCCAGCGGCATCATTACGTAACAGCGTACGGGGGAGGGGAGAGCGCCGTGCAGCAGAACGGAAGAGAAAGCGTAGTGGTCGGTGTCCAAGGCCATCTCGGTGGAACCCGGAGCGGTCTGCGGATCTGCGCGGCGGATCAATCGCTGCAGAGCGGCCTCGTCGGTGGAGGGCAACGTCGACGCTATCAGATCTTTGTCGGTGGCAAGCGCGATCTGATTGCCGGCCACAAGCGCCAACTGCTCCGCGATGCTGGAGTTGACCTGGTAGCCGATCGCGAGCAGCCCGAGTTCTTGAGAATCGAGGCCGGCCCCCGCGGTGATGTGACGCAGAAACACCCAATAGAGACGCCCGTTGTCATACCACCAGGAGGCATCGTCACCCTGGTCGATAGACCGTTTCAAATCGCGCTCGGCGGCTTCCTGCGGCCAGCCTGGGTTGGTCATGTGCAGAGCGACGATCTGCCGGTCGGGCTTGGCCAGCACGAAAAGATCGCTGCCTGCCAGTTTCCAGAAGGTTGTGGAGCCGTCCTGGATCGTAAGCGCATGCTCGGTGGTCATCAGGCTCTTCAATGGCGGTAGGTCGGCGACCATGGCTGCGGTGCTCGAGAGTTGGCGTTCACGCTGACGCTGGACGCCCTCGAATGCGCGAACCGAAGCTTCCGTGCCATCGCGGACCTGGTGGTCAGTTTCGACGCTGACGGTATGGCGAATGATCACTAAGAGTCCGCCCGTGAGCGCGCAAATGGTCAGCAGCGTCGCGATGAAGAGCTGTGTTCGTAGCCGGAAATGAGTCATGGCGCCTGCATGAGCCATCATTGCGAGTGCGCACCGCCGTTGGAAGTGCCCGGGACAAACTTGTAGCCTGCGCCATGGATGGTCAAAAAATAGCGAGGGTTGGCGGAATCCGGCTCGAGTTTTTGGCGAAGACGCAGTATGTGATTGTCGACGGTACGAGTCGATGGATAGTTCTGATAGCCCCATACTTCATTTAGCAACTCGTCGCGGGTGAGGACTCTGCCCGGAGAGGACGCGAAGAATTTCAAGAGCTTGAACTCTTGAGCGGTGAGCGTAACGGGCTTGCCAGCTTGGACCGCCTCCATACTGGTGAAGTCAATGCGGGCATCGCCAAAGGAAAGTATTTCGTGACTCACCGTTTTGGCCGGAACGTTGGAGATGGAGATATTCTTGGCTCCTCCACGACGCATAGCGCGGCGGACGCGCGCGAGCAGTTCTCTTGGGCTGAAAGGCTTGGTCACGTAATCGTCTGCGCCAAGCTCAAGTAAGAGAACTTTGTCTTCGACTTCGGCGTTGGCACTCAAAACCACAATCGGCACGGAGGCCGCGATCGACTTGAACTCACGACAAAGTTCCTTCCCGGAGAGACCGGGGAGTTTCAGGTCGAGGAGTACCGCGCTCGGCAGTTGCTTGCGGAAAAGCTCCAAGCCAGAGATTCCGTCCGAGGCGATCTGAACGTTCAGGGAATCTGCTTCCAGGAGGCGCTGCAGCGTCCTCTGCATCGCACGGCTGTCTTCCACCACCAAAACTGTATCCATTTTCTTATCCTTTGAGAATTCTTTCACGCTGACTGCATTCTTGTATTCCGGTCGCGCCTAGACCGTTAACTACAAACCTGGCTAGCCGAACGCAAGTCTTCCTGAAGACCCGCATTTCAATAATCGGTCTTGAGTGGGTCAGGGTCATAGTCCTGTCCGTACTTATTTTTGTGCTCCTCTGGCTGTTGCTTTGCAAGCGGCATGGAGATCGTTGGAATCGTGTAGTTTTGCGTTTCGATGGTCACGAACCTTTGCGCATTCTTCAGCGCTTCGGGTGTCGCATTTTCGTACCAGACATGAAGCGTGTATCTGCCCGGTGGAACACCCGCAATGGAAAAGCGCCCTGCTTTGTCGGATATGCCGAAAAAGTCTGAATCCACGACTAAAACCACGCCGGTCATCTCGGGGTGAATATTGCAGAACAGATAGGATGGACCGATACGGTCGAATTTGACGGACCTTTGCGCACCGGCTTGGTACAGGCCTAAGTCGAAACGCTTTCCGCGATAGAGCGAGAAAACGTTATGAAACCAGGGATCCGCGTTCGGAAAGTCCACAACGCTCCCGATTGGCACAACGAGCATGCGGGGCTCGAAGCGTTTATTGCGCTGCAGGAGCCTGTAGCGGGCCTTTTCCGTGGTTGTTGTAGACACTTTTTGTAGGGAAGCGCTTGGCACCAGCCACATCACGACCTCAGAAGCGTCGGCGGAATGCCCGGAAGGCGTTTTCCGCAGCTCCACTTCTCCGGATACCTCGAAGCGTGTCGATTGGGCAGAGTCTAGCGTCGTAGTGAGGAACGCCAGCCAAAACAGAGCCATAACGTGTCTTGGGATTTTCATTTAGCCTCTAAAAAAGAAATCCAATTGCCAGGCCGAGCTGCCCCGCTGTGTTCGCTGGCCCGGTAATTTCGTAGGTGCGCAAACGCCGATACTCCGCGGAAAACAAAAGGTCGGAGCGCGGCCTGAAAATGTAGTTTGCGAAGAGCGTTTGATTGCGAGCCGGAACCGACGTCAGGAATGAATCTACTGCCGAAGCTCCCCGAAGACCGGACGAATTTCGGCCCCCCGTTCCAGCCGCAATGTTGAATTCATTCCGGGAGTCCACTTTAATCTTAAATTGCGACCAGCCGCCTATCACTCCGAGATTCGCGAGAGCTGGAGCAGTAACCGTCGCATAGTAGGTGGGATCCGTAGGTCGAATGGGGCTAAGCGGCAAGCCCCCGAATCCATCGAGGCCCCTGCCTGTAAAGAACTCGCCCATCAACTGGGTTCGAGGGAAGAGGGGAATCTTCCAGTCTAACGCTCCGGCCCATCCTGCCACCTCATAGTTACCGATGAACCGTTGGGGAGAGTAGACGCCAGAAATTCCTATGGCCGCGGGGTTGTCTTCTGACCTGGTGCTTGCAGAAAGCCTGAGCGCGTAAGTTGGCTGCCGGGAGCTCTGGGCGGGAGAAGGTATCCGCACGTTCGAATTTGCAGCGTAGTCCGTCGCGGGCGAAGGATCCAAGAGGCCAGCTTCGATTTTAAAAGGTGAAAGCGCTCCAGTAAATCGTCGCTCGATGCGGAAGGTCGGCGTCCAGGTCCAAAGGTTTCCTGCGGAGGCAAAACCCGGTACGACGAGTGTCATGTAAGTCGTGGGGGTATTGGGCGAAAAAAAAGGGTAGTCGAGGCCGGCTACGACCGAAGTATTTTTCCAATCAAACCGAATTCGCGCCAAGCGAACCTCTGCGAGTCCAGAACTGGTCGGCCCGTACCCGGTCGGCAGTCCGCCGAAGAAGTCCATCTGCAAATCAGCACTGGTGCGAGCGCCAAAAAGAACGGGGCCGATAGCCGACAGGCCAATCATGGACTGCCTGACAGAAGCGCCGGCACTCCCACCGGAATAGATGGGAAGCTTGGGAGTAGCAATGCTCGGCAGATCGACATCGTCAACCTGACCAAAGTTGCCGAAGGCGTTGAACAACGCTATCCCCGAAAGCTTCAACCGGTATTTGGACGTACTTTCGACCTTTGTCTGTCGTTGTTCTTCCACTCTCGCATTGAGGATGTCCCAGTCATCTTGAGAGATTTGAGCCGTTCCGCCGTGAGCCTCCAGGGATTGAGCCGGCGAACCGCCAGCCTGGGGTACCCCCGAATCATTTCCCGGTTGCTGCGCGGCGGCGGGTAGCGGCGCCACGGCATTCATCCGCGTGAGCACTTCCTCGAGAGCAGCGCGCAATTGTTGGATTTCTGTCCGAGATTCAGCGAGTTCGACCTGGGTCTGTTCGAGGGATTTTGTTAATCGATCGATTTTGGTGACGACCTCGGACGGGGTCTCAGACTTGGCCGGGGCCGCTTCGGACTGCGCAAAAGCAGCGGGACAAGCCAGTAATAGGGCGCACAATAAGCGATGGCCCTTTCGAAGGCCGGGGTATAAAGGAACCTTCATGACAAGCGACCCTCCTTCAATTCCCAAAAACGACTTTAACCCGTGAGAAATACTCGTTAGACCGTGTAAGTTACTTTGGCCGGGGTTCCTGCCACCGCACGGTTTTGTTTTTCGACCGACCGCAGCGCATGGCGAAACCGAATAGCCTCTAGCGGCAAGGAGAACATTGACTGCGCATGAAAAACAAAGCGGTGCATGGTATGGCGCCATTGTGACGCCGTTAGCCTAATTTTAGTCCCAATACTGGTAGTGGCGACCCTTCCAATGCTAGACCGCCGGCCGACAGGAAAAATTCTATCTTTTACATAGGACGTCCAGAATCTTCGGTCGTCAACAAACTCACGGTGGACAAACAGTGTAAATTTTGCACCATCAAGGTCGGCGAGGGCGGTTTTCAGGCCCAAGTGGTCAACCCAAGCTCTGATGCGGGGAGGCAACATTTGTACACACCATGCCGCCAGAGCTCTGGGCAATGGTCGAGGGAAAAGGACGTTCGTCACCGAAATAACCAGCCCAAATGCGTTTTGGGTCTTGGCGTCACGCCCCGTTCGGTCGATGATTGCGCGCCAGAGGTCTTCATTGCCGTAGTGCCGGTCGATGAAGTGGCCTATCTCAAATAGCCACGCCACCCGTACCCAAGATCCCAGCAAATGCCGGAATGCGTGCATCACTTGAAGGCAAAACATCTCCGCGACTGGAAGGGCAGGGAAGGAAACGCCGTGTAGGAGTTTGGTCTCGAGGTCATCGAAATTAGGCAGCGCCATATTGATAGTTACACCCTGGGTGCTAAGGCGGAGCGTGGTCAGGAGATCAACCTCACGGTGGCGAGGGATCGCATAGATATCGTCGTCGGGCGATGGAATATGACGAAGGGGAGTGGCGAATGTTACCTCGCCTGGCTCGCCCATTTGTTCTTGGTCATAACCACACGATCGCATGGCACGTCTTGCGTTCTCTAGAGAATGGGGAGCCACCAGGAAATCGAAATCAGTCTGGTGCCGAAGGTGAGCCGCGGGGCAAAACTCGGGAGTCAATGTAAAGCCCTTCAGAGCACAAAATCGAACACCATTCCGATCAAATGAATCTACGAGACGCGTAAATTCGTCGAGCATTGCCTGAGTGCGCGCTTGGTTTGCCGCCAATCGGTATTTTAGTGCCTCAGCAAAAGCCGCGGGAACCCGAACCAGAGCGTCGTGGTCCCGTAATTGAGTCAACAGGTACAGCGCGAGCCCGCTTTCGTCGAGCCAGCGTAAGAGTCTGCGAAGCTGGGCCGGGCTTGAGCGGTGAAGTTGACGCAATCTCGAAAAATCAGGCACGGGGCGCAACGCCGCGAGCGCGACCACCCGAAGGTCGCGATCACGCATGACGTGGGTCTCCTGCCGGGACTTCCGTGCGAGCCGGTACCGCGATGTCTTGCGGTCGCGTCACGAACTCCGTGAGACGGCAGAGCGCGGGAAGAATGGATTGCTGAAAGCTGTGCGCGTCCACATCCCGGCCGATGAATGCGAGGATCTCCCTGCGTCCCCGATCGGCGCCGATGAGGCAAGCGGGACCCATGCAGTAGAAGATCACGTTTCCTGCCATAAGAATCGAAGCTTCCGCCGTTGTGCCGCGTACATCCACATCACGAACGATTTTCCAAAGACAGGGTGTTGACGAAATCTCTCCGGCGGTCGAATGAGGCAGTAATGGAAGGAAGCTCAGATCGTTGGTTTCCATTACGACATTTGCGAGTTCAAGATGGATTTCCACCTTCAGAGGTGTCGGAACGAAACGACGCAACAGGTCCAGCGGGTCTGTATAGGAAACGGACTCAAGGGTGGGCATTTTCAGTTCGTCTCGCAAAATCGCCGAATGGCGTCGGCCGTCACTTGAGGCGACTCACCTGTTCGCACGCGCCAGCAGTGGCAGTTCGCAATGGATCGAATGATAGCGGAACGCGCGGTCAACGCTTCGGTAATCTGGCCGGGAAGCCGCTCGGCGCTGCTCTCAAAGAATGTTTGGGCAGCTTCCGCGCAGAAGGGAACGAAGTCGCAGCCCGCTTCGGAGGTACGTTCCAGAAACAGCAGCCAATGGGGACGCGAGCGCGTCGCGGCGGAGCTTCGGCAAAGTTCTTCCTGTTGGACTTCAAGAGCGAGTTCGCCGTTAAACCACTTTTTGGGAATTCGCTCGCTGAATTCGGGAAAAAATCGAATGGCGTCAGGCAGCAACTTTACGGGAGCGTTGATTCCGTGGGCGATAAGGCCATCCGCTTCTTGAGAAATATAGGTCCAGTCATCAGAAATTACCGAAAGTCCGCAGCGCGCCAGGGCTACGGAAAGCGTTGATTTACCTGCACCGGAAGTCCCCGCGATGAGCAAAGCCCTCCCGTCAAAATCGACGCACGCACTGTGGACCGGAACGATGCCCACGGTAGCTCCCATGATTCCAACGGTAATCGGCAGCCAATACGCATCCCAAAATTCTGGCTCGCTTGCAGCGGCTTGTGAGACCGCTCCCGCGACCTGCTTGCGGAAAAGGTCAAACACAAAAAGTTCGTAGGCTCCGATGGTTGCGAAAACCAAATGGTGGAGGCCTCGAAAATGGGTCTGGCTTTTCAACTCACGATCGGAGGGCAGAGATGAGTCGAGAAACACTTTCATCTCGAAGGTGCGACTCGATCGAGGGCGGCTGGAGCATCGCCAACGGTTTACCGCAGACAAAATCTCTTCTGAATTTGTCGCAAAAGCGCAGTGAGCTCCCGCGATCAGAAGATCTGTCTGCAAGGGGAGCGCGGTGCGATTGACGATATGCAACTTCGCCATGCTGAGCTTGACTTTAACGCGAAAACACGAAGCGTGAACATTGCCAGCGAACAAATGACAGGTCCGTGACATGACCGTGACAAGGATTTAGAGCTCAAACCGTAATTTCAAAACGTTGGTAAGGATGCGGAACGCGCGAATGTCGAAGAAGGTCGTTTTTTTCTTTCCGTCGTTTGCAAGCAGCGATGCAACGGCGCCCTTGGGACTGCTGGCAGTCGCCACTCCATTGCTGCGGGCCGGCTATTCGATCCGTCTGATCGATTCCACCATCACTCCCGACTACAAGAAGCGCGTTCTTGAACAAGTGAAAGACGCCCTGTGCCTCGGCATTTCTCTCGTGACGGGTCCCATGATCCGCGAGACGGTTGAGATTGCTCGCGCCGTGAAAGCCTGGGACCCTAACTTCCCCGTGATTCTCGGCGGATGGCATCCTTCCTTGCTACCCAAACAAACGCTGGAGGCGGATTACATCGACATCGTCGTTAAAGGACAAGGCGAGGATTCTCTCCTGGACGTTGTCCAGCATTTGGAAAATCGCGCGCCTCTCGATCTGGTTCCAGGTATTGGCTTCAAGCGCGACGGCAAGTTGAGTTTCACCACCGAGCGGCCGCTGCGGCCAATTGTCGACTCTCCGCCAAAGGCCTATCACATAGCGGATTTTGATGCCTACCAGCGTGTCTGCGGCCGGCGATGGGCGATGTATATTTCCAGCTTGGCTTGCCCGTACAACTGCTCCTATTGCACCAATGCCGGCGTCTACGGCCGCAAATGGAACGCGCTTCCCGCGGAGCAATTTGTGGAAGAAACCGTGGATCTGACGCGACGCTATGGTCTCGAGCTGCTGTGGGTGGTTGACGACAACTTCCTTGTCGATCTCGATCGCGCGCGTTTGATCGCGGATGGTTTGGTTCGTGCCGGAGCGAACTTCCGGTGGAGCATCCAGGCCACCACCAATCTTACCGCGCGGCTTAGTGTCGATGATCTCAAGTTGTTGCGGCGCGCCGGACTCCAACAAATTTGCCACGGCGCGGAGTCGGGCTCGCAAAAGATGTTGAAGCTCATGAACAAGGGCTTCCAGAATTTCGACACGATTTATGAGACGGCGCGTCGCTGCCTTGCCGCGGATATTCGTCCTTCCTTCAACATTATCTTTGCCTATCCGGGCGAGGGCCCTACCGAGCGTCGGCAGACAATCAATTTCATCATGGATATGTGTAGGCGGCATCCAGGCGCGGAATTCTGGACCAACATCTTCACTCCGTACCCTGGCGCGCCGGTCATGCAGCACGCCGAGGAGCTTGGAATCGAAGTGCCAACTTCCTTCGAAGGTTGGGCGGAGTTTTTCCCTCGCTACACGCAGTTGCCATGGCTCAGAGGTGGAGAACATCGCCGCCTCCAGGTCATGCGGGATTATCTGCGGCTGGCGTTCGACCGGATTCCCATCAGCGCGGATACTCGCAGCCGCCCCACGAGGCTGATCCAGAAGTCTTTTTCATTTCCAGCACGTTGGAGGCTCGACCACGACGTCTACGCGCTGCCCGTTGAGCTGTGGCTGAATGAGAAACTAAAGCGCAACACCGCGGCAGCGAAGCCTGCTGTCGACGCTAAACGCCTTGAACCAGCGACATCGGGGGCCGCGTGCTAGCCAAGCGCAAAGTGGTTCTGTTTTATCCCCCTTATGATGGCGAACCGTTGGGTGCGCCTCTCTGCCTTCTCAGTTTAGCGTCGCCCCTTCTGGCGGCGGGATTTGACGTTTGCATCGTCGATGCTGCCATCGTTCCAGATTGGGAAGAACGTATCTTGCGAGAGGTTCAGGGCGCACTCTGCCTTGGGATTTCAGTGCTCACCGGCCCGATGATCCGCGGCGCTATGCGGATCGCCAAGCGGGTGAAGCAAAGCACGCCAGATGTCCCAGTCATTTTCGGAGGCTGGCATCCGAGTTTGGTTCCCGGTCAAACGTTGAACGAACGGTACGTCAATGCCGTTGTTCGAGGCCAGGGCGAACTAACGCTGTTGGAAATTGCCCAGCGGATCGCGGACGGAAAAGCCTTCAACGATGTCGCGGGTGTTTCCTCGAAGCCTTTCGGGTTGACGCAGCACTCTCCCGAGCGGCGCACTGCCTTGCTCGACGATCTTCCCATGCCGGCATTTCATCTGACGGATTTCGACGCCTACGAGCGTACTTGTGGAATCCGTAAGCTAGCGTATGCGACGAGCGTTGGCTGTCCCTACGCGTGCAATTACTGCACCGATATGGTGTTTTACAAACGCAAATTCAATGCTCTCTCTGCCGAGCGCGTCGTAAGCGAAGTGACCGACCTCGTCGATCGCTACAGAATCGACGAAGTAGCCATGCTGGATTCAAATCTTCCCGTGGATTGGCGGCGGGCAGTGGAGATCGCACAGGGCTTTCTCGACTCCAAGCTTCGTTTCAATTGGACATTCCAGGCCTCGACCGATTTTCTCTGCCGTATGAGCGATGACGACGTGCGCATGTTGGGCGCGAGTGGCGTATCGCACATGGGCTTCGGAACGGAGTCAACGTCCGCCGATGTCCTGAAACTCATGAACAAGCGGCATCAGCATCTCAACGAGATGTATGAAACCGCTCGGAAAGCAGCACTTGGCGGCATCCACGTAACCTTTAACCTTATTTTTGGATACCCCGGCGAGACCGAGGCCAACCGCGTCGAGACTCTGCGCACCATGAGCGACATCGCCCGGCAATTCTGGAACGTTAGCTTCTCGCCGAATATTTTCACAGCCTATCCGGGAATTCCAATTTGGCCGCAGTTGCGCGAATTGGGCATGCACGAGCCTCAATCGCTGACCGATTGGGTAGACCTCCCGCTGGGCAAGAACTCATTACCATGGCTTCAGGGAGAGGAACTCGCGCGTTTGCGCAAGATGCTGGAATTCTTCTTGCTCAACAATCAGCTGCGGAAAGCCACCAAGAATCATCCGACTTTGCGCCAAGGTCTGCGCCGGGCGCTGGGTGCTCCGCTTCGTTGGCGAATTCGAGCCAATAAATATTCGTTCCCTTGGGAACTCTGGGTAGCGCGCTCGTTCGAACGTATTGTGACACGTCGGTCTCTGCTTACCGGTCAACCGCTCAGCACCGAGGTGAGCGAGCTGTGCTGAGACTCGTGCGCATCCGAACTGTCACTTTCTTAGGAAAATGCCGTGGCTGATGTCCTTCTAACCCATTCGTATCACTTGCCCTACGATCGCAAGCAAGTGCGCAAGATGCAGCCGTATCCGCCGCTTGGAACTCTGTATGCGGCCAGCGTCCTGCGGCAGGCTGGAATTTCCGTCGCGGTATTCGACTCCATGCTGGAGGAACCTGAGTCGGGATTCCGCAAGGCTCTCCGCACGCATTCTCCCAAGATCGTCGCGATTTACGAAGACGATTTCAACTTTTTGACCAAGATGTGCCTGACGCGGATGCGGGAAGTGGCCTTCGGCATGATTACCGAAGCTCGCAAGACGGGTGCCCGCGTCATCGTGCACGGCTCGGACGCCACCGATCACGCTATCGACTATCTGCGTCAAGGATGCGAATTTGTTTTGATCGGCGAAGCAGAGCACAGCCTGCTGCAGTTGGTACAGGAGATCCGCGATGACTGCGACGGCCGGTATGTACCCGGTGTAGCGACGTTGCAACGCGCAGGCTCACAAGAAGTCCTCCAAACGCAAAGGCCGGCAGCTGCGCGCCCATTCGCCGGATTTCCTCTTCCCGCTCGCGATTTGATCGATATAAGGAAATACCACGATGCTTGGCGTTCCGCTCACGGGACATTCTCTCTAAACCTGATCGCCAGTCGCGGATGCCCATTCCGATGTAATTGGTGTGCCAAGCCGATCTTCGGCGACAACTTCCACGCGCGCCCAGCACACGAAGTCGCCCAGGAAATGCACCACTTGAAGAAAGTCTACGGCGCTGAGCATCTCTGGTTTGCCGACGATATTTTCGCTCTTAATCGCCATTGGACCGAGCAATTCGCACGTGAAGTGAAAAAAAGAAATGCCGCCGTTCCATTCAAGATCCAAGCGCGCGCCGACTTACTCAGCGCCGGGACAGCGCAATCTCTGGCAGTGGCTGGCTGCGCGGAAGTCTGGATGGGGGTCGAGTCCGGCTCGCAAAAAATCCTCGATGCGATGGACAAAGGACTCCAAGTTGAAGAGGTTCTTTCCGCGCGCCAGCACCTGCGCCAAGAAGGCATTCGCGCGTGTTATTTCATCCAATTCGGCTATCCCGGCGAGACTTGGGACGACGTGCGACAGACGATTGCCCTTGTCCGCGAGACGCGCCCCGACGACATCGGCGTTTCCTTTTCTTATCCTCTCCCGAACACGCGGTTTTACGAGCGCGTCCGCCAGCAACTCGGATCGAAGCAGAACTGGTCCGACAGCGAGGACCTCTGCGTGATGTTCAAAGGTGCCTACACCGATACCTTTTATCGCGCGATTCGCGATGCGCTTCATGCCGAAGTGGATTGGTTTAACCACGGCAAATCCCGCAAGGATGTTCACGAGGTTAATCAATTGTGGCAACGCGTGCATTCGCTGGAACCTGTCAGTCGCAACGCGGATGCGACCGAGCTTGCTCTCCCGGAAAAGTCCGCTCCGCATTGCGGTTCACAGCCCGGTTCGCGATTTATCCCCGTACAGGGACTTCTGACCTCCGTGGGAGAGGCCTAACATGGCCGACCTGCTGCTGACTCACGGCTATTTTCTTTACGATGATCCCAAAGAATTGAAGATCATGAAGCCCTACGTGCCTTTGGGCATTCTGTACATCTGTTCGCATCTGCGAAAAAAAGGATTTGACGTCGAAGTCTTCGACACGACTTTCTCCAGCCTCCAGGATTTGACTCGTCACCTGCAAACTGAACCGCCTTCGGTCTTAGGGGTCTATGCGAATCTGATGACCCGCAAAAATGTCCTGGAGATTGTGCGAATCGCCCGCGAAGCCGGCTGGAAGACAATCGTCGGTGGCCCTGAACCCGGAGCTTATGTTCGCGAGTATCTCGAATGGGGAGCCAACGTCGTCGTCCTTGGTGAAGGCGAGATCACCATGGAGGAACTTCTCTCCGCGTTATCGCGAAACTCCGATTCCGAACTCGCGAAAGTAAACGGCATCGCCTTTATCGGCGAAGACGGGCAGATCCACCAAACGGCTCCGCGCACCCAGATCGCCGACCTCGACTCTCAACCCTGGCCGGCAAGAGACGCCATTGACGCGATGCGCTACGTAAAAACCTGGCGCGATGCCCACGGCCAAGGCTCGCTCTCTTTCATCACCGCGCGCGGCTGCCCGTATCGTTGCCGCTGGTGCAGCCATCAGGTTTTCGGCATGACTCACCGTCGCCGGAAGCCCCTCGCGGTGGTCGACGAAGTCGAGTGGCTGCTCTCCACCTACCAGCCCGATATGGTTTGGATCGCGGACGACGTGTTCACCATTCACCACGGCTGGCTGCGTCAGTACGCGGCCGAGATGCGCCGCCGCGGCCTGCGCATCCCGTTCGAATGTATTTCCCGCGCCGACCGCCTGAACGACGAAGTCGTCGACTTGCTCTCCGAGCTCGGATGTTTCCGTGTGTGGATCGGTTCTGAAAGTGGCTCGCAGCGAATCCTCGACTCCATGGAACGCGGCGTAACCGTGGGGCAGGTGCAATCGGCTGTCTCCGCCTGTAAAACGCGCGGCATCCAGACCGGCATGTTTCTGATGTGGGGCTACCAGGGAGAAGAGCTGCAGGATATTGAGGCGACCATCGAACACGTCAAGCGCTCCGATCCGGACATTTTCTTCACCACCATCGCGTATCCCATCAAAGCCACGCCCTACTACAAAAGCGTTGCGGACTCGCTGGTTCAATTGAAGCCGTGGAGCCAGACTTCCGACCGCGAAGTAGTGGTGCGCGGCAGGCGTCCAGCTCGCTTCTATGAGTTCGCGGACCGCTTACTTCGCGACGAAGTCGAGCTTGCGCGCCTGAAACGTGGCGGAAGCAAAGATGACGCCGAGACCGAGCTGCGTGGACGGATTCAAGCCGCCCGGGAAAGCTTGTACGCCACCGTCGGAGCGACAGAATAATGATGCCAGCATCGTCGCTCGCGACGCATGAAGCCACGGCCGCCTTCGACCGCTTGGCGGACACCTACGACGCGACTTTCACGGAGTCGTTGATCGGCCGAGCGCAGCGCAATGTCATGTGGCGCGCGCTCCAGAGAGCGTTCCGTCTTGGCGATCATGTTCTCGAGCTGAACTGCGGCACCGGCGAGGATGCGCTTTTCCTCGCGAAGCTCGGCGTTTCGGTCCTCGCCTGCGATGCCTCCCCGCGCATGATCGAAGTCGCCGAACATCGCAAATCGCTGAAAGCGCCAAACTCATCGATCGAATTCCGCGTGTTGCGAAATGAAGGCGTCGATACTCTGACGCCCTCGACTAGTTTCGATGGCCTGCTATCCAATTTCTCCGGGCTGAACTGCGTTGAGGATCCTTCGCTCATAGCCCGGAAACTCACACATCTCGTAAAGCCCGGAGCGACCGCTCTCATTTGCATTTCCACTCGCGTCTGCCTGTGGGAAATAGCCTGGTACGCCGTCCGCGGAAATTTCAAGAAGGCATTCCGGCGGCTTCGAGGCAACACCCTCGCTCAACTCGGTGACATCACCGTTCCCATCTGGTACCCGACCATCGCCGCGATGCGCCGATCGTTCGCCCCATGGTTTCGATTGCGCTCTTTTCGAGCCGTCGGACTCTTCGTGCCGCCTTCGTACGTGGAACCGTGGGCGCGCAAATACCAGTCTGTCTTAGCTTGGCTCGAAGCGATGGATCGCGTCTTTGCAACGTGGCCGATTCTTCGCGGCGTCGGAGATCACGTCTTATTGGTATTTGAAAGAACGGGCTAGCCCGCTCGACCAAAACCGGAATAGCACGGACCAACGTCGCGCAGTTTGCGGCCATGAACACACTGCTGAGGATACGATGATCATTCTGTACAACCCACGCTCGACCAGGCCTCGTAACAGGCGCTTGCCGCTCTCCGTTCTCGCTCTAGGCGCGATTCTCGAGGGCAGGGAAGAGTACGAAATCGTTGACGGAAATTTGGACGACAGCCCCACCGAAACGATTCTGCGATTGATCCAGGAACGAGATGTCGAAATGTTGGGCGTATCAGTGATGCCCGGCCCGCAAATGGCGGCCGCTGTGGAAACCAGCCGTGAGATTCGACGCCTTCACCCCAAAGTCCCCATCGTCTGGGGCGGATATTTCCCTTCGATCTACAGCGACGCAACACTCAACGCGCGCTATGTGGACTATGCAGTACGTGGGCAGGGCGAAGACACCCTCCTGGAGCTCCTTGAAGCTTTCCGTGGCAAAAGAAAGTTCGAAGGGATCGCCGGCCTTTCCTTTAAAGACGTCTTCGGCCTCCACCGGCACAATCCGGAGCGGCCAATGAAGGGTCCGGACGCATTCCCGTGGATCCCCTTCCATAAAGTCCCCGTCGAGAAATATTTGCGCCCTTCCTTTTTCGGTAAGCGAACGGCCGTGCATCACGCCAGTATCGGCTGCCCTTTCCGTTGCAGCTTCTGCGGCATCCACGCCGCCTACGGCAATCGCGAGCGCATGGAAAGCCCCCACCGAACCGAAGCCGTCCTACGTCACCTGGTGACCCAATACGGCGCCGACTCCGTTCAGTTTTACGACATGAATTTCTTCCTGCGCGAAGATCACGCCCTGGAGCTCGCCCAGCGCATCGCGCCACTCAAGTTGCAATGGTGGTGCGAAGCCCGCATCGACATCGTCAATAAATATTCCGACGCCACGCTCGCCGCCATCCGCCGCGCTGGCTGCACCATGATTTTCTTCGGCGCCGAGTCCGGCTCGGACTGGGTCCTCAAAGAAATGGAAAAGGACATCACCACTGAGGAAACGCTGAACTTGGCCAAGCGTATCCGCCAGTTCGACATCATCCCGGAGTTTTCCTTCGTCATCGGCAATCCACGCGACCCGGAACGCGACACCCGCGAAACCCTGGGCTTCATCCGCACCATCAAGCGCATCAATCCAAAATCCGAAATCATCATGTACCACTACACACCTGTCCCGCAGCGCACGGCCATGTACGGCAACATCGACGGCCAGATTGCATTCCCCACGACTCCAGACGAGTGGGCCACCAAGCGCTGGATGGACTACACGCTCCGCATCAACCCCAACACACCATGGCTCGCCCGCAAAACAAAAGACCTCATCGACAATTTCGAAACGGTTGTGAGCTCACGCTGGCCCACCGTGCAAGACATCCGCGCCCCTCGCTGGAGCCGCGCTCTGCTTAAGACTCTCAGCGCCTGGCGGTATTCCGCGCGAATTTACGCGCATCCAAAGGAACTCCATTGGGCGCAACAATTCATCAATCTCCGCAAACCGAAAGCCGAAAGCCTATAGCCAGCAGCGCCATGAAAGTGTCGAGCTCGGTTTCCGCTTCGGGTGCGCGTCCCAAGGATGGTTATCGCCTGGTGTCGAGCGTCTATGACGTCGAACCCAACCCGGTGCTATCGCTCGAGCAGCGTTTCCTCGAGCGCCTTCTGCCCCAGATCAAAGAACTCGACGTAATCGACCTCGGCTGTGGAACCGGCCGCTGGCTGGCAAGGCTCGCGGAACGCTCACCGCGTTCTCTGGTCGGCGTCGATTTCTCCGCCGAGATGTTGATCCAAGCGAAGCGCAAGCTCAGAGATGCCGCGAATTTTGTCCTCGCGGACTGCACCAACATTCCGTTCCCACGAGCTTCGGCGGATTTGATCGTCTCTTCTTTTTTGACCAGTTACCTGGAAGAGATCGACGCCTTTGCCCGGCAGGTCCGCAGGCTTCTACGTCGGGACGCATCGATCTTCCTCAGCGATCTCCACCCGGATACCGCCGCTGCATTGCGTTGGCGTCGCGGATTCCACGCCAACGGATCCTTCGTCTCCATCGCGACCCATTCCAGGCCGGTAACCGAAGTTCTTCGATCCTTCGAGGCCCTTGGAATCGCGGTCAACGCGCTGATCGAACCTCATTTTGGCGAACCGGAGTGCGAGCTATTCAAACGAGCAGGAAAGATGGACGCGTTCAACGCGGCCACCGGGTTACCTGCCATCTATATCTTGCAGCTCGGGCTGAAGGCTCGCCGTTCTTTGTCGCCACGAAAGAAGGCGCAGGCAAATTCGCTCGGCAATACTCACGCCGCCCGCGTGGCCTTTGGCCCTAACGAGACCGCGCAAGTTGACGTCACCATAGAAAACGGCCGGATCGCCTCCCTAAAATCAAACGGATCACGATCGCTGCGACAACCCAAACAACACACGCACAGCATCGACCTGAGCGGCTTTCTCCTGCTCCCGGGTCTCGTGAATGCTCACGATCACCTGGAATTCGCATTATTCCCACGACTCGGTAAGGGCGGATACCGCAACTTTGTCGAGTGGGCCGACGACATCCATCAATCTGAAACTTCCTCGATAGGTAGGCATCGAGTCATCGATAAAAATGTTCGCCTCTGGTGGGGTGGAATTCGCAATCTTCTCTGCGGTGTTACCACCGTGTGCCATCACAACCCCTACGTCGCGAAGATCTTTGACAAGGGATTCGCCGTCCGCGTGCTTCGCGCTTTCTCCTGGGCCCATTCGATGCCCTTGGATAAAGATCTCGTACGCAGGCAAAAATCCGCGCCTGCGGGTCAGCCGTTCATCGTTCACCTTGCCGAGGGAATTGATTCGCAAAGCGCCGCGGAAATATTTCGACTCGCCGAACAAAATGCCCTCGACGACCGCACCGTCATCGTCCACGGCCTTGGTCTGGATGAACTCGGACTAAGTCGCTTGCGCTTCGCCGGAGCCGCGCTGATCTGGTGCCCCACTTCAAACATGTTTCTCTTCGGCCGCACCCACGATCGCAGGGCGCTAAAGAGCCTGCCGCGCCTGGCGCTAGGCAGCGACTCGCCGCTCACCGCCGAGGGCGACCTGCTGGACGAAATTCGCTCTGCAGCCGGCAGCGTGGGCCTGCCCTTGGAAGAGGTATATTCTCTGGTTACCACGCGCGCCGCAGATGTGCTGAGGCTCAATTCCGGCGAAGGGACGCTCCTCATTGGCGCGCTCGCGGATTTCTTCGCCATCCGAGATACCGGCGAGTCCCCCGCAAATAGGCTGGCATCGCTTACCTACCGCGACGTGGAATTCGTCGTCATCGGCGGACTGGTTCAACTCGCTTCCGCCGATGTATTTGCGCGCCTGCCGGGGCCGGTCACAACGGGCTTGCATCCTCTCGAAATCGAAGGCGAACTTCGTTGGGTTCGCGCTCCGTTGAATCGTCTTTTCACCGAGACACGAAAACACCTTCCGGGCGAGATCAAGCTCGGCGGGAGAAGCGTGTGCCATGGCCGCTCCGAATAATCTGATTACCATCGGCGATGCGCTTCGCGACATCGAGCAGCACCGCGTCACTCGGCTTCCTGTGCTCGTCCTCCATGCGCACTCCTCTTGCAACTGCCGTTGCGTCATGTGCGACATTTGGAAAACCAAGGATTCCCACGCCCTGCAATCCGGTGATCTGCAGCCTCACCTCGATTCCATCCGGCATCTCGGCGTCCGTTGGGTAGTTCTTTCTGGTGGAGAGCCATTGCTCAATAGCGAATGGCCGCAGCTCTGCTCGTTGCTCCGGCGAGAAGGCATTCGCGTAACGCTATTGACGACGGGCTTGTTGCTGGCCAAACACGCGGCTCAAGTGGCCGAATTGTTCGACGACATCATCGTTTCTCTGGACGGACCCGAGCGAGTTCACGACGCGATTCGCCGCGTCGACAAAGCGTTTGCTCTTCTGCAGCGCGGCGTGGACGCCCTCCGGAAGCAGCGCCCATCGCTTAGGATCACCGCCCGCACGACCATACAAAAAGCGAACCACGCCTACCTTCTCGAAACGTTGGCATCCGCTAAACAATTGACTTTGAACGGGATCTCTTTCTTGGCGGCCGATCTAACGTCGGAAGCTTTCAATCGACCTCTGGGCTGGCCAACAAATCGCCAGAGTGAAGTTGGTCTTTCCGTCGAAGAATTGGCCATTCTTGAGACCGAGATCGACCGGCTCATCAGGGAGAACCGTGAAGACATCGATTCCGGATATATTGCCGAATCTTCGGAAAAACTTCGCCGCATCGCTAGGCATTTTCGCGCTCATCTCGGTCTCGACCGCTCCGAGTCGCCTCGCTGCAACGCTCCTTGGACTTCCGCGGTGATTGAAACGGATGGCACTGTGCGCCCCTGCTTCTTTCACCCGCCGATCGGCAACATCCACCACTCATCGCTGAAAGAAATCATCAATGGCCGGGAAGCTCTAACTTTCCGCTCGAGGCTGGATATTCCGAACAATTCCATCTGCCAACGCTGCGTCTGTTCTCTCAACTATCGAACTTGAGTGGGTGCCTTCACCGGTGTCTCGCTCTCTCCGCCACTGTACATCGGCGGCTCGCCGAGACTTCCCTCAGGCGGCAGGTGGCGTATATACACTACGATGGACCAGATCTCTTCGTCGGTCAGAATTCCCTTGGATGCCGGCATCCCGGATGGGAAGATGCCGTTATCGATCACCCACTTCAATTGCCCATCCGTATAGGACTGAACTGCGTTTGAGGCAAGCGACGGCAGTGGCGGCGCCATATTATCCGCAAACGGCACGCCGGTATTCTGCCCATCCAGCCCGTGACACGCGACGCAGTAATGCGAAAAGCTGGCCTTGCCGTCGGCGATATTTTCAGCCGTCGGTGGCAACGGATTCTTTGCGTCCTTGTTCCGTACAAAGACCCAGTGCTTCGCCTTCGTGACGACTGCTGTCTCCCACTTTCCACGAGGCGTGGCCTTACATCCGGCCGTAAGAAAGGCCACGCTCAGGATTGCCACGGCGCTAGTTAAGAACCGCATACCGCTTATTCCACAACGTGTACGGTAAAGATCATAGAGCCGTGACCTTTGCCGCAGAAATGCGCGCATTTGCCTTGGAACGTCCCAGCCGTTTGAGGCACCATCGTCAGGTCCTCCGGCCGGTCCTTCTTAATGTTCGTTGTTTTGACACCAAACGCTTCGATGAACAGCCCGTGCGTTACGTCCGTCGATCGCACGCTAATCGTCACCGGTACACCCTTCTTGACGGTAATCTCGTTTGGCGCAAACGAAAATCTGCTGGCGACTATTTCAATGTGTTGCGCCTCTGGCGTGCTTTTCGGCTGGCTGCCAAGTCCGGTCGCGGTCAGGGCGAGTACTCCCCCCGTTATCGCAGCCCTTCTCAAGTTCAAAACCATTTTTCCTGTTCCCCTTTAATCTATCTAAATTTTGCAACCGGTGCTTTGACCGGAACTGCTCTGGTCAGCGACGCTTGCCGTCCAAGCGTTGTCGCGCCGCGTTTGTCAGCCAGTTTCGCTCGCAACCGAGCGTGTATGCCGAATCAGTGTGATAGTTAGCGGCTAGCAAAATGTCACGCCAACGTTAAATACCAGTCACCTTTCCACGGCTGATTGGGGTGCGCGCATGGAAACAATTCATCCTCGCCCCGCCGGGCGCGAATGCATAAACATGACGGCCATGTGACCTGTGCGTGACATGGCACTCGAACGATATCGCTAGCATCAATCTCGTTTGCTCGTCTTACCGCCTGCCAGTGGCCGCGAGCACGCGCGGGCCGTGCCTGTCGACCGACCCGCATAAATTTTCTCGGCAATTGAGGAGACGATGTTTGTAAGATTTTTGTCCTTTCTATTACTCCTGCTGTGCAGCACTGTCACCCTCTGCGCTCAGATAGAAACTCCCATCATTTCCGGGGGCGTGCAGTTCTTGAGCACCACGGCCGGCGGCGTCACCACCTTTAATCCCCTCATCGCCCCCGTCGTTTCTATCCCCATCGGCGACCGTTTTCTCATCGAGTCTCGCGGCACATTTGACGAGTTCATTTTCCGCGAGAACGGTACCAGCGGCCCCTATCACGCGCACACTTTTTCCAGCATCGATTATCTGCAACTCGACTTTATCGCCAATTCCCACGTAACCATCGTCGTGGGCGATTTCCTTACGCCGTTCAACATCTACAATGAACGCATTGGTCCCGTTTGGATCCGTAACCTCGCGGACTCCCCGCTGATCGGCGGCATCGGCACCCGTACCTCGGGCTCCAGCGAGGGCGGTATGGTGAGAGGTGTTGCTTTATCCGGCAAGAATTGGCAGATCACCTACGCCGCCTATTTTTCCGCGCTTGTAAACGCTTCCCAGTTCGGTGCCGGACGATCGGCCGGTGAACGCGTCGCCGTCTTTGTCCCCTCCCGGCGGCTTGAAGTCGGCATGTCTTACCAGCGGTTCCTCCAGCACCAGCACCTCAATTCCTGGGGTAGCTATCTGGTTTGGGAGCCCAGAAGCGCTCCGCTTGATGTGCGAGCAGAGTACGCGCACACGCGCGGCGGGCAAGGCTACTGGATCGAAGGCGCCTATCGTCTTTCGCGATTTCGCGGCCCGGACAGTTGGCTAGGCCGCCTGCAAGGAATCGCCCGAGTGGAACAATTCTATTTGGGCACGCCCTCGCCCGACGACGTTCTTCCCGGCGCCGACACGCAAAAAGTGGACCTCGGTTTGAACTATTATCTCCCGCACAACCTTCGCGTCAGTGGGAGTTATGGACGTCAGTTCAGCTCTCTCGGCAACTCCAACATCTGGAATGTGGGGGTCACCTACCGCTTCCTCTTTCCCTTGCTACCCGGAGGTTCCAAGTGAATCGCACAAACCTGTTTCGTGCAGCCCTCGTTGTCCTGCTGCTGTCCGTTCTGACTGCGGCCGCGAGAAATGCAGCTCCGCAACAGCAAGCCAGCGCGCCAAAATCTGCCGCCGCCAAAACCGCAACCTCGGAGAGCGAGGAGGGCGAGAAGCGTTTCGAAACAAACTGCGGCCGCTGCCACAGGCCCCCCGAGGCCCTTTCTCCCGGCGAAGCCAGGACCGTCCTCCGTCAGATGCGAGTACGCGCGAATCTCACCGCCGAAGACGAGCGCCTGATCCTCAAGTACCTCGCCCCGTAGCGGATACAAGACTACAAACCGCTTCGGTCACGCGCTCAACCACGCTCAACCCTCAATTCACTCCTTCGCAACCGGAGCGCGATACAGAGCCGGCAAGCCCATCCCTCTCTGGCAATCGCTGCTGAATAGGACCGCCTTCGAATCGAGTTCCCAAGTAGGGGATGCGTTGATGCACCTTCCGCCCCCCAACAACTTAGACTCGTCGTTCGCGCTGCTTCGCAACCAGATCTCCTGCGCACCCGGCTTTTTCACTTCGAACGCGACCCACCTGCCGTCTGGCGAAACTGCGGAGCCGGTCTCCGGAGGAGTCGTAGCAGCAAGCGCGGGACTTGCCGTTCGCGTCGCCGGATCGAACGCCATTGCTGTGGAAGTCGCATGTGTCACCAATTCAAAATAGATCAGTCCTTTTTGCGCATCGGCCCGAGGATGAAACGCCTCTCCGTTAAAGCTCAACTTCTCGCTCTGGTTATCGTGCAGCCATATCAGTGAATAGCGGCTGTCCGCGATGGCTTGGCAGAAAATCCCCGCCGTCGAAACTGCGAACGAAGACACAAAAAGTGGTTTCGGCACAAGGTTGAACATCATCCGTGGGAACCGCCGCCCGGGCTCGCTCCTGTAGCTGACCATATGTCGCCGGGCATCCAGCGAAGCAATCAGTGCCACGGCCATCGTCAAGCCAATCACAACCTTCGGCCGAAGAGCACGCCAGTAGGGCCATCCGACAATGCAGAACAACGTCAAGAAGATCCACAGCTTCGGAAATGCCCAGGTCCACTCCATTCGCAGCGGGTACCCAAGCAACGCGTACGCGATAACCAACAAAATTCTTTCCCGTGCGCCCGCGTCTTCAATCAGTATCAGAATCGGCGGCAAGAAAAGGATGAACGCGTAGTGGCCGAGATTTGGTGCGACGCAGAGCATGGCAATGACAAACCACGCGAACCCGCGTCGGTCGAGGCCCCCAGGCTTAAGCGCCAAGCCGGCGGCAGTAAAGACCAACATCATCAAGGTAGTGAACGGCCGAAGGAAAAAGAACAGCCCGGGCGCATTCCACAATGGGTGCGGGTTAAGGTCTGGCTCCATCAGAAACGATCGCCGCAGCAGCGCAGTCAGCGTCCCATTGAACGACAGGTAGGGGTCTCCCGTACCCTCTCCATCGATCGCACGAGGCAGAATATCTCGCACATAATAATTGACATCGTGCCATCCAAACATCGCGATCGCTACTCCACCAGCCACCAGAATCGTCCCAACCATTCCCGCGACCGCCTTCCAGTTCCGCTTGGCCGCGAAATACAGAAGGAACGGCGCCCCATATAATTTGAGTGCGAACAACGCTCCGCAAACCGCCCCGCTTCCTGCCGCTTGCTCCCGCTCCAGGCAATAAATCGCCAGCGTCACCAGGAACAACAAGACAATGTAGTATTGCCCTAAATAAAAGTTGGATTGCAGCGTCCCATACCCTGCGAACAGCACCAGCGCGACATGTTCGATCCGGAACTTCGTAATCCGTGACAGCAGCCAAACCGCTCCGATCAGCAAACCCAGATTCAACGTGAGCCAAATCCGTTTTGCTGTCTGTGCCGGAAATCCAGCCATCGGCAACAGCGGCAACATTGCCAAAGGAGTCTGCGGCACGTAGGTTCCCAGCGGCTCTTCAATCCCCTCAAAATTCATCTGCCGCTGAAACCAGGCCCAATCGTAGTATTTGCTTAAAGGTTCGCCGTGGCGCACCAGAACCGCTGCGGTGTAATAGTCGGGAAAGTCGGTGTCGTCGGTGTTCCAGCCTGCGCGAAATGTTCGTCCGAGAAAAAGCGCGAAACACGCCAACGCCAGAACTCGTGCCTTCATATCGGCCGAGGAACCAGCGGCTGGGTCTTTTCCAGCGCCGCCACCTCTTCAACGCTCACAAGCGGACCATCCTCCAGATAATCCTGGTCCACGCTCAGATCCCACAGATCAAACTGCGCGCCAGACACATTGCGCGCCGCCAGTATTCCCGTCAGCATGGAATGGTCCTGATTGTTGTAGCGGTGCATTCCATTTCGTCCAATCAATTGCAGGTTCGGGACGTTTGCAGCGAAATCGCGTACCACCTTCAGGCTGCGCCGGTACGCGTGATCGTAAACCGGATATGCCTTCAGCATTCGTACCACAGCCCCGTCGATCACCTGGTCTTCCCGCACGAGCCCCAATGCCGCCATCTCCCGTTTTGCCAGTTCGATCAACTCGATGTCCGGCCGGTTCCACAAGGGTTCATCTTCGTTGCAAAAATATTCAACGCCAAGGCATGTCACGTCCGGTCCGGGAGTCATCTCCGGACTCCAATTCCCGTAGTTTTGTACTCTTCCCGCGGCTATTCCCGGTTCCTGCAAATAAATCCAATTGTCGGGGAAAACGTCCGTTGCTCGCACCATCAGCGCCACGGTGATGAAGTCCCGGTATTTGAACTGCTCCCCAGCTCTCCGTAGCGGCTCCGGCGCACACGGATCGAATTTCTCAATCAGCTCGCGAATCGCTACGCTGCTGATAAAATGTGTTCCTTCCCAAATCTTCCCTCCCGCCTCTATCGATACAACTCTTCCTGCTCGCCAGTGCACACGCTCCACCGGCGCGTTCAGGACAATCCTCACGCCTCTTTCTTCGACAATCTCTCTCATTCGCGACCATAACATTCCTGGCCCCAGTCGCGGATACTGAAACGTCTTAATCAGTGTCTTGATCTCGCTCTTCCTCGAAGGAAACACCGCGTCGCGCACTAGCGACCATAGGGACAGCCCCTGTATTCGTTGTGCCGCCCACTCCGCGCTGATCTCGCGACAATCGATCCCCCAAACCTTTTCCGTATAACTCTTGAAAAACGTCATGAACAAGCGTCGTCCAAATCGATTCGAAACCCACGCCTCGAAATCGTCCTCCGGCAATCGCGGAAACGCCCGACTCCTGAGAAAACTCAGCCCGCACCGAAACGCCTCAATCAACCCAAGCCTCCGGAATGCATCCAGAGGATCGAGAGGATAACGGAAGAATTGAGATTTGTAGTAAATGCGAGAGAGACGCGGTCGCGTAAGCAGGTCCGCGCCCAAAATGTCCTGCCAGATTTGTTGCACCAGCGAAACTTTTGTGTAGAACCGGTGCCCACCTATATCGAAGCGGTAGCCTTTGTATTCAACAGTGCGCGACAATCCTCCGACGACCGCTTCCCGCTCCACCACTACGCACGGAATCCCCAAACTCGAAAGCTCGTACGCTGCCGTCAGTCCCGCGGGT
>Ga0185299_10002071_pt1 | contig 33144 bp, 29 predicted proteins | sample PaiPotPPA55metaG_FD_128002 | JGI IMG/M metagenome (GOLD analysis project Ga0185299, IMG submission 128002) | Iron sulfur acid spring bacterial and archeal communities from Banff, Canada, to study Microbial Dark Matter (Phase II) - Paint Pots PPA... ...
CAACAACGCCTCGTCAACATCGAACCCGGCATCCACCTCAACACTCACGACTACCCAACGAGGCACAGACCACAGAGGTCACCACACAAGATCAAGAGAAAGCGCTGCTGTAGTACCGGGTGAATACCCGCGAAATCGAATTCCTCGAAACCGAGGGACACCGGACCGCCTATCTGCAAATCGGTCCCGCTGACGGGCCATTGCTCATCTTCGTGCACGGCTGGCCCGAACTCGGTCTGATTTGGCGTCACCAGATGGAGCACTTCGCCCGGCTGGGCTGGCGGTGCGTCGCCCCCGACATGCGCGGCTACGGCGCCTCCTCTGTTCCGGCCGACCCGGGCGCGTACGCGGTGCCCGAGCTCGTCCAAGACCTGCTCCACCTGCACGACGAGCTCGGCGGCGAACCGGCTGTCTGGGTGGGCCACGACTGGGGCGCGATCGTCGTCTGGAGCCTCGCGGCCCAGCACGGCGACCGGTGCCGCGCTGTGGCGAACATCGCGGTTCCGTACCTCGCCCAGGGTTTCGGAGTGCGCAGCTTCGTCCCGCTGATCGACCGCGACCTCTACCCGGAGGAGACGTTCAAGTACGGCCAGTGGGACTACTTCCACTACTACTCGGCGGCGTTCGACGAGGTCACGGCCGACTTCGAGGCCAACGTGGCCGGCAGCATCTCGGTGTTCTTCCGGCGCGGGATCCCCGAGTCCGTCGGCGAGGTGGCTCGCACCGCGCTGATCAGCGCGAACGGTGGCTGGTTCGGCGAGTCCCACCGGGCGCCCGACGTGCCAAGGGACGAAGCCGTGCTGTCAGCGGAGGACTTCGCCGCGCTGGTCCAGGCGTTCACCGCGACCGGCTTCCGCGGCGCGAACTCCTGGTATCTCAACGATGAGACCAATCTGGCCTACGCCGCCACCGCCCCCGACGGCGGCAAGCTGCGGATGCCGGTGCTCTTCGTGCACGCCCGCTGGGACCCGACCTGCCGCACGCTCGGAACGACGCTGGCCGAGCCCATGCGAGCCGCCTGCACCGACCTGACCGAGGCGGTCGTCGACAGCGGCCACTACGTCTCCCTCGAGAACGCCGAGGGCCTCGAGTCCTCGCTCGAAAGCTGGCTCGCGGCGCTGACGTAGCCGACATAGCCGACGTAGAAGTCCGACCGAGCCGACGCGGCGGCGCTGATCGTCATGTTCGAGATCCTTAATCCAGAACCGTCGGCCGCTGTCGTTGTGCCCGGGCACAGAATCATGTCGCACACGCGGTGGGCTCATCCAATGCCGGAGGCCGAGGTGCCGCCCTAGCCTTTTTAGCATGAGTGAATCAGGTTCCATCATCCCCGGCGTTCCGGGTCCCCTGCAGCGATTGGCGCGCGACGCCTGGCAGGCGGTCCTGCTGATCGGCATCTCCGCGGTGCTGCTCGGCGCCATCGCGCTCGCGTGGCCCGGCAAAACGCTGGTCGTGCTCGGTGTGCTGTTCGGAATCTACCTCCTGATCAGCGGGATACTGCAGATCGCCGCCGCGTTCGGCACGCACGCCGAGGCCTCGCTGCGCGTGCTGGCCTTCATCAGCGGCGCGGTGTCCATCGTGCTCGGCGTGTTCTGCTTCCGCAGCGCCTTCGAGTCGATCCTGCTGCTGGCCGTCTGGATCGGCGTCGCGTGGCTGTTCCGCGGCATCGCGCAGACCGCCGCCGCGGCCTCCGACGCCCTCATGCCCGCCCGCGGCTGGCAGCTGTTCGCGGGCCTGCTCGGCACCCTCGCCGGTCTGGTCGTGATCGCCTCGCCGTTCAGCTCGATCGCGATCCTGACCGTCTTCGCCGGCGTCTGGCTGATCGTCACCGGCGCCGCCGAAATCGTCAGCTCCCTGCGTATCCGCGACCACTCCAGGCGCATTCCGGACGGTCTCTGAGATCTGATATCGCAGGAGGGCCCGCCGGCCGTGGCGGGCCCTCCTGACTAGGTTAATGCTCAGCTATTGGCGAAGTATCCGAAGATGTCGAGGATCACGTCGGCCGAGCCATGGCCGCCGAGGTAGATCCCGTACTCGTAGATGGGCGGCTGGAAGGAATCGTCCGGCACCGTGCCGATCGGCACGATGGCCAGGTTGGGCACCGTCTGACCGGCGAGGAAGTTCAGGTTCGAGGTGGAAGGCAGCGCTTCCGGGTTGTTCGGATCGTACGGGTAGAGCGCGAGGTAGCCGTTGCCGGCGGGCTCGGTGACCGTCGCGTTGAGGACCAGCGAGGTGGACCCGGTGAGTCCGAGGTTGGACATCGGGACGATTGAGCCGCTGGGCAGGGCGTTCGGCCGCGAGTCGAAGATGCGTTGCGGCTCGCCGAACGGGACGTAGGCGCTGCCGCCGGCGACCTGGTCGGCGGTGAAGTAGCCGGTCGCGTCGGCGATCAGGTCCACCGGCCCGCCGCTGTTGTTGTGGAAGACGATCTGCCCGTTCGTGCCGACCGGGACGATCGCCGTGTTCGAGGCGGTCTGGCCGGCCGGGTAGTTGAGGTTGGAGACGGTGGGCAGCGACTCCCCGGCCGGATAGGCCGTGATGACGCCGTTGCGCGTGCCGTCGACGGCCGTCAGGTTCATCGCGATCGCCGAGGCTCCGTTCGCCGGGATGGCCCCCTTGTCGGCCCCCGCCACGGTCAGTGTGATGTTCCCGTCAGCGGGGATCTGCTTGACCGCGCCGGTGCCGGTCCCGTTGCGGGTGTCCAGGATCCGGCTCGGGCCGACGTTGACGAACTTGTTCGTCTCGGTCAGGCTGAAGTAGCCCTCGACATCCGCGATCACCCCGACGCTGCCCTTGGACGAGCCGTTGTAGAAGTCGACGAGGCCGTTGGACCCGACCGGGACGATGACGAGGTTGGCCACGTTCTGGCCGGTCCGGAAATTGAGGTTCGAGGTCTGCGGAAGCGCGGAGGGCGAGCCGCCCGAGTCGTTGTCGCCGAACACGGTGAGGAAGCCGTTGGCGGTGGCCTCGGTCACGGTCACGTTCAGCACCGCCGCCATGATGCCGTCGGGCTCCGGGATGGGCGGGTTGCCGACCTGCAGTTTGAGGGTGCCGTTCGGCCCGACGGGCCCGGACGCGCCGATGCCCTTGCGGGTGTCCAGGATGCGCGTCGGCGGGTAGGGCGTGAATTCGGTGCCCTCGGTCTGCAGGCCGTTCCATGAGCTCGTCGCGCCGTCGCCCGCGCCGTCGGAGACCGTCAGCGTGATCGTGTAGTCGCCCGTCGAGCTGTACTCGTGCGTGAAAGAGGGCGACGTGCTGATGTCGGAGTAGTTCGTGGACGTGCCGTCGCCCCAGGCAACCGTCGCGGACAGGCCGCCTGTCGTCGTGGGGTCGTACCCGGTGACGGTCGCCTGGAAGGTGGCTCCCAGCGCACCGACGTCCGCGCTGTCGAACTCGACCCCGAGGTCGGGATTCGGGTCGGTGGCGGCGGAACCGGCCCGCGGAGCCAGGCGCAGGTGGTGCGATGTGCTCGCCGGAGCGCGCAGCGTTCGCCGCCCAGTCGAAATCGCCGCCTCCGTGGCGGACGAATGCGACGTGGCGGAAGTCGTATGCGCGGCGGCGGTGTGCCCGACCGTCGTGGCCGCCGCGAGGGACGGCATGAGGGTGGCGGCCAAGCCGATCGACCCCGCGATGATGGTGAGTGGTATCAAGAAGCGGTGAGACACCGCGTCCTCCCCGGCTAGTACCCGTGCTCGCCCGGAGCACGGGGTGACTCGAAAATACGCTCGAACCTACCGCCCCTGAAATCCCGAGACAACGAGCTGCGGTCACGGCCTTGCCACGGTTCGCCGCGCTGTTCTGTCCCGCCGCGGTGTCTACGATGTCTGATAGCCGGGGCGCATCCGGGTGCTCGCTGTCCGCCCGGCCCGGCGACGTTGAGGTGATCGTCGATGCGGCCCGCCGAGCCGGGTCTGGAGAGGAGGCCGGCATGTCCGGCTTCGATGCGCTGGTACTCGGCGGGGTGGGCGTGGACACGATCGTGCACGTGCCCGAACTCGCGATCCCGGTACGCCGAGGTCGGGCTCGACTTCGACTCGCTGCTCGCGGTCAACGGGACTCCGCGCAGCGTCAACCTGGTGGACCGGCAGGGCCGCCGTTTCTCCTTCTTCGACGGGCGGCATCCGGCGGACGCCGAACTGCCGTCGGAGTTCTACCTGCCCGTTCTCGAACAGTCCCGGCACGTGCACGTCGCGGGCCGAGCGGCGCATCCGGCGCTTTCCGGTCGCGGCGCCGAAGAACCCCGTGGTCGACAGCAACGGCGCCGGCGACGCCTACAGCACGGCCTTCATGAGCCGCTGGTTCGTCGGCCGGCCGGTCGGGAGGAGTGCGTCCTGGCCGGCGCCGTGTCGGGGGCGTTCGCCTGCACCGTGCACGGCACCTGCGAGGAGCAGATCGGCGAGGACGAGCTGGCCGACGGGATGAAGCGGGCCTCGGCCACGCCGCGGTGGCAAGCCGTCGGCTGGTGAAGTCCCGCCTGCTCTACGGCGGGACGGCGTCCGGGTAGGCCCCGGCCGGCCCTGTCATAAGAGGCCTGATGCGGGCCGAGGAAGTGCGGGCCGGCCGCCGCCCGGCCGGCCGGCCCAGGGCGGTGGTCCGCGCCGGCGTGGACGAGATCGCCTGCCTGGTGGATTTCGGCGCGCCGGAGTCGGCTCGCGTCGTCCCGTGCCACCCGCGTCAGTCCTTCGTGAGCTTCTCCGTGGTGCTTTCGTAGGTGTACTCCGACGTGCACACCTCGTCGGCGGAATCGTCCTTGTTCCAGACGCAGATCTTCGCGTTGATCGTCCAGGTGCCGACATACCAGCAGCCGTTGCAGCTGTTCGCGGAGGACTTGCCGCCGTCCGAGGCGGAGATGTCCGTGGTCGTGGTGGCCTGGACGGACGAGCTGTACGTGAACGCGCCCCCGCAGTCGGCCGCGGAGCCCGCGGAGACCTCTCCGTAGAACACCGGGTCGCTGAAATCGAGCCAGCCCGCGCAGTCGTTCACGGTGACTTCCGAGCCGCTGACCGACGACTCGCTGCTGCTCGGGCCGGCCGCCGGGCCCCCTGCCGCGGTCGTCTGCGCGGTCTTCGTCGCGACCGGTGCGCTGCTGCTGCCCGAGTCGCCCGTGTCGGACGAGCCGCCGCCGCTGCCGGTCGTTTGCGAGTCGCCCGTGTTCGACGATCCGCCGCCGGTCGTCCGCGGGTCGCTCGCAGCACTCGAATTCGCCGACGTCGGCGAGGCCGCCGAACCTGACGGATGCGCACTCTGCGATGCGGAAGGCCGACCGGACGCGGAGCCGCCGGTTCTCGCGCCCGGATGGGTGCTGGAGACCGAGACGACGGGATTGCCTCCGCCCGCGCCCGCCGACGAGATGAACGGCACCTCGTGCAACGCGGTCAGGGTCCCCGCCGTCCCGGTGACCAGGATCAGCGGCAGAATCAGCACCATCCGCTTCCGCCTGCGCCCCTTGCCGTGCTCCTTCCGCGTCTGCGCCTCATCCGCGTTCACCGGTTCGAACGTCACCGGCGCAGTCTCGGCCACGGCCCCGGCGTCCGCCCCGGCAACCACCCCGGCCCGCTGGACGACCGCATGCGTCCCCGCCTCGGCCGACCGCTGCCGCTCCTGTTCCGGCTTCGGCGGCTCGAACTCCACGACCGCGTCGGCGTCCGCCTGGATCAGCCGCGTCGCGGCGGCGAACTCGACACGCACCGCGATCTGCGCGGCGATGGCCGCGGGCCACCGCGGACCTGCCTGCGCGACCCGCCGCTCGGCGATCTCCCGGAGTTCGGCGGCGGTCGGCCGATCCGCGGGATCCTTCGCGAGACAGGACTCGACGACGTCCGCGAGCTCGGCGTCCAGCGCACGCAGCGCAGCCAGATCCGGCGCCTCGTGCACGATGCGGAAGAGCAGATCCGTGCCGGATCCCGCGCCGAACGGCGGCTTGCCCGTGGCGGCGAACGCGATGACGCCGGCGACGGAGAACACGTCGACCGCCGGCGTCATCGTCCTGACCGCGCGCGCCTGCTCCGGAGCCATATAGGCGGGCGTGCCGACGATCATCCCGGTAGCCGTCACCGTGCTCTGATCCGCCGCGCGCGCGACCCCGAAGTCGATGAGCGTCACGCCCGACCCGGTCAGCATCACGTTGGAGGGCTTCAAATCCCGGTGCACCATATCCAGCGCCGCGACCGCCTTCAGCCGCTGTGCGAGCTCGCGCAGCAGCACCCACACCGTCTCGACCGGCAGCGACCCGCCGTTCAGGTACACCGCCTCGTGCAAGGTGACGCCGGGAATGTACTCGGTCGCGAACCACGGCGGCCGCGCCGTCCGGTCCGCCGCCAGCAGCCGCGCGCTCACCCCCGAAGGCAGCCGCGCCTGATTGTCGAGCTCCTGCCCGAAGTGCCGCAGGAAGGTCTTGTCGTTGCTCAGGTACGGCAACACCCGCTTGACCGCCGCGTACCCTTCCGGAGCCACCCCGAGATAGACCCGCCCCATCCCCCCGGACCCCAGCACGGCCTTGATCGGAAAGGCCCCGATCTGCCTCGGGTCCTCGGCAGCCAGCGGCTCCGCCCCGATGCTCGACAGGTCAAAGTGGATTGTCCCCTCACGATTCACGCTGAGCAGGCTAGTGAGAGCCCGAGAGGACCGGTCCTACGAACCCTGGTCTAGTCGGCTTCTTCCGTGACCCGGACCTGACCGTGTTAGCCGTGCTTGCGGCGGGATAGGGCGCGTCCTGCGGGGAGATCGCCGACCAAGGCCCAGAGGAGCCCGGTGACCTCGTCCATGTTGTGGCCGGCGCTTACGGCATCGATCGCCGCGTGGAGTTCGTTCTCGATGGTGGCGATCTCGTCGGCGATGCGTGCGCCTTCGGGGGTGAGCGAAAGCTTGATGTGTCGGCGGTCGGCATCGTCGACCGCCCGCGTGATCAGTCCGGCCGCGACGAGGCGATCGACCAGCCTGCTGGGGCTGCTGCCGCTTTCACAGACCAGCAGGTCGCCGAGGCCGTTGAGGCTCAGCGGTTGGCGTGTTCGCAGGAGGCTGAGTACCTCGGCCTGCGAGGGGGTGACCGCGAGGGGTTTGAGCGCCTGGGCCAGCATGCGGTTGCCTTCTCGCTGTGCGGCGAGGATGAGGTATCTGAGTTCCTCAGACCGATGCATCGGTGTGTTCACGCTCGATCGTATCGGTCAAGAAGGTGTCGATGGTCCGGGAGTAGAGGCCCGGATGGCTGAAGCGGAACATGTGGCCGGTGTGCTCGAGCACGATCTCCCGGGCGTCGGTTATCCCGGCGAGCATGACCTTCGCCGCCTCTTGGCCGATCAGTTGATCGTGAGACGGGGTGATGATCAGGGTTGGCACGTGGACCCGGCGCAGTGAATCGGTGTAGTCGGCCTTGAGGACCGCGCTGACTCGCGCGCCGAACGAACGGGCCGGGGTGTTCTCCAGGAACAGGCGGCGGCTGTCGGCTTCGGTCCAGGAGATTTCGCCCTGTGCGTCGAAGGGGGAGGCCAGCAGGTGTGCGTGGGTACGAAGCACCACCTGCCGGTAGGCGGCGCCGCGTAGTTTGCCCGTCGTGCGCATCGCGGTCTTCAACACGCTCGAGGTGATCGGGTTGGCGGCGAAGCCTCCGGACATCACCAGGGCGCGCAGGCCGGCCGGTTGCCGCACGGCGAGGGCGAGAGCGACGTTCGCTCCGAAGGAGTCCCCGGCCAGGACGTAGTCCTCAAGGTCCGCGACCTGGCTTGCGAGGGTGTCGGCGTAGCGCTCGATGTCGTCGACGCCCTCGGGGAGTCGGAGGGAGCGGAGCGGCCGGTGGGCGAGCATCGTCGTTTGGGCCGGGTCCCAGGGGGCGCCGGAGAGGCAGGGAACGAGTACGACAGTCGGTTGCGTCTTCATGGGAGATAGATTACACGACACATATGTCGTGTCAACTAATGTTGGCGCTGTCGAGTTCGCGCACGCTGTCCAATGGGGTGCGGTACAGGGCGAGCGAGCGGGCGCGAAGGGAAGTGGCCGCGAAGGGAAGCATGAGGCCGGCGAACACGAGGGCCGTGGTCGGCGCGCCGAACCCGTCCGAGAGTGCTCCCACCAGAAGCATTCCGACCCAGGTGAGCGACTGCCCGCTGAAGCTCATCACCGATCCCACTCGGCCGGCGTACCGGTCGGGGATCAAGCGCGCGGTGTAGGCCTGCGACACCGCCGCCATCGGCACTGACGCGGCGACCTCCAGACACGTCGCCGCTCCGGTCTGCCAGGGGTGTGGGACCACGGCCGCGGTCGCGAGGAGGACCACGCTGGCCCAGTTCCCGGCCAAGAACACCCGGTGGGCGCTGAATATCCGGAGAATCCGCCCGGTCAGCAATGACCCGGCGATCCCGCCGGCCATGACCATCGCGATGATCACGCCGATCGCCCCTGGATCGGCGCCCCGGTATTTCAACAGGGCGATCAACAGCAGGGAGAAGCTGTTGCCCACCAGATTGGCGATCGCGATCCACGCCGCCGTATACCGGAGGAAGGCGTCCTGACGCACCAGGTGAATACCGCTTCGCAGGTCCGCGAGAACGCCGGGCCCGCAGGGGGCGAGGCGTCGTGCCGGTCCGAGTGGCCTGCGGATCAGCGCTGAGCCGAGCGCGGCGGCGGTGAAGGAGAGCGCGTCGACACCGAACGGGAGCCAGCGCCCCACCGTGAACAGCAGAGCGCTCAGCGGAGAGCCGACCAGCATCGCCGCCGTCTGCACACCCTGCTGCTGGGCCGCGCGGTCGGCGAACTGCTCCTTGGGCACGATACGGCGCAGCGCCGGGAGTTCCGCGCCGTTCACCACGCCGGAAACCAGACCACTGATCAGCCCTGCGAACACGAGGAGGGCGATCGGGGTGTGCCCGGCCCGGATGAGGCCGGTGACCGCCGCCATGACAACAGCCTGGAGCAGCGGTCCGACGACCAGGATCGCCTTTCGCGAGTACCGGTCGGCCAACACCCCGCCCCACAGCGTCGTAGCGAGCAGCCCGATCCGACCCGCAGCCGCGATCATCCCGGCGCCGAGTACCGAACCCGTGGTGAACAACACCAGCAGCGGAAAAGCCACGGCGGACATGTACGTCCCCAGAAGACTGACCGCGTCCCCGGCCCACCAGCTCAGGTAGTCCCGACTACGCCACAGGGACGCGAACTGCGGTGACGCCACCACGTGCATCTGCTCGGCGGCGCGGTCGAGGTCGGCGGTCGTCGGTCGGCTGAACGGGACCTCGGAGTTCGGGTCTGTCGACGCGGTCATCTGCCACCTCTCTGGCGCAGGGCTCTGTGACGAGCGTGAAGTGATCGGTCGGCACCATTCGGAATTCGGGGAGCCCCGTTTGTGTCGACAGCGCGCTCACCGCCCTCCCCTCGGCGGCGCCATGTGTGCCGGCTCGGATCCAGGCTCTGCATCTTCCGGCTCAGGCAGCACATGCGTGATCACCGTGACGCGCCCTGCACCTTCCGGGGCGCTCGCCCGCGCCTGCTCCGAGTCCTCCCGATACCTGGCGATCACCGCGGTGAGCTCCTCCTCCAAGGACTCGGTCTCCTGCGCGGTCAGCCAGAGCGTGGAATCGCTCATCTCGAGCAGGCGCCGCCACTCGAACGGCATCGTCAGGAACTCGTTGACCGCCCGCTGGGTCTGCAAGGTGTAGGCGGCGGCAACGGATTGCAGGTACGCGTGCGAGGCTTCCGGTTCCCGGTCGACGAGGGCCTGGTCCGTGAACCACGTTGAATGGTGCCGCGACCTCCACCACCGCTCGCGCGCGTTGCCCCGCTCCAGGTCTTCCTCGATGAAGCCCGCGGTCGCCAACTGCCGCAGGTGGTAGCTCGTCGCTCCGGAGTTCAGCCCCATGCGCTGGGCGAGTTGAGTGGCCGTCGACGGGCCGTTCCTGCGAAGCAGGCCGATCAGCTCCACCCGCACTGGATGCGCCATCGCCCTCAGCCCCTTGGCATCCAGCACAACGACCTGCTGCGGATCGGGGAGGTGCGCCTGCGTGGCGTCGCGTGGTTCGGTCATGGCACGCATGCTAGACCGCAAAGAGTTCTTTGCAAATACTTGTTTGGAGACTAAAGGGCCGGGGCCATCGAGGAATGGGCGGACGGGCGAGGCGCGGTGGATTCGGGGTCAGGCTGATTCGCGCATGATCAGTCGGCACGGGACCGTTGTCACGCCGGGCTCGGGTGCGTCGGTGTCGATCGCGTCCAGCAGCCGTAGCGCGGCGATCCGGCCGATTTCGTTGAGGTTCATGTCGATGGTGGTGAGCGGCGGTCGGGAGCCGAGCGCCATGGTGTCCCAGTTGTCGTAGCCGATGATCGCGACGTCCTCGGGGACGCGGGTGCCGCGTTCGCGCAGGGTGTCGGCGACGCCGCGGGCGATCTGGTCGTTGCCGCAGAAGAAGGCGTCGGTGTCCGGCTCGCCGCGCATGACCGCGTCCGCCGCCCTCCGGCCCCAGCCTTCGCTCCAGTCTCCGAAGTGCACGCGGCCGGAGGCGAGTGCCAGGCCGGAGCGGTCGAGCAGTTCGAGGGTCCGGGCCGCCCGGTCGCGCGCGGCGGCGTGGTGCGCGGGGCCGGTGACGTGTGCGATGCGGGTCCGGCCGAGCCCGAGCAGGTGCTCGACGGCGAGGGTCGCGCCGCCCGGATTGTCCGAGACGACGGAGACGTCCGCGGGGTCGGTGGAGGGGGACAGGGCGTAGACGGTCGGGATCCGGCCGAGACCGGTCAGCGGCGGGCGCGGGTCGGTGCGCCGTCCGGTCACGATGATGCCGTCGACGCGGCGCTCGGTCAGGTTCCGCAGGTGGTGCTGTTCGCGGATGGCGTCTCCGCGGGTGTCGCACAGCAGGACGCTGATCTTCCCGGCGCCGAGCGCGTCCTCCGCCCCGAGCAGCACGGGGGTGCTGAAGCGGCCGATGCCGTCGGTCGTCATCAGGCCGACGGTCCAGCTGCGGCCCGAGTGCAGGGACTGCGCGTGCTGATTCGGGATGAAGCCGAGCGCGTCGGCCGTCTCGAGCACCCGCTCGCGGGTTTCCGGGCGCATCCGGCCCGAGCCGTTGAGCGCCTTGGACGCGGTCCCGACGCTCACCCCGGACTGGGCGGCGACGTCGGCGAGCGTCACCCGGAGCGAGACGGACGCGGGGGCAGGTTCCGACACGGGCTGTTCCCTTCTCAAGGTGAGGACACCGGTCTAGTCCATCGTGCCAGGCGGGGGTCGGTTGAGCAAACTTGGGAAAGTTTCGCGATCATTGCGCAACCCTCTTGACACTCCTGTCACGCAGTCTTAAGTTCTCGCCTGGGAAAAGCATTTCTCAATTTGCGCAAGGTTCGGCGGGCCTCGCGGCGGCCCTTTCGCTGCCCGGGGTCGCCGCTTAGCATGCACGCCTCAGTACACGCACCCTGGGAGACCCATGTCCGTAATACCCGACTCGGTGTCGCGCACCGGCCCGATCCGCCTCGGGCCCGACGCCCTGACCGCTCTGCGCCCATCCGGGAATCCGCTGGTGCGCGCGGGCTTCTGGGCCGCACGGCAGCAGGTGAACGCGCGTGTCGGCATCCCGCAGGGCCCGTTCCTGCTGGAGTCGGCGGGGAACCTGGAGGATCTGCGGCTGGCCGCGGGCGCCGCGGGCGAGTTCCAGGGCGACTACCCGTTCATGGATTCGGACGTCTACAAGTGGCTGGAGGCCGCCTCCTGGCAGCTGGCCGGTCTCGACCCCGACTCGGCCGAGGGCGGACGGCTGACCGAGGACGTGGAGCGGCTGATCGGGCTGGTCGCCGACGCGCAGCGGCCCGACGGCTACATCAACACCTGGTTCCAGGCCGGGCGGGGCGAAGGCCGGTACGCCGATCTGCGCTGGGGCCACGAGCTGTACTGCGCCGGGCACCTGATCCAGGCCGCCGTCGCACATCACCGCGCCACGGGACGTACCCGGCTGCTGGACGTCGCCCGGCGCTTCGCCGACCAGATCGACTCGACCTTCGGCCCGACCGGCAGCGGCAAGCCGATCGACGGCGTCGACGCCCACCCGGAGGTCGAGACCGCGCTCGTCGAGCTCTACCGGGAGACCGGCGAGGAGCGCTATCTCGAACTGGCCGGCTACTTCGTCGACTGCCGCGGGCGCGGATTGCTCGGCGGCGAGGCGTACTGCCAGGACCGGGTGCCGGTGCGCGAGGCGCGGACCGTCGAGGGCCACGCGGTGCGCCAGCTCTACCTGCTCGCCGCCGTCGCCGACCTGGCCGCCGAGACCGGCGAGGTCGAGCTGCGCGCGGCGGGGGAGCGGTTGTGGTCGGCGATGGCCGCGACGAAGACCCATCTGACCGGCGGGGTCGGCGCGCACCACGACAAGGAGGAGTTCGGCGACCCTTTCGAGCTGCCCACCGAGCGCGCGTACTGCGAGACCTGCGCGGCGATCGCCTCGATCCAGTTCAGCTGGCGAATGGCGCTGCTGACCGGTCAGGCCCGCTACAGCGACCTGGTCGAGCGCACGCTGTTCAACGGGTTCCTGTCCGGCGTCTCGCTCGACGGTGAGACCTGGCTCTATATCAATCCTCTGCAGGTGCGCGACGGCCACGCCGACCAGGGCGGGGACAAGTCCGCCCGGCGCACCCGCTGGTTCCGCTGCGCCTGCTGCCCGCCGAATGTCATGCGGCTGTTGGCCAGCCTGCAGCACTACCTGGCGTCCACGGACGGGCAGGGCATTCAGCTCCACCAGTACGCCGAGGGCACGTTCCGCGGCGAGGTTTCCGGCGCGCCCGCTGTTGTGAGCGTGAACACCGAATATCCGTGGGAGGGCCGGATCACAGTGGCCGTCGACGAGGCGCCGACGGACGACGAGCCGTGGACGCTGTCGCTGCGCATCCCGCAGTGGTGCGGCCGATTCACCGTGCAGCACGCGGAGCAGACCGACGACGAGACCAGCGCTCCGGTCGAGGACGGCTGGCTGCGGCTGACCCGCACCTGGCGTGCCGGGGACCGCGTCGTGCTCGAACTCGACATGGAGCCGCGGCTCACGAAGGCCGACCCGCGGGTGGACGCGGTACGCGGCTGCGCGGCGATCGAACGCGGCCCGCTCGTCTACTGCCTCGAGCAGGTCGACCACCCCGGCGGGGGCCTGGACGACGTCGTGATCGACACCTCGCGCCCGCTCGCCGCCAAGCACCGCCCCGACCTGCTCGGCGGCGTCACCACCGTCCTCGCCAACGGATACCGCCAGACCATCCCGCCGCAGGGCTGGTGGCCCTACCCCTCCGACTCGGCGAGCGCTGCCGCCGCCGATGGTCGGGGACCGGCCGCGAACAGCCGGATCGACCTGGTCGCCATCCCGTACTTCGCCTGGGCGAACCGCCAGGACGGGGCCATGCGCGTGTGGCTGCCGGCCGAGTAGGGCCCCCGAACCGCACCATCCGCACCGCCGATCACCCTCATCTCCACCCCTTCAGGAGCAGCAATGACGCACTACCTGATACCCCGTCGGACCCCGCGCCCGCCGAGACGAGCGACCGCCGCGCTGACCGCGTTGACCCTGGCCGCCGTGGCGGCCGGAGTGGCCGCGGTGCCGGCCCGGGCCGCGGCCGTCTCCACGGCCACCCTCGTGGTCGACGCGAACGAGCCGTTCCGCGCCGCCACGCACGTGGCCGACGGCTCGCTCTACGGTTTGGACACGGCCACGGATCCGGCCAGCAGCCTGGTCGACGCACTGCATCCGAGCAGCTTCGTGCAGATGGCCCCGGGCGGCAGCCAGTTGCCCAACGGCGAGTCGGCCCCGGGCGGCGACTCGCTGGTCGTGGCCCGCACGGCGGCCGCGGCCGGGGCGAAGGTCATCGTGCGGATGCCCGACTGGTACCCGAACTTCCCGTACAAGTGGGTGAGCTGGTCCAACTGGCTGTCCGCGATCGACACGCAGGTCGCCGCGGTCAAGGCCTCGGGAGACGGCAACATCCAGGCGATGGAGATCTGGAACGAGCCGGACTGGACCTGGGACACCACGGACGCCGGCAGCTTCGACGCCGGCTGGGTCGAGTCCTTCAACGAGATCCGCAAGGACGACGCCACCGTCCCGATCGAGGGCCCGAGCTACTCGAACTGGAACGAGAGCGAAATGTCTTCGTTCCTCACCTACGCCAAGGCGAACAACGCGCTGCCGCAGTACCTGAGCTGGCATGAGCTGACGGGCCAGCAGAACATCGCCGCCGACGTCGCGGCCTGCCAGGCGCTGGAAGCCAGCCTCGGGATCAGCCCGATCCCGATCGTCATCGAGGAGTACGGCGAGACGAGCGAGGTCGGCGTGCCCGGCTCGCTCGCCGGCTACATCGCCAAGTTCGAGCGCGCCGGCGTGTACGAGGCCGACCTGGCGTTCTGGAACGAGTACGGCACCCTCGGCGACACGCTCGTGTCCACCGGCGGCGCGACCAACGGCTCCTACTGGCTCTACGAGTGGTACGGCGACATGACCGGCAACATGGTCACCACGGTGCCGCCCGCGCAGACCGGCGTCGACGGCGCCGCGTCGGTCAACTCCGCCGGCAACCAGGTCAGCGTGGTCTTCGGCGGCGGAAGCGGCCCGACCGACGTCACTGTCAATGGTCTGGGATCCCTCTCGGCCTTCGGCAGCTCGGTGAACGTCACCCTGCAGTACACGCCCGGGTACGGGCGCACCACCGCGGTCGCCGCTCCGTCCACCATCGACGAGGGCACATACACCGTGTCGAACGGTTCGATCACGGTCCCGGTCGCGATGAACTCGGCGGCCGGCTACCACCTGGTGATCACGCCGACCGGCTCGACCACGGCGTCGCTGGCCGGCACCTACAAGATCACGAATGGCAACAGCGGACTCGCGCTGGACACTCAGGGCTCGGCTACCGCCCAGGGCACGCTCGTGGACCAGGCCACCGCCGACTCGAGCACCACCCAGTCGTGGACGCTGGTCTCGGCGGGCGACGGCCTCTACAAGATCGAGAACGTGGGCAGCGGCCTGCTGCTCGGTATCTCGGGCGAGAGCACCGCGGACGGCGGCACCGCGCTGATCTGGAGCGACAACGGAACCTCGGACCATCTCTGGCAGCTGATCCCCGTCGGGAGCGGCAAGTACGAGATCGTCAACGACAACAGCGGGCTGGTGCTCGGAGTGAACGACGAGAGCACCTCCTCCGGCGCCCAGGTCCTGCAGTGGGCCGACAACGGCACCCCCGACCATCTCTGGACCCTGACAGCACAGTGATCCGCCCCCGCCGGGCCGGACACCGCGTCGGCCTCGACGTCAGGAGCCCGGCCCGGCGGGTTCACCCTCCGCGCGACCCCAGAGAATCCGAACCTCCAGAAAGGCCCCGTGCCATGTCAACAACAACCTCCGCGCGCCGCCGCCTCGCCGCGGCCGCCGCCCTGCTGCTCGTTGCCGGCGCTGCCACCGCGTGCAGCACGTCCACGAACTCAGGATCGTCCTCCGCCGCCTCCGGCACCTACACCGTCTGGGACCCCTACCCCCAGTTCGACAACTCCTCCGCGTGGGTGCAACTGCTCGACAAGTGCGGCACCTCCGCCGGCGTCTCGATCAAGCGCACCGCCTACGACACCACCCAGCTGACGAGCAAGGAACTGCTGGCCGCGCAGCAGGGCGTGTCCCCGGACGTGCTGATCGTCGACAACCCGGTCGTCTCCACGCTCGCCTCCGCCGGGGTGCTGACCACCACGGCGCAGACGAACCTGTCCACCACCGCCATCGAGTTGAACCTGCTGGGCGCCGGCGAACTCAACGGCCAGACCTACGGCGTGCCGATCGGCGCGAACACCCTGGCCCTCTACTACAACAAGAACATCCTGACGGCCGCCGGCGTGAACCCGACCTCGATCACGAACTGGGCCACGCTGACCGCCGCGCTGGCCAAGGTGAAGGCGATCGGTAAGAGCGGCATCACGTTCTCCGCGATCGGCACCGAGGAGGGCAGCTTCCAGTTCGAGCCCTGGTTCTGGGGCGCGGGCGCGAACCTGACCAGCCTGGACTCGAGCCAGGCGCAGGCGGCGCTCGGCCTGTGGACCGGATGGGTCAAGGACGGATACGCGCCCAACTCCGTGCTCGGCGACACCCAGCCGGACAACTGGCAGACGTTCGCCGCCGGGGACACCGCGTTCAGCGAGAACGGCACCTGGGAACTGTCCGCCGCGCAGAAGGGGACCTTCCCCTTCGGGATCATCAACATCCCGGCCGAGAACGGCGGCGCCGCCCCGACCCCGACTGGCGGCGAGTTCGTCACCATCCCCGTGCAGTCCGACACCGCGCGCTACGCCACGACCGAGAAGCTGGTGTCCTGCCTGACCGACGCGCAGAACGCCTACAGCACGGACACCACGCTGTCCTACGTCGGCGCGACCAGCGCGGTCCAATCCCAGCAGGCGCAGACCGTGCCGGCGCTCGACCCGTGGATCACCGCGGTGCACACCGCGAAGGGCCGCACCAGCGACAACCTCGGCACCAAGTACCCGAAGATCTCCCAGGCGCTGTGGACCGCGATCCAGGCCTCGCTGACCGGCCAGGCCTCCGCGTCCTCGGCCCTGTCCACGGCCCAGTCCTCGGCGCAGTCCGCGCTCGGCTAGAGGAAGGCACGTCATGAATGACAGGGCACAGACGCTGGACCGGTCTGTGCGCGACCGAGCCGGGGCGACACGCGTCGCCCCGGCCTCGGGCCTTCGCGCATCATCACGCCGCTCGCGCATCCGCTCCTCGCAGTGGGCCGCCTGGGCGTTCCTCGCCCCGCTGGTGATCTACCTGCTGGCGTTCTACGCCTACCCGATGTACCGCAACCTCGACCTGAGCCTGCGCAACTACACCGTCTACTCCTTCGTCCACGGCGGCGCGCCGTTCACCGGGTTCGCCAACTACACCGCGGTCTTCCACGACCCGACCTTCGCCACCGCGCTCGTCAATACACTGCTGTTCACGTTCGTCAGCCTCGCGTTCCAGTTCGCGCTCGGCATGGCCCTGGCGGTGTTCTTCGCGCAGAACTTCCGGCTCTCCTCGACGCTGCGCGCGCTGTTCCTGGTGCCCTGGCTGCTGCCGCTGATCGTGTCCGCCTCGACCTGGGCGTGGATGCTGGATTCCGGTTCCGGGGTGGTCAACTACTTCCTGCACTTCCTCGGCCTGAGCCCGGTGAACTGGCTCACCTCCCCGCACTGGTCGCTCGTCTCGGTGATCATCGCGAACATCTGGATCGGCATCCCGTTCAACCTGGTGCTGCTCTACAGCGGTATCCAGGCGATTCCCGCCACGCTCTACGAGGCCGCCGCGCTCGACGGCGTCAACTGGTGGCAGCGGTTCTGGCGCATCACCTTCCCGCTGCTGCGCCCGGTCAGCGCGGTCACCCTGATGCTCGGCCTCGTCTACACCCTCAAGGTCTTCGACATCATCTGGATCATGACAAGGGGCGGCCCGGTCGACTCCTCGACCACCTTCGCCACCTGGTCCTACCAGCTCGGATTCGGCAACCTGCTGCCCGAATTCGGCCCCGGGGCCGCCGTCGGCAACCTGCTGGTCGTCATGGCACTGATCGCCGGGCTGATCTACATCCGCCTGCAGAGGAGGCAGCACGCATGAGCCGCATCGTCCCCGCCGCCATCGGGCCCGCGCGCCCGCGCGCCCGCGCCAAAACCGCGCGCCGCCGGGCGAAGACCGCGCTCGGCACCGTGCTGACCGCGCTCATGCTCTTCCCGGTCTACTGGATGATCAACGAATCGTTCACCACCGACCAGAACCTGCGCAAGAGCCCGCCGAACCTCCTCCCGATCGACGGCACGCTCGCCGGCTACCGCGCCGTGCTCAGCCAGCAGCTGCCCTACCTCGCCAACAGCCTCGAGATCGGCCTGGCCACCGTCGCCCTCACCCTGGTGATCGCGGCGCCCGCCGGCTACGCGCTGGCCAAACTGCGCCCGCGCGGCGGCACGGTCGTCTCCTTCGCGCTGCTGGTCGCCCAGATGATCCCCTCGATCATCATGGCCATGGGCTTCTACGCGATCCTGCTGCAAACCGGCGCGATCAACACGATCCCCGGCCTGGTGCTGGCCGACTCCACCATCTCGGTCCCCTTCGCAGTACTCATCTTCACCGCGTTCATGTCCGGAATCCCCGACGAACTGCTCCAGGCCGCGCTGACCGACGGAGCCGGACGACTGCGCACGTTCTGGTCCATCGTCATGCCCGTCAGCCGCAACGCCACCGTCACCGTCTCACTGTTCGCATTCCTGTGGTCCTGGTCCGACTTCATCTTCGCCTCCACCCTGGACGCCGGCGGCAACCAGCAGCCGATCACCCTCGGCATCTACCACTACATCGGAAACAACGACCAGCAATGGAACGCCATCATGGCGACAGCCGTGACCGCCTCCATCCCGGCCACCGTGCTACTCGTGCTCGCCCAGCGCTACGTCGCCGCGGGTATCACCGCAGGGTCTGTCAAGGATTGAGTATTAGGCGCCACCCTCGCGCGACGACAGCCAGGCTCCGCGAAAGTGTTTCCCCGGCGTGCATCGCGGTGAAGGCCGCCTGGGTGGTGCGCACCGCGCTGAACCTGCACGTCTCGTGGTGGCGCCGTCGCCGACACGAGACGGCCTTGGAGCCGTGGCACGACCGGGGCGGCGGCGCCCCTGCCGAACCACCGCTCGACGCCCGCGTCCTCGCCGCGGTCTACGGCACGAGCGGCGGCGAGATCGGAGCGTCGACCGTGACGGGGCTCTCCAACCGGCCCACCGGCTGCGAGGCCGCGAACTAACACCACCAGACCGTCACGTTGGGTGGCAGATCCGGTGCGCGACGGTCGGGCCGACCAGGGCCGAGGCGAAGGCGGAGCGGCTGCGTCGGTATCCCGGGTCGGTCGGGATCGATCCCGTGGACCAGCAGCGGTTCCACGTGCGCAAGGTCTGGGCCGGGATCTACACGCCCTGGATGCTCGATGACCTGTCCGTCCTGGTCTCGCAACAGCGGCCCGATCTCATCGTGCACGACGCGATGGCGTTCGCAGTGCCCTTGCTCGCCGCGCGGACCGGGATCCCGGCCGTGAGCCACAGCACCGGACCCGCTTTCGCCAGGGACCTGCTCGACCAGGCCACCGAGGAGCTGGCCCCGCTCTGGCGCGGGCGCGGGCTCGGCGATCCGCCCGTCGCCGCCGGCATCTACCGCACGCTGCACATCGACGTATGGCCCGCGGCACTCCAGCTCTCCGACCTGGGTGATCGCGGTACCGTCGTGCCGATCGCGACGGAGGAGGACGAGCCGTCGGACGGGGAAGCGCTGCCCGACTGGTTCGCCGAACTGCCCGATCGGCCCAACGTCCACCTCACCCTCGGCACGGTGTTCAATCAGAACCCGGACGCCTTCCGCGCCGTGTTGGAGGCATTGCGCGACGAGCCGCTGAACCTGCTGGTGTCGGTCGGCCCCCACCAGGAACCGGGCGAGCTGGGACCGGTGCCGGACAACGCCCGGGTGGAGCGCTGGCTGCCGCACGGTCCGCTGCTGCGCACCTGTTCGACCGTGATCTGCCACGGCGGCGCCGGCACCACGCTCAAATTCCTGCGGGAGGGTATCCCGCTGCTGCTGCCCCAGGGCGCCGACATGTTCCGCACGGCCCGGGCGTGCGCGGAGCGCGGGCTGGCTCGCCATCTCGCCCCCGACGAGGTGCGGCCCGACGCGGTCCTGCGCGAGTTCCGCGCGCTCGGCGCCGATCCCTCCTACCGGCGGCGCTGCGCGGCGATGGGCGCGGAGCTCGGTCGGCTCACTCCGCCGGCCGAGGTCGTGCCGGTCCTGGAAGACCTCGTCGCAACGCACTGATGCGGAACCGACGAACCCGCATTGAGTGATCGGGAAAATGATCGGGAAGGGGAGCGAAGAGATGAAAGTACTCGAAGACCTGCGAGATCTTTACGGGAGGCACGACTTCGATCCGGGAGCGTTGTACGGCGACTCGATGGGGCGCGCGCTGACCCCGCATCTGTCGTACGGAACGCCGTCCATGTTCGGCATCACCGCGACCGTGCTGTCCAGCCCGAAGATGATCGCCTACAACCTGATGCAGAACGCCATCGACGAGGCCAAGGGCGCGGCGCGCATCCAGATCATCGCCGACAAGTACGCCGACGCCGACCTGAACAAGAAGATGCACCGCCACGTCGGGGAGGAGCTCAAGCACAGCAAGCTCTTCCTCGAGCTGATCGACTGCACCGGCTTCCACAGCGAGAGCACGGACGAGCCCGCGCAGGAGGTCGCGCAGGTCCTCGACTTCGACGACGAGCTGCGGGCGTTCATCTGCCGGGTGCACTCGATCGAGATCCGGTCGTGGACGGTGCTGCGGATGTACCAGGAGGTGCTGGCCAAGAAGCAGTTCCCCGAGATCTCCGAGACCATGATCCCGGTGCTCGACGACATCATGCAGGACGAGATCAACCACGTCTTCTACACCGGCGTCCAGATCGACGAGTGGCTGCGCGGGGATCCGTCGCTGCAGGCCACCCTCGACGCGTGCTTCGCCCACACCAACCGGGAGACGTGGCAGGATATGGCCTCGATGACGACCTGGCTGGCGAACAACTTCGCGTCGGCCCTCGAGGACGGCGACGCGGAGATCGAACTGCCCGCCTCGCGGTTCCTGGTCGGCGAGATGGGACCGCCCACCACGCTGACCTGATCGGCGAGGACCAGTACCGGCGCAGGAGAGGAACCCCCGTGAAGGCGACGGTATTCGGACCCGAGGACGGCCTGCACCTGACGGCCAGGGGCAGCGACATGCTGTTCAAGGCGACGTCGCAGAACACGACGGACGGCTCGTTCTCGTTCATGGAGCGCGTGCTGCCGCCCGGCGGCCGACGTCCGCCCCGGCACGTGCATCTCAGCGCCGACGAGGCCTTCTACGTGCTGGCGGGCCGGGTCACCTTCTTTCTCGACGAGGACACCGAGACGGCAGGTCCCGGCTCGTTCGTGCTCGCGCCCGGCGGGGTCATGCACAGCTTCGCGAACGAGGACGAGGGTCCCGCCAGGGTCCTGATCATCCACGCCCCGGCGATGGACCCCTATTTCCAGGAGTTGCACGAGCTCTGGGGCGATCCGGACCACGCGCCGAGTCGGCCGGAGGAACTCGACCTCATGCGGCGGCACGGTATGCGGCCCGAGGCGGCGGACTGACATCGAGCCGACCCGCCGGGGCGGGCGATCAGGTCGTGCGGCCGGCCGCGTCGGCGTCGAGGAACGGCACGCTCACGGTGGCGCCGATGCGCAGCGCCTCGGCGAGCACGTCCTGCCCCCACCTCTCCCACAGCCCGGCGAGCCGCGAGGAGACGATCACGAGGTCGAACGCGCCGTCGGGGCAGGGCGTGCGCAGGCCGATGGCGTGGATCAGGGTGTGCCGGCCGTAGTCCGACGGCGCGCTCCGAAGAAGTTCGAGGTCGAAGTCCACGAGGGTGCAGGGCGGCCAACCGCTCGGCACTCCGTGGCCGCAGCCGAACACGGCGATCCTGGGCCGCGAACTGCCGTCGCCGGCGATACCGGCGCGGGCCTCGGCGAGTTCCGGTGAGACGTCGCGATCCCGGCAGTCCTCAGTCCACCGCGCGAGTTCACGGCACATGTCCTCGACGCTTGCCCGGGACGCGTGCGCATACCTCGCCCAGAGCATCTCGGGCACCGGCTCCGGATGCTTGGCCAGGAACAGTTCGGCGTTGCGCAGGACGCTCGTCGAATCGGTCCCGGTGCTGCGCTCGTGCGGCACGTCGACGGCCCACGCGGCCCTGGCCACGTCGATGCGCACGCCGTGTCGGGCCAGGCGGTATCCGAGCTCCACGTCCTCGAGGCCCCAGCCGCGGAAGTCCTCGTCGAAGCCGCTGACCGCCCAGAAGGCCGCCGCGGTCACCGAGACGTTCATCGTCCAGAACAGGAACCACGGCGCCACCAGCCGGTTCAGCTCGAATTCGACCTGCGCGAACCGCTCGTGCCGCATGTCGCGGAACCTCGGGTCCGCGCCGAGCCGATCCACGGCCTGCTGCGGACTCAACCCGGCCAGCAGCTCGCCGAGTCCGGGAAAGGGATCGAACCTGTTGTAGCCGTAGGTGTATCCCAGGATGGCCAGGTCGGTCCGGTCGGCGCCGCCGTCCGCGGCGCGGTGGTGCGCCCCGTGGAGGGACTCGACGTAGCCGGGACCGGCGAGCACGCCGGTGTCGAGGAAGGCCAGCACCGGGGCTTCGGCCAGCCGGGCGCCTTCGTTGCGCGCCCTGGCCGCGCGGAAGCCGTCATCCTCTTGATAGTAATATTGGATGCGTAGCCGATCTTTGAAGGATTCGACCATCGCGCGGGTGTCGTCCGTCGAACCGTCATCGGCGACGACGACCTCGAACCGCGCCGTCGGAACCGTCTGGTCCGCAAGGGATTCCAGGGTACGGCGCAGTAGTTCGCGGCGATTGTAGGTGGGCACCACCACGGAGACGAGGGGCGGGCGCGCCGCCGGGGATTCAGGAGGCATAGGCCCCAGCCTGAATGCTATAGAGCTCCGCGTACAGACCTCCCAGGGCCATGAGTTCGGCGTGCCCGCCGGCCTCCGCCACCCGGCCGTCGTCGATCACCAGGATGAGGTCGGCCATCCGCACGGTCGAGAAGCGGTGCGAGACGAACAGCGTCACGGCGCCGGTGCGTTGCCCCATCCGATGCGCCTGCTCGGCGTAACGCTCGAAGAGCAGGTGCTCCGACTCCGCGTCGAGCGCCGAGGTCGGCTCGTCGAGGACGACGAGCAGCGGCTCCTCGCGCATCAGCGCGCGGCCGAGCGCGAGCTTCTGCCATTGTCCGCCCGACAGCTCGGCGCCGCCCGGATTGCCGGCGCCGAGCGGCGTGCGCAGGCCCTCGGGCAGCGAGTCGATCAGGTCGGCGCCGTTGGCGCGGCCGAGGGCGCGGGTGACCGCCTCGGTGTCGGCGATCCTGGGCAGGTCGCCGACGCCCACCGCGTCCTGCGCGGTGAATTCGTACCTCGCGAAGTCCTGGAAGCCGGCCGCGATCCGTTCGCGCCAGCGCTCGACCGACAGCTCGCGCAGATCGACGCCGTCGACGAGGATGCGGCCGCGGGTCGGCCGGTAGAAGCCGCACAGCAGCTTCACCAGGGTGCTCTTGCCGGCCCCGTTCTCCCCGACCAGGGCGACGGCCGTGCCGGGCCGGATCCTCAGGTCGACGCCGCGCAGCACCGGGCCGGGCGCGCCGGGATACCCGAATTCGACGTCTTCGAACCTGATCTCCCGCTCGAGGCGCTCGGGCGGCACGGCGTCGCCGGGCGTCTCGTCGAGCACCGCGATGCCGGCCCGCAGCTCGCGCAGGTGCCGGAAGGCGCTGCAGATCCGCTGGAGATCCTGAAGCAGCGGGAACGCGGTCGAGATCTGCTGGTTGACCTGGACGGCCAGCGAGATCGAGAGCACGACGTCGCCGATGGACCGATGGCCGTGCACCGCGTCCCGCACGACGAGCAGCACTCCCGCGGTGTACCCCGCCGCGAAGACGAGCTGCCCGCCCGCCCGCAGCGCGGCCGCGGCCAGATTGGCCCGCCCGAGCGCGGCGGTGACCTCGGACCACAGGGCCGCGTGCCGACGGAGCACCTCATCCTGGAGCCGCGAGACCCGCAGCTCCTTCGCGGGTCCGGCCTCGGTGGCGAGGTGGAAAAGGCCGAGCGCCCTGCGGTTCTGACTGCTGGTACGCAGCTTGGCCCGGTCGATGAGCCGTTCCGCGCCCCGGCCGGCCCACTGCGGGACCAGGGCCAGCACCGGCAGCGCCAGCAGGGCCGGTGCGACCCCGGCCAGCAGCGCGGCCGTGATGACCATGGCCACCGCCAGGCCGGCCAGGCTGAGCATGGCCTGGAGCCCGGTGCGGAACTGCTGGACCTCCTGCTGCAGGACGGTGAGTCGGTCGGCGAACTCCGGGCGCTCGTGGTGCGCGAGCCCCGGAGCTCCGTTGACGAGTTCGATGATCCGGTCGTTGAAGTCGAGCAGGTTGAGCTCGGACAGCTCGAAGTAGGCGACGTGCGCGAAGTGGCTGAACGTCAGGGCCGCCACCGCGAGAACCGCCAGCAGCACGCCCGCCACCGCCGCCGCCAGGACCCGGCCCGCCACCGCGTACGTGACGAGCCTGCTCAGCGCGAACGCGGCCAGCGGCGCCGCCGCGGCGCCCGCCAGCATCAGTGACGCCGACAGCGCGGCCTTGCGCCGGTCCTGCCGCCAGCAGACCCTGGCCAGCTCCCAACTGCTTGCCAAGACCTCCGTCATGGGCGCGCCCCGTCCCCCGCGGCCGACGGCGCGTCGCCCCGGCCGTCGGCGCCGACATCGGCCTCGGCGTCGAATTCGGTATCGAACTCGGTATCGGCCTCGCCATCGGCGTCCGTGAAGCGCTCGGCCTGGATGCGGAACAGCTCCGCGTAACGGCCGTCCCGGGCCATCAGCCGATCATGCGAACCCTGTTCGAGCACCCGGCCGCCTTCCAGCACGACGATGTCGTCGGCGCGCCGCACCGTGGCGAAGCGATGCGATATCAGCACCGTGGTGACGCCGGGCGCGATGCGCATGAGCTCGTCGTAGAACCGCGCCTCGGCCCGAACGTCGAGATTCGCGGTCGGCTCGTCGAGGATGAGCACCGACGCGCCGTGGCGCAGCGCGAACATGGCCCGCGCCAGCGCTATCCGCTGCCACTGGCCGCCGGACAGTTCCGTGCCGCCGGCCACGACGCGGGACAGCGGCGTGTCATAGCCGTCCGGGAGCGATTCGATCGCCGCGCCGATCCCCGCCGCGTGCGCCGCCTCGATGATGCCGGCGCGATCGTCGAGGTGTTCGACCGCGCCGAGCCCGATGTTGTCGGCCGCGCTCGTCTCGAAGTGCAGGAAGTCCTGGAAGATCACGGCGAGCCGGCCGCGCCACCCGGCGGCCGGCAGCGAGGCGAGGTCGCGTCCGTCGACCGTGACGGTGCCTCCGGTCGGTTCGTAGAGCCGCGAGAGCAGCTTGACCAGCGTGGTCTTGCCCGCGCCGTTGACCCCGACGATCGCCGTGGACCGGCCCGCGGCGATGACCAGGTCGAGACCGTCGAACACGACGTGGGCAGAGCCCGGATAGCGGAATTCGACGCCGCGCAGCTCGATCGCCGCGGCGGGTCCGGGGACGCGGGCGGGCGCGCCGTGCTCCGGCGGCGTGCCGTCGGCGTGCCGGGCCACGCCGGCCTCGAACGCCTCGACCGCGTTGACCGAGAGCATCCCGAGCTGCGTCTGCGTGTCGGCCTCGGGATAGAAGTCGCCCAGGCGGAACGCGGCCAGCGCGGCCTGCAGCACCAGGGCGAGGTGGGCGATGTTCGGCGATCGCGCCGCCGAGGCGCCGACCCCGCCGAGCACGACGGCGCCGACGAGCACCCCGAACGCGCTGTATCCGACATAAGGACCCAGATAAACGCGGCGGCGCTCGGCCCACACGGGGGCGAGGAACCCGGTGTAGGCCTCGCGGTACCGCTCGCGCATCAGGTCGATCAGGCCGAACACCCGGATCTCCTTGGCGGCGGGGGCGTGGCTCGCCAGGTCCCGCAGATACGTGTTGCGCCGCCGTACCCGCGCGAGGCGGCGGAAGATCGCGGTGTACTCGCGCAGGCCGCCGCGCTGCCCGTGCCGGAACACCAGCGTCAGCGTCAGGATGCCGAGGGCCGCGGGCCAGGAGAAGGCCACCCCGATGCAGACCGCGTATCCCGCCAGCTGGGTGTAGCGGGTGATCAGCGCGAGCAGCCCGGCGCAGGCGCGTCCGGGGGACTGGAAGCCGGTCTCGAGCTCCCACGCCGCCTCGCCCAGCTCGTCGAGAAGCTCGGGATCCTCCAGCGGCGCGATGCCGGTGGAGCTGAGCGAGGCCCTCATCAGCCGCCCGAAGACCTCGCCGTCGACCCTTCGGGCCATCAGCTCGCCGAGCGCCGCCTGAACCGGCGTCAGCAGTTGGAGCAGGAAGAATACGGACAACGCGGGGATGAACGCGGCGAGCAGCGTATGCCAGGCCGCCGAGCCGAGCCCGCCGCTCACGGCGGCGGGAACGCGTCCGAGCAGGACGCTCGTCTCGATGACGAAGGCCACCGGCAGGGCGCCGAGCACGAGGTCCAGCAGGCCGAGCAGGACGGCCGAGGGCAGGCCGGCCGCGGGGAGCAGGCGCGCGATGCGCAGGCGGTCGCCGATCACCTCCCCGGCCGTGCCGAACGCGTTGACGCCCGCCGCCGCGACGGACCTCAGATATTGGTCAAGGGCCACGACATCGTCCCCCCGATTCATGCGGACAAGCGGCTGCCCCCGAGTGTCTCACTACCCTCATACCGCACACAATCCTCCGGCTTTTCAGCATTCGGATTATCCCCGATGCCGCTTCAGGAAACCGCGGCGGCCCTGATGGTCGTCCCCAGCCGGGCCGCGTGGTCGGCCTTGCTGACCATCGGAGTGCTGATACGCGCCGTCTCGACGCAGCAGAACTCCCGGTAACCCTCGTCGGTCAGATCGGCCATGCTCTTCGAGAGCTCGGGGCCGGGATTCCAGGTGACGACGTCGCTGTGCCCGTGGTGCCGGACCTCGATCACGCGCCGAAGGGCCGGATCCTCGATGCGGCTGACGGGCTCCGGCGCGGTGTAGACGCGGTCGATCCGGCCGGGGAACGTGAGCGCGCCGTCCTGCCGCCCGTCCTTCTCCTCCACCTTGTCGAGGTAGGGAACGCCGATGCCGGTGACCGAGACGCCGTCGATCTCGCCGACGTTGAAGTAGCTGTGCAGGGCGCCGGTGCTTTCGAAGTCGCCGCGCGCCTCGAGCGTCACCTCGCACTCCTCGCCGCCCAGCTTGAAGGTGAGCAGCAGTTCGAACTCGTGCGGCCAGAGCGCCTTGGTGCTCTCGGAGCCGGCCAGCCGCAGGCCCAGCTCGACCCCGTGCCCGTCCTCGCCGTGGGCCACGAGCTCGAACGCGCTGGTCCGCGCGAAGCCGTGCGACGGACTGCCCGCCGGCCCGAACCACGGCCAGCAGACCGGCACCCCGCCGCGGATCGCCGTGCCCGCCGTGAACGCGCTCGCGTCGCTGAGCCACAGCACCGGCTCGTGTCCCGCGGGCTGCCAGGCGATCAGATGAGCCCCCTGCAACGCGACGGCGGCCCGAACCTGCGGGTGATCGACCACGATCACCGGCAGTTCCCCCGCCAGCCGCTCGCTGACGTGCTCGGAAAGCCGTTTCAGGACGGGAAGTCCGAACACGCCCTCATTCATCGCCACCACTGCCTCTCGAGTCCGCGACCGTACCGCCGCCGAGCATAGCGAGGCCGCGGCGACACGGCGGTTCCGGCCGGCGATCGTGCTCGGGATCCTCTTCGGCGTCCCGAAGCCGGCGTGGTCGGACCGAGCGGCGCACGGCCGTCGCAGGGCTGATCAACGAGCACCGGCGAGCGGGCTGGCGGACCAGGAACGCCGCAGTTCACGGGCTGTGAAGGCATTTTGAAGCGCTACGGGTCTCGCGCGTTATGCCTGCGGATCAGCCGGCGTGGGCAGTGTCCGCGCCCGCTGAGCGACGCCCTGTGCGCCGTAGGGGTAGTCGGACGTGATGGAGGTGCTGGCCTGCGTGAGCAGGTCCGCTTCCGGCTCCGACAGGTGCAGCCCGGCCGCGCCGAGGTTGTCGTCGAGCTGCTCGACCGTGCGTGCGCCGAGGATCACCGCGCTGACCGAAGGCCGGTCCGCGACCCAGGCGAGCGCCACCTGCGACATCGACACGCCGCGCTCTTCCGCGACCTGCCGGACGGCGTCGATGACGTGCCAGGTGCGCTCCTGCGCGTTGCGCGGGGCATACGCCTCCATGCCGCGCCGCGGGTCCTCGCCGAGCCGGGTCGCTCCGGTCGGGTGCTGGTCGCGCTGGTACTTGCCGGTCAGCCACCCGCCCGCGAGCGGCGACCACGGCAGGATCCCGACGTTCTCATTGCCGCACACCTCCACGAGTTCGAATTCGATGTCGCGCGCCAGCAGGTTGTACTGGGGCTGCAAGGTCACGATCGGCGGACGACCGCCGGAGCGCGCGAGCAGCACCGTCTTCTGCAGCTGCCAGCCGAGGAAGTTGCTGACCCCGGCGTGGCGGATCTTGCCCGCGCGCACCGCGTCGTCGAAGAATCCGAGGGTCTCCTCGATCGGGGTCAGCGGGTCCCAGGCGTGTGCCTGGTAGAGGTCGATGGTCTCGACGCCGAGCCGCCGGAGGCTCGCGTCCAGCGCCCGCGACAGGTGCGTGCGGGTCAGCCCGGCGTCGTTGGGCCCGTCTCCCATAGGGAAGCGCCCCTTCGTCGCGATGACGAGCTGATCGCGCGCTCCCGGCCGGTCCGCCAGCCACCGGCCGATGATCTCCTCCGACACACCCCGGGAGTAGACGTCGGCGGTGTCGATGAAGTTTCCCCCGCGCTCGACGAAAAGGTCGAGTTGGGCATGGGCGACCTTCTCGCTGCTCTCCTTGCCGAACGTCATCGTGCCCAGACACTGCGCGGACACCACGGTGCCGGTACCGCCCAACGTGCGGTATTCCATTGGTCTGCCTCCCTCGGCGAGTGATCCATACGTAGTCTCGCCGACCTGGATTGGACTGTCCAACAGAAGAAACTGATCTGTCTGATCGGTGGCGACGATGAATGCGGAGCCTTTTCGCTGCGACGTGCACGTTGGCGGAACGCGGTCTCAGGGGCGGACCAGCCCACCTTGATAGGCGGCGATGACGACTTGGGCCCTGTCGCGGGCGTGAAGCTTCGCCATGGCGCGGTTCACGTGCGTCTTGGCTGTGGGCGCGGAGATGCCGAGGTGGGCGGCGATCTCGTCGTTGGACAGTCCCGTGGCGACGAGTACCACGACCTCGCGCTCGCGCGGTGTCAGGCTCTCCAGCGCGGGTGCGACGCGCCGGGGCGGGGGATCCTGCGCGAGGAAGCGGTTGATCAGGCTCCGGGTGGCCGCGGGGGAGAGCAGTGAGTCCCCGTCGGCAACGGTTCTTATGGCGTCGATCAGCTCCTGCGGATTGATGCCCTTGCCCACGAAGCCGCTCGCTCCGGCCCGCAGCGCCTCGGCCACGTGCTCGTCCGTCTCGAAGGTCGTCAATATCAGCACTTTGACATCGGAGAGCCGCTCGTCGTCGGTGATGATCCGCGTCGCCTCGATTCCGTCGAGGCCGGGCATGCGGATGTCCATGAGCACGACGTCCGGCCGGTGCCGGATCGCCTGGGCCACGGCCTCGGAACCGTCGCGCGCTTCGGCCGCGATCTCGATGCCCGGGATGGTCTCCAGCAGGATGCGGAAGGTGGCTCTGAGCAAGCTCTGGTCGTCTGCCAGGAGCATCCGGATGTTGCTCATGCGTGTTCCCCGGAGCGGGTCAGCGCGTGATTGCGCGGCGGGAGGGGCAGCACGGCGTGCACCCGGAATCCGCCTTCCGGGCTCGGGCCGGCCCGCAGGGTTCCGTCCGCCGCCCGCACCCGTTCCCTGAGGCTGATCAGCCCGAGACCGGTGCCCGCGCGGGTGATCAGGCCGTCGCCGCCGTCGTCCGCGACGGTGACCTCGAGTCTGTTGCCCTGCACCGCGATCGTCAGCCGGGCGTGGGCGCCGCCGACGTGTTTGCCCGCGTTCGTGAGCGCCTCCTGGATGACGCGGTACGCGGTCAGGTCGGTCAGCGGCGGGACGGCGTCGTACGGTCCCGTGCGCCGCACGTCGACCGGCAGTCCGGCGTGCCGGAAGGAATCGAGCAACGCGGGCAGGTCCCGCAGCCCGGGTGCCGGAGCGCGTGGTTCGTCCGGTTCATCGGCTTGGCGCAGCAGGCCGACGGTCGCGCGCAGCTCGTCGAGCGCCGCCCGGCTGGTATCGCGAATCTGGCCCAGAGCCTCGTAGGCGCGCTCCGCGTCTTGGCGGACGAGATGATGAGCCACCCCTGCTTGCGCATTGACCAGGGTGAGATGGTGGGCCACCACATCGTGGAGCTCTCGGGCGATGCGCAGGCGTTCGGCGGCCACGCGGCGGTGTGCTTCCTGCTCGCTCGTCGCTTCCGCACGTTCGGCGCGTTCCTTGTAGGTGACCAGCAATTCCTGCCTGCTGCGGAACGCGTCTCCGAGGGCGGACGGCAACTGCGTCCACGCGGCGACGGCGAGGTTGGCCCCTAATGCGGACAGCTCGGGACGCACCGCGAAGGCTTCCGCGGTGAGCGCGATGCCGACCGCCGCGCTGGTGCGTACCACGGTCCGGCGGTTGGTTCGGGCGGCGAGCAGAAACAGCGCCGCGACCGCCGGTGCGGAGGGCGGCGGCGCCTGCGGAAGCAGAGCCAGTACGGTCGCGCTGATCGCGGCGGTCGCCCATACCGTCGAGAGCGGCCATCGACGAGCGCCCAGCAAGAGCAGACAGCCTACGCCCGTCGCCGCTCCGGCCCACCGCATGTCTGTCATGGCGCTGTGGTGGGCGAGCAGCATCATGATCGGACCGGTGACGAGCACGCAGGATATGGCGGCGACCGCGTCCACGGCGAGAGGCCGCCGGGCCAGGCTGCCCGTCAGCGGCGATGTCACCACCCTTAGACCGCCCGCTATAGAGGCCACGTCCGTCTCCTTCCGGCGGTACGGCGTCGTCACCTGCTCCTGGCCGGGGCGGGTAGAGCCACCATAAGCGGTCGCGGTTCCTGGTCGGCCGTCAGGAGCGGACCACGGGCACCGACCTCGCGGAGGCGGCGGGTACCGTGCGCGCGGCTGGATCACCGCGCAGCGCCCGTCTTGATCTGCGCCGATGCGGGACGCGGTTCGCTCGGCATACCGCGTCCGCGGTAGGAGCGCTCCGTGGATTGCCGCGGCCACGGTACGCGGACTCCATCACTGCGGAGGATCTGCGGGGCAGTCCCGAGGCGAGAGTGTTGCCCTTGATCGTCTGCTGGAGCGGATGGACGCGGGCAAAGCCGAGGGAGCGACATATGAAGACGCGGGTGCGACCGATCGCCGGAGCCGTCCTGCTCGTAATCGGCGTGTTGTGGGCACTTCAAGGTGCCGGCGCTGTGGGCGGCGGCGCGATGTCGGGTCATTCTCAGTGGTTGGTCATCGGCGTCGTCGTGGCCCTCGCCGGCGTGGCGCTCCTGCTCAGCGGCGTAGCGAAGCGGCGAACCGGTCGGCGCTGAACCTCATCGGCGCGGGGTCCGTGTTGACCGCCGTGCCTCACTCTGCGCGGATCGTTGATGGGTCCGCGCTTCAGAAAGGATCGTCATGCTCGGTAGGACCTCGTCGCGAGCGCTTCGCTTCGGCCTCCCGCTCGCCGCTCTGGCGCTGGTGACGGCAGGCTGCAGCAGCAGTTCGTCCAGTGGCACCTCCGCGGCAGCCGGCACGGCCACCGCCAGCTCGACAGCGATGGCGACCGCCTCCGCGATGGCGGGTTCGACGGCCTCGGGTTCGACGCTGATGCTGAAGACGGACAAGGGCAGCGCGGGCATCTGGCTAACGGACTCGGCTGGTCGGACGCTCTACCTCTACACCAAGGACAAGGGAGCGACGTCCGAATGCTACGGCGCGTGCGCCAAGGCCTGGCCCCCGCTCCTCACGACCGGCCCCGTCACCATATCCGGCCAGTACACGGTGCAAAGCGACCTGGGCACGACCACCCGGACCGACGGCACGAAGCAGGTCACGTACGGAGGCCACCCGCTTTACTACTTCGAGGGTGACACCGCCCCCGGCCAGACGAAGGGCCAGGGTGTGGGCGGGGTCTGGTTCCTCATCGGACCGGTCGCGAACGTCATGAACGGCACGAAGCCGTGACCGATGAGCACGACGATGATGAGTACGACGAAGACGACGACGATGCCGGCGAGGGCCCGAGACCCGAGGTCCGCGGAGCGGGCAGCGTGCTGCGCGGGGCGATCACCGGGCTCGTAGCGGCCGGAGCCGGGCTCGCGGCGGGCGAGTTGGTCTCCGTGCTCACCGGGGAGGCGGCGTCGCCCGCGGTCGCGGTCGGGCAGTGGGCCATCAGCCACACGCCGACCTCGCTCGAGCAGTTCGCCATCCGCAACTTCGGCAACCACGACAAGCGCGCCCTGCTCATCGGCGTATACGTCGCACTCGCGCTCTTCTCGACCGCCGTCGGGATACTCGCTCGCAGACATCTGACACTCGCGAGCTACACCGCCGCCGCGTTCGGTCTCGTCGGGATGATCGCCGCCGCCACGCGCGCGAACTCCAACTCCGGCTTCCTGTTCCCCTCGCTGCTCGCCGGACTCGTCACTGTGCTGGTGCTGCGTTGGCTGACGATCCTGGCTGCCCAGGGCGCGGCTCCGGAGGGCGGGCCGACTGAGCGGCGTCGCTTCCTGCTCGGCGCGCTCGGTACGACCGTCGGTGCGCTGGTCGGTGGTTTCGGCGCGAAGCTGTGGATCGATACGCGGTATGACGCCTCGGCCGCGCGGGCCGAGGTGGTGCTGCCGAAGCCGGAGACCGTGCTGCCGGAGCCGCCCGCCTCGGTGCACCCGAACGTCTCCGGGCTCGGCTCCTTCTTCACGCCGAACTCGGATTTCTACCGCGTGGACACTGCGCTCTCGATCCCGCAGGTCAATCCGGACAGCTGGAAGCTGACGGTCCACGGCATGGTGGACCGGCCCTTCGAGATCACCTTCGACCAGTTGCTCAAGTACGCCTTCGAGGAGCACGACCTGACGCTGACCTGCGTCTCCAACCCGGTCGGCGGATCGTACATCGGCAACGCGCGCTGGCTGGGCACGCCGCTGGCCCCGCTGCTGCGCCGGGCCGGCGTCCAGTCCGGCGCCGACATGATCCTGTCCACCTCCACCGACGGCATGACCATCGGCTCCCCGGTCGAAGCAACCCTCGACGGCCGACAGGCAATGCTCGCGGTCGCCATGAACGGCGAAGCCCTGCCCATCGAACACGGCTTCCCCTGCCGCATGCTCATCCCCGGCCTCTACGGCTACGTGTCGGCCACCAAGTGGGTCACGGACCTCAACCTCACCACCTATGCGCAGTCCTCCGCGTATTGGACGCAGAACGGCTGGTCGCCCCAGGGGCCGGTCAAGACGGCGTCCCGGATCGACGTGCCGCAGTCCGGCGCGACGGTCTCGGCCGGGACGGTCGTACTCGCGGGCACGGCGTGGGCCACGCACCGGGGCGTCGCCGCCGTCGAGGTGCAG
>Ga0185299_10002074_pt1 | contig 33109 bp, 31 predicted proteins | sample PaiPotPPA55metaG_FD_128002 | JGI IMG/M metagenome (GOLD analysis project Ga0185299, IMG submission 128002) | Iron sulfur acid spring bacterial and archeal communities from Banff, Canada, to study Microbial Dark Matter (Phase II) - Paint Pots PPA... ...
ATGGACTATGATCTCGGCTACTTCGACCACGAGACATGCAGACTCGAACCGCTCGATAACCCCTTCGGACCAAAAGTGTTACCGATGTCTCCGGAATAAACCGTAACCTATGTGTCCGGAACGGACCGACAAACGGCTGAAGTGCTGAATCCGCCATGATCCTCTGATTCGGTCTACGTGCTAGCAACCCACATGGGCCGCCATCTGCAGCCACCGAACGGCGGCTAAGACCTCCATTGGGGGACGGACATGAGCTTCCGCGATGGCAAATGTCGCAGCCCCAAGGGTCACACTCCCTGAACTTCACTCCCTAATGCACATTGCACATGGCCCATTACCTCGCCCAAAGGCTCCCGGCAAAGACCCTCTCCGTCTCAAGCGCAAAGCAGTACCAAGGGACGACGAATTCCTCGCAAGCCTCACCGCCGCGGGATTGTTTCGCCCGATTTTGAAGAAGTCGATGGTTGATGACATCCTGCCTTGCGGTGCGAACGCGCGTATATGCGATCTGATAGGAACACCACTCGGCCTAAAGAATAATGATCTTCGTCGTCGTCTTCATTTTTGAAATGCCGCATGGCCGCGCACAAAATCGCCAGCGAGCGCGTCGGCGATGAGTTTGCGGGTTTGGGCGATCCCGTAAAGCGCCACGAAAGACCCGAATCGAGGGCCACGGCTTTCGCCGAGCAGCACGCCATAAAGCATGGCGAACCAATCGTTCGAGACGCCGGGACGTTCGGCTGTCGCGCCCTTGGCTTTCATATCCTGATAGCGCGGTATTTGTCGCGCGACGTCGTAGAGCGTGGCCTGAATCGCTTCGGCGCCGGCGTCCAGGGGCAGGGCGGCGAGCGCGGCGGCGAGATTTTCGAGTGCCTCGCGCTCAATTGCGTCCGGCGCGCGAAAGTTTTTCGCCGGGCGCACGAAATCGCGGAAATAGCGGACCGCATAAGCGACCAGCCGGTCGAGACGCGGATGGGTCGCGGCCGAAACATCCGGCGCATAGCGGCGCAGAAAACCCCAAAGCACCTGGGGATCTTCGCTATTCGCCACGGCAGCGAGGTTCAACAGCATGCCGAAGGTGATCGTGGTGACTTGGCTCGTGCCATGACGCAAGACTTCGGGCGGCGGCGGCTCGCCCGAATGGATATGCCAGACCGGGTTGCCGAGACGCTCCTTGGCCCCTTGCCTTGGATAAGCATTGAGGAAGGCGAGGTAATCATCGACCGTGCGCGGGATCACGTCGAAATAGAGCCGCTTGGCGGCGGTTGGTTTCTGATACATGAAAAGCGACAGACTTTCGGGGCTCGCATACGCGAGCCACTCGTCAATGCTCAGACCATTGCCTTTTGACTTCGAGATTTTTTGGCCCTTTTCGTCGAGGAACAATTCGTAATTGAACCCTTCGGGAGGAGTGCCGCCGAGGGCCCGCGTGATCGCGCCGGATAATTTGACCGATTCGATCAGATCCTTGCCGGCCATCTCGTAGTCGACCTTGAGCGCATACCAGCGCATCGCCCAGTCGGGCTTCCATTGCAGCTTGCAGGCGCCGCCGGTGACCGGGGTCTCGAAAATCTCCTTCGTGTCCGGATCGCGCCAACTGAGCGTGCCCGCACCGGCATCGATCCTTTCAATGGGCACCTGCATCACAACGCCGGTTCCTGGATGAACCGGAAGAAACGGTGAATAAGTAGCGGCACGCTCGTCGCGAAAGCTCGGCAGCATGATCGCCTTGACTTCGTCGTAATGAGCCAGGACGTGGAGGAGCGCGGCGTCGAAGCGGCCGGTCCTATAGTAGTCCGTCGCCGAAGCGAATTCGTACTCGAAGTCGAACTCATCGAGAAATGCGCGCAGCCGCGCGTTGTTGTGCGCGCCAAAACTTGGATGGGTGCCGAAAGGGTCTGGAACCGCGGTCAGCGGCTTGCCAAGATGGGCGGCGACAAGCTCCTTGTTCGGAATATTGTCCGGCACCTTGCGAAGGCCGTCCATGTCGTCGGAAAAGGCGATGAGGCGGGTTTTGATCCTATCCTGAGTCAAGACCCGGAACGCGTGGCGCACCATGCTCGTGCGGGCGACCTCGCCAAAAGTTCCGATATGCGGCAGGCCGGAAGGCCCGTAGCCGGTCTCGAACAGCACCTCGGTTTGGCCAGTCGCCTCGATGCGCGCCAAAATCTTGCGCGCCTCCTCGAATGGCCAAGCATTGGCTTGGCCGAGCGCGCCGGCGAGGGAAACCGCGTCCGCGGTTGCGGCGAAGGACTTTACGGCGGAACACATCGAATTTCCTTCCAACTTCCCCGCTGCTTCCCCAAAACCGGCCCTGGCGGGGCCGCAACCGCCTCTCATTAACATGGCATTTACCCTATTCGCGCACCATGCCGCCGGCGGGGCAGTTTCGCCCTTTGATTTCGTGGGCCGGCTTACCTTAACGCTTGGGCGCCAAGCGTGAGGGCCGGACCATTAGCGAGGCCGCATGTTCCCCAAAATCCTGATCGCCGACGACGATCCCGTGCAGCGGCAGCTGCTCGAAACATTGGTCCATCAATTTGGCTATCAGGCCGAGACCGTCGAAAGCGGCGAAGCGGTGCTCGCCCGCCTGCAAGCCTCCGGCGCGGCGCCAGTCGATCTCATGATTCTCGATCTTGTCATGCCAAACTTGGACGGCATGGTGGTGCTCTCGCGTTTACGGGAGCGGGGAGAGAAACTTCCAATTATCGTGCAGACCTCCCGGGCATCGGTCGAATCGGCCGTCCCGGCGATGCGTCTGGGTGCTCATGATTTCGTGGTGAAGCCGGTTGGGGCGGAGCGGCTGCAAGTCGCGATCAAGAACGCCCTCGCCGCCGCCCGGCTCGCGGAAGAAGTGAGCTTCTTGACCCGGCGGGCCTTTGGAACCTTGGCGTTCAAGGACCTCGCGGGCGACAGCGTGGAAATGGCTCGCGCCGTCCGGCAAGGCGAGCGGGCGGCAAAATCCGCCATTCCCGTGCTTCTCGAAGGCGAGCCCGGCACCGGCAAGGAAATTTTCGCGCGCGCAATCCACGGGGCTTCCGGCCGGCGCGGAGGCGCGTTCGTGACCTTCAATTGCGGCGCCCCGCCGGATGATCTCGAATGGATGCTGTTTGGCTGCGAAAAGGGGGGGTTTCCCGGCGCCGCCGAAAAAATCGTTGGCAAATGCGCCGAGGCGCAGGGCGGCACGCTTTTATTTGACCGGATCTGCGAGTTGCAGATTGAGGCGCAGGGGAGGCTCTTGCGCGTCCTCCAAGAGGGCGAGATCCATCGCGCTGGGGCGAAGCGCCCGGTGAAAGCCGACATTCGCCTGATTTTTGCGGCCAATCGAAATCTGATCGAACAGGTAAAACGCGGCGACTTCCGCGACGACCTCTATTACCGCATCAATGTGTTTCCAATTTCCATCTCGCCGCTGCGTGCCCGGCGGGACGATATCGCCAGTCTCGCGCGCCGGTTTTGCGCGCGATTCGCCGCTTCGGAAGGAAAGCCCGTTCGCGGGATCGGCGCCGAGGCGCTCGCCTTGCTCGGCGCCTACGATTGGCCGGGCAATGTGAGGCAATTGGAAAACGCCGTCTTTCGCGCCGTTGTGCTCGCCGATGGCGGCGAACTGACGGTCGCCGAGTTTCCGCAAATCGCCGCGAGGGTCGAGGGCTTCGACGTCCGTGTCCCCGCCGCGCCGGCTCCGGCCGCGTGGCAGGCGCACCCCGCGAAAGAGTTTGTCCAGGTGGAGGTGCGCGATCCCAATGTCCTGGCGCTCCTCGACGAGAACGGCAATGCGCGTCATCTCGATCGACTGGAATCCGAAGCCATAAAATTCGCGCTCGTCCACTACCGCGGCCAGATGTCGGCGGTGGCGCGCAAGCTTGGGATCGGCCGCTCGACCCTCTATCGCAAACTGAAACGACATGATTTGTTGAAACAACATGATTTGGCGCCCGCTCCGGAGGCGCTTGCCTCGGGAGCGTAATCCGGGAAAGCATATTGAGGCGGCTTTGCCGCGCCCGTAAATATTTATTTGGCGTGACGTCGCGCGGGCCGGTTCGCGCGTTACCTTGGTAGCGTAGCGGCGGGCGAGTCGCGATGGGACCGGGAAGTTGAGAGGCAAGACGATGCATGCGCCATGGCGGGGGGCGGGTTTTTTCGACGCGCCGGCGCTGGCGTTTCTGCTTTGCCTTGCGGGTTCGCCCGCATACGCCGAGGGTGCTCTCCTTGCCCCGCGCCTTGGGGCCGCGCCGGCTGGCTCTTTGCCTGGAAAGGCCGTGCCAGGCTTCATGGCTATGTCGCCCGCGCATGGCGTTCCTTTTACGGAACCCGCGCCTGAAGCTCCAACTGAGCCGCGTGATGGCGCGGTCTCCGCGCCCGACGAAGCCAAACCCGTGCCGCCGGACGCGAGCGGCACGGCGCCCGGAGAGTCCAAACAAATCTCCGCCCCTGCGCTGCCTCCGGTCAACGCGGCCCTCAAAGCCGCGCTTGAGGCACGTTCCGGTTTGCCAGGCCCTGCCGCCCTCCCGCATCGCAAGGAGCGCGAGGCGATCGCCGCCTTTTACGCCTTGCGCGATTTCGCGCCACTCTGGTTTAGCGGCGGCACGGCCAACGCCGAGGTAGCCCCGGCGATCGAACGGCTGAAACACGCCGCCGATGATGGGCTCGACGTCAAAGGATTTTCGCAAGCCGTTTCGCCCGCCACCGACGGGGAAATCGCCGCCGCCGATCTCGCTCTTAGCGATGCGGTCGTGACCTACGGCCGCCAGGCGAGCGGCAGCCGGGTCGATCCGCGCACCATTTCGCGCTTGATCGGGGTCGACCCGGAAGTGGCCGATCCCGCCGTCATCCTGGCGCTTGTCGCGACCGCCGGGGAAGACGCGGGCGAAGAATTGCGCCGGTTCAACCCGCCGCAAAAGGCCTATGAAGCGCTGCGCGAAAAGCTTCTCCAATCGCGCCGGGGGCGCGGCGTGGCCGGGCGCGATGCCGCGATTCCCTCAGGCCCCGTTCTGCGCCCCGGCACGCGCGATCCACGCGTGCCCCTCGTTCGCGCGCGGCTCAGCCTCGATGACGCGGCCGTCGCGGAGAATCTTGTCTATGACACGAGGATCGCGGCGGCGGTCGCCGATTTCCAGAAAGCCAATGGTCTGCCGGCCTCCGGCAATTTGACGGCTCGGACCGCCGCGGCCCTGTCCGGCGGCCCTTCGAGTCTCGAAGCCGAAATCCTCGCCAATATGGAACGCTGGCGCTGGATGCCGCGCGACATGGGCGAGACCCATATCGAAGTGAATATCCCCGACTACGAAGCCGTCGTCATTGAAAAAGGCGAGGTAATCGAGCGCTCCCGCGTCGTCGTCGGCAAGGAAGAAACCCCGACGCCGGTGTTTTCCGACACGATGAAATTTCTGATCGTCAATCCCGCTTGGAACGTGCCGCAATCGATCATCCGCAAGGAGATGCTCCCGCGCCTTGCTTCCGATCCCGACTATCTGCACCGGCTGGGATACGAGGTTTTCTCACGCGCGGGCCATCTCGTCGTGCGTCAGCCGCCGGGCGAACGAAACGCTCTGGGGCGGATCAAATTCATGTTCCCCAACGATTTTTCCGTCTATATGCACGATACGCCCATGCGCAAGCTGTTCGCCTCGGCAAAGCGGGCGTTCAGCCATGGCTGCGTGCGCGTCGACGACCCGTTCCGCTTCGCCGAAACGGTGCTCGGCCGCGCCAATGGCTGGAGCGAGCAGCGGGTCAAGAAATTGATTGGCGGCAAGGAGCGCTATGTCTATCTGCCAAAACCCCTGCCGGTTTATCTCGAATACTTTACCGCCTTCGTCGACGAATCGGGCAAGCTTCAATTGCGCGACGATGTCTATGGCTATTCGCGCCGGGTGAAGGCGGCGCTCGGCTTGCAAGGGTGAGACAGCCTCACTTGATCCGAAAATAATTGCGCAACGCTAAGCCGATGAAAAAAACGCAGGTGATCGAAACGACGTTTTGCGCGATCACCAGCAATTGAAAGCATTCCGGCGGAATGGGCAGGCAATTGGCATCGCGCGGACAAAATAAAAACTTCTTGACCTCGCCGTCGATGGTGAGGGGGCCGACGAAAGGCACCGCATTGCCAAGCGCTACCATCCACTCCGCGCGCTCGTATTTGTCCGCGTCAATCGTGCCCGCTTGCGGCATGAGCGGCGCGAGGATCGCAACATAACCGCAATGAAAGATAAACACGCTCAAACCGAGCCCGACGGGGCTTCACAAAGCTCCGGCCATGACCGGCAAGCGCCCAGTAGAAGAACATGACGACGATCCAGGGGACGCGGGCGAGAAGCCGCACAACTTTGACGGCGATCCCGAGCATGTGGGCGGTGCGCGCGCTGGCCCGGTGTCGCCAGTTCGACCAAACTTCCCTTTGTTGCTCATCGATGTATTCTAGTTTCCTTTTGAGTTCTTCTGGCGCCTTTTTCAGCGCCTGGCACTGCTGATGCCAGATGACGCCGCGTTCGGCTTTGCGTTCCTCGATATAGAGGTCGCGTTCGAGATCATGGTTCTTAGTTTCTTGCACGATTTTTCGAAAAGCGCGCAAGCGAAGCGGGATATGCCCAATGAACAAGTTTGCCTGGGGGAACAAAACGAATATAGGCGCCGGTGAAGTCGATCCGGTGCACATTGGCCGCGGCATCAAAATCCGGCGGGTAGTAAAAGCGCGCCTCGGTAAAATTGGCGGCCTGCTCGAAGGAGCGGCCGGAGAAATCGGCTTCGCCATCGAAGCGGGCGCGCTCGAACGAAATGCTCAAGAGGCGATAAGGTCCGCTGGCATCGCGTGTCCATGACTCCTTATGTCGCTGTTTCAGCGTCGCGGACGGCTCGCCCCCCGTGCCATCCACGTTTATGAAATCCCCGGCCCATTGCTCTTCGGACATTCCGGAGAATCTCGCCCTACCTTCGAAATGGGTTTGGCTGAAGTTCGCGTAGCCACCGAAGGCGGAGCCGGTGAAGAGGGCATGGCCACCAAAAGCGGCGCCGGTGAAGTGGGCAATATCACCGAACGTCGCGCCAGTGAACCTGGCCGTAAAACCGAAGGCCGCTTGGGTGAAGTCGGCCTCTCCTTCGAAGGCCGCGCGGATAAAGCCGAGCATTGTCACCGAAATCCACGTTGGTGAAGTGCGCCCATGCACCGAAGATCGCTCCGGCAAAGCCAGCATCGTCACCGAAAACGCTGCCGGTGAAGTCGGCAAAGTCACCGAATGTCGTGTGGCGGAAGATCGCATGGTGACCGAATACCGCATTGCCGAAGTTGGCCGAGTAACCGAAGATCGCATCGATGAACGAGGCGAAGGCCCGCCATTTGCACCGCGAAAAATTCGCTTGGTCGCCGAATTCGAACCCCGCGAAATTGATCTTGTCGTCCGGCGCTTCGCAAAAGTCGATGCCGGCGAAGGTCACGCGCGCGTCTTTATTGGCCGGGTCGCGCCGCCACTCGTTCCAGGCGTCCTTGCCCTTCGCCGCGAGGGCAAGAAAGAAGTCCTGATCGTATTTTTCGGATGGATCCTCGACGTCGGCCATCAAATTTCTGGAAAATCGCTTCGCTTGAAAATCGCCGCTAGCTGAATTTCATGCGCGGCCAAATTCTCGGCCGCGCCTTCCTCGCGATCCACCACCGCGAGCGCGCGGCGGACGCAGCAGCCGTAGCCCTCGATGCCTTCGATCGCCTTCAAAATCGAGCCGCCGGTCGTCGCGACGTCGTCGACCATCAGCACTTCGGCTCCTGCGCGAAGATGCCCGTCGATTTTTTCTTGGGCGCCATGTTCCTTGGCTAATTTTCGTACAAAAAACGCATTGATCGGCAAGGCCCTGATATGGCTCATAACCGCGACCGATGAGACTAGCGGGACAGCGCCAAGCTCCGGGCCGCCGATGCACTCAATAGAATGTTGATACATATACTCAAGGATAACTTCGCCAAGTAGCGCCGCCCCTTCCGGAAGCATCGTGGTTTGCCTAAGCTGAAATAGATAGGGGCTATGGCGGCCAGACGATAACTTGAAATCGCCCGTTCTCAGCGAATGCTCGGAGATAAGCGTTCGCAAACGACGCCATCGCTCGTCGTTTCGATCAAGGACGGACCATGCCATTGCGCGATCTTGTTGCGCTTCAAGAGCGATCATAGTCCTGTCCCTAGATCGATTCGGAACCATTAGTTTGTCAGGCGATGCCAACAATTCTAAGCGAGTGGCGGCAGTTTACTGTGGACAACTATTGCGGGCGCAACTGAGGCCCGAACATTTTGGAGTTGCTTTTCATAGCCACCATCGCCGCCAGGATCAAGAAAAACCGCGCCGACGCGGCCAGCCAAAGCCAAGCCGACCGGGGTCGCAACGATGCCGTGCGCAGCCTCTCGACGTTTTCGCGCACAGCATTACGTTTAAGGTTGAGCAGCCGCGGGCCTTTTCCGCGACGGCGTTTTTGTGGAAAGGAACCGCACGATGTCAACCTTCGGATCGCCGCCGGATTTCAATTTTAGCCTCAGTTCAACCCTTGCGCGCAATTGGACGGTTGTTGTGGCACGGGGCGTTCTCGGACTCGTCATCGGCTTGATCGCGTTTCTTTTCCCGGGTCCGACGCTGTTGTCGCTCGTCGGCCTGTTCGCGGTCTTTCTGATTATCGATGGCATTTTGGCGATTGTTGCCGCCGTGCGCGCGGCAAGCAAGCACGAACGTTGGGGATTTCTTACATTCGAGGGCATCGTGGGCGTCGTGGCGGGGATTCTCGCCATGGCCTTGCCCGGCCTTACGGTGCTTGTCTTTGTCGGTCTCCTCGCGGCTTGGGCCCTAGTTTCGGGGGTGCTGGAGCTCCGCGCGGCGTTCAATCTCGCCACGGACCATGGCCGCTGGTGGCTGGCGCTCGGCGGGATCATTTCGATTGCTTTCGGAATCGTGCTGGTCGCGGCGCCGATGTTCGGCGCCTTGGTGGTGACCTGGTGGGTCGGCGCCTATGCGACCTTTTTCGGTGCAACCCTTCTCGCGCTCGGCTTCAAGTTGCGTGCGCGAAACGCTGGGCTTGGATCGCAGGGGGGTGTTCCCCGGGCCTGACGGGGTAGGGCATGTCGGAAACGGCAAGGGAGCCGTCCCTTTCCAGCTTTACAAAAAGCTTTGTGGATCGACATCGACGGCGACCCGCACGCCGCCGCGCTCCGGCGGCCCGGCGGCGAGCCACACGCGCAAAAACCCTTGTAAATCAGATGATCGCGGCGCCCGCACTAGGAGCCGAAAACGGTGTCGCCCGCGAATAACCGCGATCGGCGCCTCGGCGGGCCCGAGCAAACTCAGTTCGTTTTCGCTTGGCAATGCGCCGGCCCGCGTCAGCACCCAACCGTCCGACGGCGGCAGCGCGTGGGCGGCCCGCGCGAGCGCCCGCGCATGGGTCTCGGCCGAAACGCTGTCCTTAGCTGAAACGATCAGGGCGGCGAGACGCCCGAAGGGCGGCAGCCCCGCGCGGCGGCGCTGGTTTGTTTCCTCGTCGTAAAAACGCTCGCAATCGCCCGACAACAGCGCGCGCATGACCGGATGCTCGGGCTGCCAGGTCTGGACCAGCGCGCGTCCGGCGGTGTCGAACCGTCCCGCGCGCCCGGTCACCTGTTGCAGCAATTGAAAGGTTCGCTCGGCCGCGCGCGGATCGCCCGACGTCAAGCCAATATCGGCGTCGATCACACCGACAACCGAAAGATGGGGGAAATTATGCCCCTTCGCGACAAGCTGGGTGCCGATGACGATATCGCATTCGCCGCGCGAGATCGCCTCGATTTCCTCGTGCAGACGCTCCGTGCCAACTGGAAAATCCGAGGAGAGGGCGAGAATCCTCGCCTGCGGAAAAAGCGTCGCCGCTTCCTCGGCCAATCTCTCGATGCCGGGACCGCAGGCGGCCAGCGAATCGACCGCCTCGCAGGCCGGGCAAATCGTGGGCCTTCGTTCGATATGGCCGCAGTGATGGCACATCAGAGCCCGCCGGAAACGGTGTTCGACAAGCCAGGCGGTGCAGTTCGGGCAGTTAAAACGATGTCCACATGCGCGGCAGAGGGTCAAGGGCGCGTAGCCCCGCCGGTTGAGAAACAGCAGCGCCTGTTCGCCATGCGCGAGCGCCGCCGCCATCGCGGCAATGAGGCGAGGAGCGATCCATTTGCCCCGCGCGGCTTCGACGCGAAGATCGATCGCCGCGATCTCCGGCAGCGCCTTTGCCCTGAAACGGGCGGCGAGCCAAATATGGCCATAACGGCCCTGGGCAGCATTGACGCGGCTCTCGATTGAAGGCGTCGCCGAGACGAGGACGACGGCCGATTTCTCGATTTGGCCGCGCACGACGGCCATGTCGCGGGCGTGGTAGGCAACCCCGTCCTCCTGCTTATAGGCGCTCTCGTGTTCTTCATCGACGATGAGCGTTGCGAGATCCGCGAAGGGAAGAAACAGCGCCGAACGCGCGCCAATAACGACCTTGACGCCGCCCTGGGCCACAGCGCTCCACAGCCGCGCGCGCTTCCGCGCGCTGACGCCTGAATGCCATTCCCCCGGACGCGCCCCGAAGCGCGCCGCGAAACGGCCGAGAAATTGCGCGGTGAGCGCGATCTCGGGCATGAGGATCAGGCTTTGGCGTCCGGCTTCGAGAGCGGCCGCGACGGCCTCGAAATAAACCTCCGTCTTGCCGGAGCCCGTTACGCCTTCGAGCAGGGTCACCGAGAACGCGCGGGCTTGCACACGTTCCGTTAAAATGGACGCGGCGTTTTCCTGCGCGGCTTCAAGGGATGGCCTAGCGAAAGCCGGATCGCAAGGAAGCGCTGCCGGCTCGGGCGGCAGCGCGATTGTCTCAAGCGTGCCTTCGTCGATCAACGTGTCGATGACGCCGCTCGAACAGGCGGCGGCCTCGGCGAGCGCCGCCTTGGAGAAAGCAAGGCCGCCTTCCGCTGCGGCGAGGACGCGCGCGCGGGCGGCGGTCATCCGGTGCGGCGGGAGCCCCGCGAGGCGAACTCCAGCCCGCGCCGGTTCCGGCCCTGCTTGAAATAGCGCGCCAATCGCCATGCGCAAGACCATGCCGCGCGGGCTCAAGGTCCAGCGCGCCACCCAGTCAATGAATTTTCGCAAATTGGCGGGAAGCGGGGGAATATCGAGGCGCACGGCAACGGCCTTCAGATTGGCCCCGGCGACCCCGGAATGGGCCTCCCAGACGACGCCGTTGGTCCTTCTCGTGCCGAGCGGCACTTCGACAAAGTCGCCCGGCGCGACGGCGATGCCGCGCGGAACGAAATAGGAATAGGGACGATCGATCGCGACCGGCAGGAGAATTTCCGCGGTGGCCGCGCCTCCGTCCGTCAAAGTGGGGTTGCCGCCCTCTGCCATTTCATTTCGGCGGTTGTTTTGCGCGTGCGTCTGGCAAGCATGTTGAGGCCCTCGACCGCGCCGAAAAAAGCCAAAGCGGCGTAGATGTAGTCCTTGGAAAAATGAAAGCCAAATCCGCCGGCGGTCAATGCCGCGCGAGATTATCGACGCCAAGCACGATCTCCATCGCGACCAGTGTGACACGGGCGAGTGAGGCCGACGGGTCGGCGGCGAGCGCCAAGAGCTGATCCATGGGAAAATTGAAAGGCCGCATGTCCGTGTTCGATCACGCACGCAAGGGCGGCAACGCTATCCGCACTGTGTCCCATGCCTGGTGACAATAGGCGATAGATATTGTCCGCGCCCGCCGCGACCCTTGGAAACAGGCGACATTTGTCGCGCAAGCGTCTATGATTGTGCGGTATGCGCCACCGGCGCGGCGTCCATTGCGTGTAAAACAGGTCTTGGAACGGACTATCGATATTCTTCGCGAGGGAGCGGGAAAACGTGAAAATCCTTCCGGTCATCATGTGCGGCGGCACGGGAACGCGGGTCTGGCCAGAGTCGCGGGAAAGCCTGCCGAAGCAATTCATTTCTCTCGTTGGCCCGCACTCCACCTTCCAGATGGCGACCGAAATGCTTGCCGACGGCGTGTTCGAAACGCCGATTGTCATCTCCAATCACGCTTATCGTTTTCTCGTCGCCGAGCAGTTGCAGAAGGTCAAGCGCGAGGCGCGGATTGTCCTTGAGCCGGTCCGGCGTGATTCTGGGCCAGCGGTGGCGGTTGCCGCCGAACTCGCGGCGCAATCCGGGCCGGACACGATCGTCGCGGTTCTGGCCGCCGATCACGTGGTGCGCGATGTAGAAGGTTTCGTGGCTTTGTGCAAAATGGCGGCCGAAGCGGCGGCGCAAGGCTATATCGTGACGCTCGGCGTCAAGCCGGACGCGCCCGCCACTGGCTATGGTTATATCAAGCCCGGAAAGACGGTGACGCCGCGCGGCGACGTGTTGAAGGTCGAGGCCTTCGTCGAAAAGCCCAACGCCGCCACGGCGGAAAAATATGTCGCCGGGAATTATCTCTGGAATTCCGGCGATTTTTTCTTTCGCGCGGATGTGATGCAGGATCAGTTGCGAAATTTCGAGCCGGACATGGCGGCGGCGGCGGCGGAAGCCGTTGCCAAGGCCAAACGGGATTTGAATTTCTTGGTCCTCGACGCGGAAGCTTTTGCAAAGGCACCGAAGAAATCGATCGACTACGCGGTCATGGAGCGCACTGGCAAGGCCGCCGTCGTCCCCGCCGATATCGGCTGGTCGGATGTTGGCAATTGGGGGGCGGTCTGGCAATTGTCGGAACGTGACGGCAAGGGCAATTCGATCCGGGGCCGCGGCATCGTCATGAATGCGTCAAACGTTCATGTTCGCTCCGACCAACATTTGACGACCGTCGTCGGCGTCGACGATGTCATTGTCGTCACCACCCAGGATGCGGTCTTGGTGCTCAACAAGGTGCAGGGCGATAGCGTCAAGCAACTGGTCGCTCTCCTGAAAACCGAAAATCACCCCGAGGCGCGGGAACATAAACGCTCCTACCGGCCGTGGGGCTATTATCAATCGGTCGATTTCGGAGAGCGCTACCAAGTCAAGCGCATCGTCGTGAAGCCAGGCGAGCGCCTATCCCTGCAAAAGCATTTCCATCGCGCCGAGCATTGGGTCGTCGTCAAGGGAACGGCCGAGGTCACCCGGGACAATGCGGTTCATCTTGTGCACGAGAACGAGTCGATCTATTTGCCGATAGGTTGCGTGCATAGAATGGCGAATCCCGGCCGGATCGACCTCGAATTGATCGAGGTGCAGACCGGTTCTTACCTGGGCGAAGACGATATCGTCCGGCTCCAGGATGTCTATAATCGCGGCTGACACGCGGCGTTTTCGCGAAACGCCTGCAAATGGACGGATCGAGGCATTGCCGGTCATGATAAGACAAATTGCAAGCTTGCCTTTCGCGCGGAATTTTTTGACCGTTTGCGCGGCGGTGCTTGCCGCCACCAGCGCGTCGCTTGGGTTCGCCGCCGCGCGCCCGCTGGTTCCGGCAGAGCGGCGCTATATTCCCTACGACGGTGTGTTGCCCGCTTGCGGCGATCCCGCCGTTTTCGAAAGGATACAGGGGCGCTTCCATGATCGCGAATCCGAGTTCTGGAACACCGGCCTTGAGATCTTGGGCTTCGAAAAAGTCACGGAAATCGGCTATAAAACGAACGGCGAGGATTACATCCCACGCCGCTATTGCACCGCGCGCGCTTACTTAAACGATGAAAAATCGCATCAGGTCTCCTATTCGATCAACGAGGATCTTGGCATCATCGGCTTCGGTTTCGGCGTCGAGTGGTGCGTCGGCGGACTCGACCGCAACGACGCCTATGCGCCCAATTGCAAAATGGCGCGGCCATGACATGAGCGGGGTTGCCGATTATGTTGGCTAGGCTGCCGTCAAGCAATTCGGCGGGTTTTTTGGCAGCCCTTATTGCCTTTGCTTCGTTCGCGTGGGTTTGCCCCTCGCTGGCCGCGCCGCTGGCCGCTTTTTGCGGGCCGGATCGCTGCACCGGCGCGGCGCCTTTCTTGCCGCTAAGAATCCAAGCGTTGCGCGGCGCCGCGAGCACGCCCGGAGATTTCGACTTTTACGTTCTTTCGCTCTCCTGGTCTTCGGGCTTTTGCAAGACGCTCGCGGGCGCGCGGGCGCGCGGCCAATGCGACGCCGGCGCTAGTCTCGGGTTTGTCGTGCATGGTCTGTGGCCCCAGTATGAGCATGGCTATCCGTCGGACTGCGGCCCCGCAGCCCGGGTCCCGTCGCGCCTGGCGCTGCAAGGCGCGCAAGGACTCTATCCCAATGAGGGACTTGCCCGGCACGAATGGCAGAAGCACGGCACCTGCTCCGGGAAAAGTCCTACCGACTATTTCGCCGATGTGCGGCGTGCACGCGATTCAATTGTCATTCCCGCGCCATTTGTGGCCGCCCACGAGAAACAGACCTGGACGCCGATCGATATTACGCGGGCGTTCATCGCGGCGAATGCGCGGCTGCGGCCGGGCATGCTGGGCGTGGCCTGCGCAAACGGTGTCCTGCAAGAAGTGAGGATTTGTTTTTCCAAGGATCTGCGCGATTTTCACGCCTGCCCGGAGGTCAGCCGGCAGGGGTGCCGCGTGCAGGAAATCTCGGTGCCGCCCATCTTGTGAGACTTCGTGAAACACCGGCCGGCACAGACTCCAACGCGAAGTTTAGATCTTATGATCGGTTGGCCGAGCGAGGTATGAGGCCGCTTGCCAAAACTCGTGGCTGCCCCACTTTCTTGGGACCGGATTCGCCTCTCGCGAATTCGAACCGGCAGGGCGAGGGGCGAGCTTCGCGGCGGCCCTGCCGGATGAGGCAAAAACGATAGCAAGGAATGCGTCTCATGTCGCAGCAAGGAACAGTCAAATTCTTTAACGCGGACAAGGGTTATGGCTTCATAAAACCGGACGACGGCGGACGCGATATTTTCGTGCATATCACAGCGGTCGAGCGGGCGGGCCTGCAATCCTTGAACAAAGGGCAGCGCGTGAGCTATGAGATCGAGGCGGACAAGAAGGGTAAGGGACCCAACGCGGTCGATCTGCAGGCCGTATAGGCAGAACAGGGTTTAGCCGAGGATTATGATAATATAATAACGAATTGTTTGGTAATGACACGCGTTAAGCGGGAGAAAATCATGTCTAGGAGCTGTCAGGTGGGCGTTCATACGTTCGAGGTTGGCGACGACGAGGAAGGGATGCGCCTCGACCGCTGGTTCAGGCGGCGCATGCCAATGCTGTCTCTTTCGCATCTAAACAAGATCGTGCGCACCGGCGAGGTGCGCGTCGATGGCGCACGAGTGAAGACCGCGATGCGGCTCGCGAAGGGGCAACACGTGCGCGTGCCGCCGTTGAAGCTCGATGCGCCGGTAGCGCCGGCACGCGAGATTTCGCCAACGGATTTGCGGGCGCTTCAAGACATGATCCTTTACGAGGACCGCGATCTCCTAGTGCTCGACAAGCCTTTCGGGCTGGCCGTGCAAGGCGGCTCGGGAACGACGCGCCATATCGATGGGATGCTCGCCTCGATGCCAAACGAGCGCGGCGACCGGCCTGTGCTGGTGCACAGGCTCGATCGCGATACCTCGGGCGTTTTGCTCGTCGCGAAGACGCGGAGCATCGCCGCCGATCTCGGCGAAATTTTTCGCTCGCGGCGGGCAAGAAAGATCTATTGGGCTCTCGTTGAAGGCGTGCCGAAGCCGGCGCAAGGCCGCATCTCCCTGTATCTCGCAAAAGGTGAGGGCATGGGCCAGGCCCGGCCTGCTCGCCGCGAGGAAGAGGGAAGCGAAACACTTGAAAAGATGCGGGTCGCCCGGCATGGCGACGAGAATGCTCGCCATTCGGTGACGTATTATGCGATTGTCGATAAAATCGCGCCGCGGCTGGCCTGGCTTTCGCTTAAACCCATCACCGGGCGCACCCACCAGCTGCGCGCTCATGCCGAGGCGATCGGCCATCCGGTCATCGGCGATCCCAAATATGGCGCAATGCCCGACAACGATCTGCGCCGCAACGATCCGCTGCGAAGGATATCCGGCGCGGTCGACCGCAAGCTGCATCTTTTGGCGCGCCGCCTGATCCTGCTGCATCCCGGTGGCGGCACGCTCGACGTCACCGCATCGTTGCCGGAGCACATGCGGCGCTCGTTCGATATGTTTGGCTTCGACGTGAAACGCTACGATCCGATCGAGAACGCGCCCGAGTGAATGTCAGCTCACGAAGCGGCCGTGTCCGACGCGGCCGTGTCCGGCTCGACCAGGCTCAAACGGGTGAGATCGGCGACCGGCCGCCTTTTATCGTCGACCGTGACCGCTTCGGCATAGTGCATTCCGAATAAGACATCGACGGCGGTATAAATGCGCACGTCATGGACAAGGGCGCCGATTGCGTTATCGCGTGCCTCGATGCTCAGAAACAGGCGCGCGTCGCCCTCCTCCAACTGCTCGGCGTCATAGCCTGCGAGCGGACTTTTTTCGTCGATGACGTGCATCACGGTCCAGGTCAACGCGAAGAGAGAAAGACTCGCGTTCGACAGAGTGAGGTCGTGCACGCGGCGCAGCGAATGGCCCTCTGCGCTTTCCTCGAACAACAGCACGCCAAGCCGCACCGTGGCATTGGTCAGCAAAGTCATGCGCCCATTGGCAATGCGCACCATCAAGGTCGGCGAGCAATTGTGGCTCGTGACGATGGCCTGATCGGCAAACAGTATTCTCGGTCTCGGTTTCGAAAAGCGGACGAACAAAAGCCCGGTCATGATCGCGGTGAAGACCATGCCGCAGACGATTTCGATCGCCGAAACAGCGTGGCCATAGAGCGTCGCCGGAGCCATGGTTCCGTAACCCACGGTCGCCAGCGTTTCGAGGCTGAAGAAGAATGCGTCGGAGAACGAGCCCCGCCGCATATTGGCAACACAACCTGGCGACGCGAGATAGAGCGAGGCGAAGACGACATTGATGCCGAGTTCCAACCCCACAAAAGCGAGCGCGAATCCCTTCCAGCTCAGGTCGATCGCGATATGATAGGGATCGCTGAAATCGTAGCGTGATGCGCCGCGCTTGACGAGTTCAACAGCGCCGGCGCCGACGCGCATTGTCGGATCGCGTTTCTTGCGCGTTTTTCGCTCGGGCACGATGCGCTTCAAGCCGTCGCTCTCCGTGGTTGCCGCGCGGCGGCAGCTTTCATTAGGCGCGGCGCGCCTTTGGCCGCCAATATATTCGCCCCGGCCGACAATCGTACCAAAATGTTTGGCGAAGGGGGATCGAGATCATAGTCGCAGTCGCGAGCGCGACGGCGAATAGCGCGGAGTCGGGGCGCGGCCTTGTGGAACAACCTGGCCCGCTATCTACGGGCGGCTTGCTTGATCTTTTGCTTTTTCGTCGGCTTATAGTCCGCGTCTTGCCGAGCGAATCCTCGAATCGTTCTTTGTCTTCGTCACATCCGAGCTTGCGAGGGATTTCAACAAAGCGATCAAACTGAGATTTGCTGACGGGGATTGCGGAATTGGTGGACGGTCGCAAGCGGTCTGATCCTGCTAGCAATGCTGGTCTTTTGTCGCGCGGGTCTTCGAGTTTCTCGAATTTTGTGACATCTGGAGTCCACGCCATTGGTATTCGCCGACAATCCCCTCTTTGCGATACCTTCGCTTTATCAATAATGGCGGGCGACCAACGAATAATCAAGGCAGCCCGCTAGCCTTTCAATCTGTCAAATACTGAAAGACGCAGCTCGATCTCTAAAGAGTTGGAACATGTCAGAATCGAAAAAGTCGAGCAACTTTTTTAAGGACATTCTCTAGCGGCCAGATGACTCCTGGCCCTTCATTTTATAACAATTTTCGACAAGTTGATAAAGAATAATTGTCATTATTAGCTATTAGTCACGATAAGGTCCCGTTTCCAATGCTTCTCCTTGGGCTTGTCGCTTGAGTATTGCCTCATTCAGGGCGTATAAGCATCAGGGCGTATTAAGCGAACTCCAGGCCACCGGGCCTATGAGGCGGACGCCATGTCCATTGCCTTGCGATTCAGTGACACGCCGGCCGTGGCCGCCGCGAAACTCCTGATCCGGCTTGGCTTGGCCGTTTTATTCGTTGGCCTGCCTTGTGCGGGCATCTTTTGGCGCGGCGCTATTTACGTTGTGTTGCCGGTCGGCGCGATTTTGATTCTGCTTGGCGCACTGTTGGATGCCCTCCCACACGCGGGGCGCCGGCTCCGCGACGTGCTTGTCTCGCCGGCCGGCGGCGCGGCGCTGTTGGTGGCATTATGGGCCGCCGTGTCCGTGATTTGGACGCCGTTCCCCGTGGCCGCAGGCGAACGGTTTGTCCAGTTCGCCGGCGCTACCTCTCTGGCGGTGTTGGTCGCCGTCTATCTGCCCCAAAAGACCAAGACTCTCGATTTTTACCTGTTGCCCGGGGGTATCGCCCTGGCGAGCGCGGCGACACTCGCCCTGGCATATTTCGACACCCCCTGGTTTTTTGGCGGCTTCGAGTTCGACGAAACGCTGTATGAGCGGGCGACGATCACTTCGATCGTCCTGGTCTGGCCGGCGCTTGGGTTCTTGTCGCTGCGCGAGCACTGGATCGGCGCGGCGATCCTCGCGGTTCTCGTGGCCTGCGTGGCGCTCGCCGGATTTGCCCAGATCGCGCTTCTGGCGATGGGCGCGGGCGCGTTCACTTTCGCCATGGCCATGTCCGGTCCGACCCGGACGGCGCGGTTTTTCGCCTGGCTGTTCGCGCCCCTGATCCTGTTTTCGCCCCTGCTGCCCTTGCTCTACCGTCTGGTTCTATGGATGACCGGATTTGCTCCCGGCGCCGGGTCCGCGCCGATGCTGATCTGGAGCGAGCTCATCGTCTCGCAATGGCCGCGTCTGATTACCGGGCATGGTCTCGACTTCGTGCATCGAGGCTTGAGCCTCGGCTATCTGCCCGAAAGGACGCCAAGAAGTCTTTTGTTTTTGCTTTGGTTTGATTTTGGCCTTGTCGGCGTCGTCGGGTTCACCGTCCTCGTCGTGCAAGCCTTCAGGGTCGCCGGGCGACTCCCGGTGAAGACGGCGCCGTCCTTGCTCGCCGGCCTCGTCGCGATCTTGACGATCGCCATTCTTGGTATTGCGACGTCGCAGATCTGGTGGGTGACTCTCCTTGATTGCGAGACCATTGCGTTCGCGCTCCTCGTCAAGGGAGATGACAGGGCGCGGCGGCCGGATGTGCGGGCGATTCGCGCGATCGAGCCGGAAACTCCGCAAGAGCCCGGGGAAAAAAGCGCCGCGGGTTCCGTGGCTCCGCCGCGCCGCCTCAACGAGTTCGCGGATTCGTGATCGAAAAACGCCGGAGTCGGCGGTGATCGTGCCATCGCTGGACCGGCGGACGGCGATCCCCGCGCAATGGCCGAACAATTGCGGAGAAAGCGCGAAAGAGTTCTTGCGGCGGCAGGCCAAGCGGCCTTAACATCGGCGGATGATCGAGGCAGTCATCACCATCCGGAACGCGCGCGAAGGCGATGCCGAAGGCATCGCCGATGTGCACGATGCCGCGTGGCGCGACGCTTATCGCGGCCTTATTCCCGGTCGCGAGCTCGAGCGGATGATCGCCCGCCGCGGGCCCCGCTGGTGGCACTCGGCCATTTTACGGGGATCGCGCCTTTTGGTCCTGGATTTCGATGAAACCATCGGCGGCTATGCAAGCTACGGACGCAACCGCGTGCCTTCGCTGCACTACGGCGGGGAGATTTTCGAACTTTATATCGCACCTGAATTTCAGGGGCTGGGGTTCGGCACGCGACTTTTCGAGATGGCCCGCAAGGACCTGGCCGAGCACGGCTATTCTTCTTTTCTCGTTTGGGCCTTGGCCGACAACGAGCGGGCAACTCAATTCTACGTAAAACTCGGCGGCAGAAATGTCCGCCAGGCGACCGAGCGGTTTGGCTCCGAAACCCGCGCCCGGGTTGCGTTTGCATTTGACTAGACCACGATCGCTGCAAGTTGAGTCGGGGTCTTGATCTATTTTTCTTGTCGCGTCATCGTATCCCAAAAGTCTGCACCTTTTTAGGAACATGCACTAAACGAGGGCGAGGTTCAGGCGAGCCGGCGCCGAGCACCACCATGGACCTGCGCTTTGCAACTCGAGTCGGGATTGCGTTACAACCGGCACCGCATTCCATCGGCGACATCGCCTGCCGGCTTCGTGGTATCTCTCTGCATGGCGTAATCTTTACGCCATCTTCAAATTCCGACCACTTCCGCCACCGCGCCCTGGGTGTTGTCAGGGTGTGCGGAGCGCCGTGAGCGTGCGCTACGAGACTCGATGTTTTCGAAAATCCTGATCGCCAATCGCGGCGAGATCGCCTGCCGGATCGTCCGGACAGCCCAGCGGCTTGGCATTGCGACCGCCGCCGTCTATTCGGACGCCGATCGCGCGGCGATGCATGTCGCGCTCGCCGACGAGGCTTTTCGAATTGGTCCCGCGCCGGCCCGCGCGAGCTATCTCGACGGCGCCAAAATCATTGAAGCGGCCCAAAAATCCGGCGCCCAGGCAATCCACCCAGGCTACGGGTTTTTGTCCGAGAACCCAAAGTTCGCGGAAGCGTGCGCTACTGCAGGCGTCGTTTTCGTCGGACCGCCGGCGGCGGCAATCCGCGCCATGGGAGACAAAGCGCAAGCCAAGACCCTCATGGAGAAAGCCGGGGTCCCTCTGGTGCCTGGCTATCATGGGAGGGAACAAGACCCCGCCCTCCTTTCGCGAAAAACCTTGGCGCTCGGCTATCCCGTCTTGATCAAACCCGTGGCGGGCGGCGGCGGCAAAGGCATGAAAATTGTCGCGCGCGAGGCCGAGTTGGCGGCCGCGCTCGCAAGCGCCTCACGCGAGGCACTGTCTGCTTTCGGCGACGGCCGCGTTCTCATCGAAAAATATTTTTCGCGCACGCGCCATGTCGAGGTCCAGATTTTTGCCGACGCTCGGCAAAATGTTGTGCATCTCTTCGACCGGGATTGCTCGATCCAGCGACGGCATCAAAAAATTATCGAGGAAGCCCCCGCGCCCGGCCTTTCCGATGATCTGCGCCAAGCCATGCGGGAGGCAGCCCTCTCCGCCGCGCGCGCGATTGGCTATGTGGGGGCGGGCACGGTGGAGTTTTTGTTATCGCCCGATGATGGAGCCTTTTATTTTCTCGAAATGAATACGCGGCTCCAGGTCGAACATCCGCTGACCGAAATGATCACCGGCATCGATCTCGTCGAATGGCAACTGCAGATTGCCGCGGGCCGCGCGTTGCCTCTGCGCCAGGAGGAAATACGATCGCTGGGACACGCGATCGAGGCGCGCCTTTACGCGGAGGACCCGGCGCGCGATTTTCTGCCGCAATCCGGCCGCATCGCGCGCTTGGATCTTCCCGCTCAAGGAGCGCGGGTTCGAATCGACGCCGACATGCGCGCGGGAGATGAGATCCCGGTCGATTACGACCCGATGATCGCCAAGGTGATCGTTTGGGATAACGACCGGCGAGGAGCCATCCGCCACCTGCGCGCGGCGCTCGCCGAGACTCGCGTCGCGGGGGTTGCAACCAATCTCGACCTGCTGCGCACCATCGCCGCCCATCAAGCTTTCACCGAGGCTTCGCCGGATACAGGATTTATCGGACGCCATAGTAACGATCTTTTGCCCAAGCTACGGGCTGCCGGAAATGACTTTCTTGCCATGGCGGTCATCGGGCTACTGTGCGAGCGAGCGGCGTTCATGCGCGAAAAAGCCCAGCGGTCGAGCGATCCCTGGAGCCCATGGACCAGTCAAAATGGCTGGCGCCTAAATGAGGAATCACGCGAAACCGTGTGTCTGCGCGAGATCGTGTCCGAAGGCGGCGGCCATCGCACCGTCGAGATCTGCTACCCGCGCAACGGCTGGCGCCTCGACTTGCCGGGGGGCACGTTTTTTCACGCAAGCGGCGCGCTCGCGCCGGATGGAACCCTCGCCGCCGATCTTGACGGTCACCGTGTCAAGGCGGTCTGGCTCCGCTCCGGCGAAGAGATCGTTTTGTTTGCAGGGGCTAAGGCCGCGCATCGCTTTCTGCTGGCCGGCCCCGTTGCCGGGGCGGGGAGGCAAGATGAACCGCCGGGGCGGCTCGCCTCTCCGATGCCCGGCCGCATCGCCGCATTGCTCGTCGCGCCGGGCGCGCGGGTCGAGGCAAATCAGCCGGTTCTCGTCCTAGAAGCCATGAAGATGGAGCATATGCTGCGCGCCCCCAAAAGCGGGGTCCTCAAGGAATTCAAATTCCAGCTAGGCGATCAAGTCGGCGAAGGCGTCGAACTCGCCACCTTCGAAACCGGACCGCCGCCAGACGGTGCCTCGTGAAATTTGGCCGGGGACTACCTAAATGAGGACCGGCGTGGCCGGAAACTTGCCCCGGAGAGGTCTTTTCTTCTTTTGATCAACCATATTTTGGGCGCGAACCCTTTCGCCCTTTTCCAGGAAATGTTCTAAGCAGGTGCTCCTAGGACCGGGCGCCCTCCGGTCAAGCCTAGCCCGTTTTGCTCCCGCATATGGAATTCGAAATAGCATGCGTAAGGTTGTCGGTGGCAAGCTCCATGGCATCCGCGTCACGGACGCAAATCTCGATTATCACGGCTCGATCACGCTCGATCCGGATCATTGTGAAGCCGCCGGTATCTTGCCGCTCGAATTCGTCGAGATCTGGAATAAGAATTCCGGAGCGCGTATCTCAACCTATGTTATTCTAGGCGAACGCGGTTCGCGATGCTGCATTGTCAATGGAGCGGCGGCGCGGACCTGTCAGCGCGGCGACGAACTAATCATCTGCAGCTCGATCTATCTGCCGGGCGAAAGTATCGCCGGACTCAGTCCCGCCGTTGTGACCTTGGACGCGGATAACAACGTCGTTGAAACTTTGCGCTATTGCGTTAGCCGGGACGGCGCGGGGCGCTATCAGTTCGCGATCCTCGACGAAGCGGGAACTCAGCTAAAGACCCCGCTGCGCTCCGGTACCAAGGGCCGCAAGCTTTAATCCGGCTGGTGCACCAATGTCCTTCGCGAGGTTTGCGAATTAGTAAATGGCTTTCGCTTGGTGACTCCCGGCTGGCCGACGCGGCGGCCCGATCTTGACTCTTTTTTTCGCGCGCTCCCATATGACGGATGCAATCTTCGCCATATCGAACGATCGGCAGAGCTGTGCAATTCGTTCCGGCAAGTAAAGCGGCGGGTCTTCGCGAGGTCGATGCGCCGCGAAGCCTCGTTGCGCATTTTGGCGCCGATACGCCGCTTAAGATGGATGCCGGGGTCTCGCTCAGCCCCCTGACGATCGCCTATCAAACCTATGGCGAGCTCAACGCCGACAAGTCGAACGCCATTTTAGTCTGCCATGCCCTGACCGGCGACCAGCATGTCGCCAACAAACATCCAATCACCGGCAAGCCCGGCTGGTGGCACACCATGGTTGGTCCGGGCCGGCCAATCGATACCAACCGCTATTTTGTCATTGCACCAAATGTTGTCGGCGGCTGCATGGGCACCACCGGGCCCGCCTCGCTCAATCCGGTGACCGGCCGGCCCTATGGCCTCGATCTTCCAATCGTCACCATCAAGGACATGGTTTTCGCGCAAGCCATGCTGATCGACCGCCTCGGCATCGCCACGCTGTTCTGCGTCGCCGGCGGTTCAATGGGCGGGATGCAAGTATTGCAATGGGTGGCGAGTTTCCCGGAACGTGTCTTCGCCGCGATGCCGATCGCGACCGCCGCGAGACACTCCTCTCAAAATATTGCTTTTCATGAGGTTGGGCGCCAAGCGGTGATGGCCGACCCGGATTGGCGCCAAGGCCGCTATCTCGAAGAAGGCGTTATCCCGACCAAAGGGCTCGCCGTCGCCAGAATGGCGGCCCACATCACCTATTTGTCGGACGGAGTCCTGCAGAGCAAGTTTGGCCGCAAGCTGCAGGACCGCAGCGCGCCAACCTTCTCTTTCGATGCCGATTTCCAAATCGAGAATTATCTGCGCCAACAAGGCACAAGCTTTGTCGACCGATTTGATGCCAATTCGTACCTCTATGTGACGAGGGCTTGCGATTATTTCGATCTCGCCGCCGATTACGGCGGCTCTCTGGCGTTCGCCTTCAAGGGTGTCAAAACCCGGTTCTGCGTCGTGTCCTTCAATTCCGATTGGCTTTATCCGACGCAAGCCTCGCGCGCGATCGTGCATGCCTTGAACGCGGGCGGCGCCTCGGTTTCCTTTGTCGATATCGAGACGGATCGCGGCCATGATGCGTTCTTATTGGACACCCCTGAGTTCATCGCAACCTCGCGCGGTTTCTTGAATGCCGCGGCGCGGGCGCGGGGCATAGCGCCAGTCAAAAGCGGGGCGATTTGAACCGTGGCCGCCAAGACGGAAGTTATCAAAGCCAAGCGAGCCCGCGCGATTCAGGCACGCGTCGATCTTCTTCTTGTCGCGGATATGGTTGAGGCGAAGTCCCGCGTTCTCGACGTCGGCTGTGGCGATGGCACGCTGTTGCGGCTGCTCGCCGAGGAAAAAGGGGTGGATGCACGCGGCATCGAGCTCTCTCAGCGCGGCGTCAACGACTGCGTCGCCAAGGGGCTTTCGGTCATTCAGGGCGATGCCGACACCGACCTTGCCGACTATCCCGACAATGGCTTCGATTATGTGATTCTATCGCAGACGTTGCAGGCGACTCGCCAACCGCGCACGGTGCTTGAACATATGTTGCGGATCGGCCGTCATGCGATCGTGTCGTTTCCGAATTTCGGCCATTGGCGGATCCGGCTCCAAGTTGCATTTGGCGGCCGCATGCCGATGACGCCCAACCTTTCCTGCTCCTGGTACGACACGCCAAATATCCATTTTTGTACGATCCAGGATTTTGTCGCGCTGGTGCGGGAGATCGATGCGAGGATCGAGCGTGGCGTGGCGCTCGATCGTTTCGGCGCGCCCTTGGCCTATGGCGAGCCCTGGATCTGGAACTTCTTCGGCGAACAAGGCGTGTTCCGCCTGACCCACAAGCGGTAGCGCGGGCGGAAATCGGGTTCGACTGTGATCCATTTAATCGGCGTCGGACTATGTAATAGCGTCCGTAAGGGGTCGTTGGTGGGCATCAGTCCTGCGGCTTGCCGGGACGCCGAAACCGGCCGCATAGCTTGCTGATGGCGCTAGGTTCATAGGCGGTCTCGGGCAGTCTCGCCGAGGTATTCCACCGCTCCAGAGCGCCCGCTTTCCGCCCTTGCGATCGAGATTTGCTGTTTGTGAGTATCCAAGCCAACAAATCGCGTATGTTCGATGCGGCCCGTCTGCTATGCGTGAGGCTCTGTGCCGGCCAGCCGGCTTGATCTCGTAGCGTTGCATATCGGATGACGGCCACCCTGCAGCATTGGGGGGGAACACATCATGCGTAGGTTGATTGCGCAACTGCGTAATGCCATTACGGCTTCGCCGCTAGCCTATAGGCCGAGCCATTATTATTCTCCAGTCTGCGATCCGCGAGAAAGTCTGCTATACTATCGCGACCCAGATCATGCCGCCGACCAGCCAATCTGCGGCATTGATCTCAACAAAGAGCATCAACTCGCCAGACTGACTGCGTGGCTACCAGTTCATGCCGGAAATGAAATGGCATCGCTACGATCCGGCGCGAGGCCAATACAGTCTGTCGGATGCGACGCGTCTTTATTGCATGATCCGTGAATTGAGACCGCGCCGCATTGTGGAAATAGGGTGTGGTAGCTCATCGGCGTGCATGCTCGACTCGATCGAGGGGCTCAATTTACTGACCGTCTGCACGTTCATTGACCCAACCCCACAGTTGCCGATTCGCTTGGAACATGGCAGCCGCCATAAGCTTTTGCAGCAACATGTTCAACTCACGGAGCGCTCAGTCTTGGAGCAATTGACGGCCAACGACATCCTTTTCATCGACTCATCACACGTGCTTAAGACGGGTTCGGATCTCGCATTTGCGCTGTTCGAAATTCTTCCAGCGCTCGCACCGGGCGTATTCATTCATTTTCACGATGTCTTTTTCCCATTCGAATATGCGCGCAGCTGGGCAATTGACAAAAACTGGTCATGGAATGAAGCCTATGCGCTTCGTGCCTTCCTGATGTACAATCGTCACTACCGGATCGAGTTCTGGAACGACTATCTCGCTAAAGCCGCCCCGGAAGCCCTTGCAGATTGCCCGGTAATCACCGCCCCATCATGGCGAGGCGCGAGTCTCTGGCTCAGCGTGACACCTATTGAGGCCCGGTGATCGTGTTCCCAGTGCAACAACCTCGCCTTTTGTCCACAGCTGCGTCATCTCGACTTGGTGGCTAATATCTCTTTGCGATCGATATCCCACCAAACTGTAGCGAAAAGCGCTTCTATTGTGGCATGATCAAACCGAAATTTGACAATCCTCGCTGGATTTCCTGCAACTATCGCATATGGCGGAACGGTTTTGGACAGTATGAATCGGTCCATAAGTCGGTGCACATTGATGCGGCGTATTTGAGCGAGGGCTTCCGGTCGAACGCGCGGATTTTTTTCGGGTCGTTTTGCGGGTGGCGCATGGACGATCGAACCTCGCAGTTGAAGTCGTCCTTGCCGGTGCCCGCCATGCGGCCGGCCGCTTCGAGATGCTTCCCCACCAGCGCGCCGGGGTTGCGGTCCGGGGCATGGGGCGGCAGAAAGAACAAGCGCAATTTCCCGCCGAGAGTTTCAACGAACGTCGCGGTTTTTTGCCGCGATGGGCCGGGCAGCGATCGACGATGAGAAAGATCGCGCGCTTTGCGCCGGCGACAAGACGTTCGAGGAATTCGATGAAGACAGCGGCGTTTACGCTTCCTTTTTCGATGATCATGAACCGCAGGTGGCCGCGCGCAGTGACCGCCGAGATCAGACCCATAGCGTGGCGGGCGCCGGTCGCTTGGGATGCTCGGGTTCCTTGACAATTTTCGTCAAACGTTTCACAATTTCCAAAACCGGCGCGGAACTTTTTGCCTGGCCGTTCGTTCTCCGATAGGAACGGGTGTGCCGGCGACCGGTGGGCGACGTCGTGGGGGCAGACTTCTTGCGGATTTCGCCGCCTATTGGCCCCCGGTACGCCAGTGGCGCAAGTAGGTAGCCGTCGCTTGGCTCTACGCAAGCCTCGGAAACCAATCGGAAATCAAAGGGCTCTATTTAGAGTCGAAATTGTTTCCTTGGATTTTCACAGCACGAAGTACTTTATATTTGGTTTGCTCTCTGCTTCGACATCATTGTCATGCCGGAGCATGATGAGGATTGTATTGTTTACACTGTTGAAAATGGCGTTGATAGGAAATTTCACAAGCAATTGAGCATCTGCAAAACTTAAATATGCGTAATATTGCAGAGCAACATGAGATATTTCTGTTGACGTCATCATACCGTTAGAATTACAATCTAAATTAGCAGGTGTCGTGCCGTAGCGCTTTAGATTGGCTTTTTCACTAAAAGAACGTCCCGGCGACTCATCCTGGTGGCGGCATGAACATTGCTTGCATCATACAGAGTGCCGCATTTCGACCGTTTCCAACGCCGTTCGGCCCGCTAAGCGAGGGTGTCATGTGTTTGATCGCTGAAATAATTCATACGTGTTCGCATGAAAAGGTCGCCCAGGCCGCCGTCGCATCGGTGGGGTCCGGCTTCGCGAGCAAGGTCGGGATCACCGCCGGCGCAAATGGGTTGTCAATCGGCGCCTTCACGGCTCGCGCGGTTCGGGAATTCGAGAAGATCGGCGGGGAACCAGAAAAGCACGCCCTGCGGCAGGCCATGTACGGTTCGGACCAGCCGATCTTGGCAGGTCTTCAGCATATTCTCGAGCCAATTATCGAATAACGGGGATTCTACCGGCCGCGAGTTCGAGGAACGCCCCTTCCGGTCAGCGGCGGCCTTCCTCGACGTCTTCGCGGGAAAATCCGAAGATCGACAATCCCTCCTGCAATTGACCGGTCGCCGCGAAAATTGTGCGCGTGTCCTCGATTGAACCATGGTCTCGGCTTCAGGAAATGGCGCGGCGTGCCAAGAGTCTTGTCCGCTCTGGAGTTTCAGGCCCGAGACCAGGCTGATAGAAAATCCCGAGGCCAGGCCTTCGGCCTGCTTCGAGAAGCCGGATGGTGGCAACATCCCTGATTTCGAAACTGTCGAAGCCGCAGCGCGCGAGCAATTGCAGCTGGTCGAACAGAACCTCGCCGGTCGCCCGTAATTCACCCGCAAAACCGAAATTGCTGCGAAGCTGGTGCGCGAGCGAGTAGCCGCGCCCATCGGTGAATTTCGGAAAGGCGACCGCGACGAGCGCGAAGCGGGCAAGGTCCGGCGCTATTGTTCGTATGTTCTGTCCCGGATCAATGAGCAGGCCAAGCGGTATACGGCCGGTTTGCGGATGGGCGCTGGCTGTTTGCCATTGCGCCAGCGTCAGGATGACCTTGCCATCCGGCGGAGGATCTTCTCCTTGCCCCAAATTGCGCCAGTCATCCGGTGCGAAACCATCGCCTTTGAATATCGGCACTTTCAAATGTCCAACCCGGCGTAGAGCGGCAGCGTATGAAGCCCGCATTCGACTTTGCCACTCCCGCGCCAGCGCCCCGCGCGCGGGTCTTCGCCAGGCCTTACCGGCGAGGTGCAAGGGATGCACCCAATCGAAAAATAGTTTTTGGCGACGAGCGGGTGGCGCGGCAAGTCGAAGGCGTCGAGATAGTCTCGAATCTTGACCGCCGGCCAGTGTGCGAGCGGATTGATTTTTATGCGGCCGCCTTCGGATTCGAACAAGCCGAGGCCGTTGCGGGTGTGCGCCTGAAACCGCTTGCGGCCGCTGATCCAGGCGTCATAGCCTTCGAGCGCTTCCGCCAGCGGCAAGACCTTGCGGATTTCGCAACAGCGGCCGGGATTGCTTGCCCAAAGGAAGTTTTCCGGATCTTCCACCGCAAGCAGCGCGGGCTTGGGCCCGATAGTGATCACATTTGAAAGGCCCAAATGCGTCATGAGTTCGTCACGATAGGCGAGGGTCTCGGCAAACAAAACCCGCGTGTCGATAAACAACACCGGCGTGGTCTTGTCGATTTGTACCACCATGTGGAGCAGCACGGCGGAATCCGCGCCGAAACTCGAGACAAGCGCGATCCGGCCAGGGAACAGATCCTCGATCACGACGCGCATCAATTCGCGCGTGTCCAGGTCGGCGAATTGGGCGCCGAGCGGCGCGGCGCCGTCCGTGTCGGCGAAGAGGGCAGCCTCATTCGCGGCCATAAAGAGCCTCCTTGAACGGCTCCATTCCGATCCGCCGGTAGGCCGCGAGAAAATCCTCCGCCGAGCCGGCACGGAGCTTCAAATAGGTATCGACGACCGTCTCGATCGCGTCGACGATCTCGACTGAAGAGAAGCTCCGCCCGGTGATCGCGCCGACGTTGCAAGTCTCGTCGGCGGAACCGCCGAGGGTGATCTGATAGGCCTCGGAGCCGGCCTTCTCCAGGCCGAGAATACCGATATGGCCGACATGGTGATGCCCGCAAGCATTGATGCAGCCCGAAATATTGATCTTGAGCTCGCCAATTTCCCGCGACCGCGCACCATTGCCGAACCGCTCGGAAATCCGCTGCGCGACGGGGATCGAGCGGGCGGTCGCCAGGCCGCAATAATCAAGCCCGGGGCAGGAAATAATGTCGGTCACGAGGCCGGTATTCGCGGTGGCGAGACCTAGCCCGGCAAGCCGGTCGAACACCTCGGGCAAATCATCGAGCGCGACATGCGGCAGGACGAGGTTCTGTTCATGTGCGACGCGGATCTCGTATTGCGAATATGCTTCGGCTAGATCGGCGATCGTTTCCATGGATTCGGCGCTGGCGTCGCCTGGAATGCCGCCGATGGGCTTCAAGGTGACCGTGACGATCCCATATCCGGGCATTCTATGAGCCACCACGTTTTGCGCCACGAAACGGGCGAAACCGAAATCATTTGCTTTTCGTTTTTCGAACGCAATGGAAGTCGTTGCGCGCGTGGGCAACTCCGGCGGGGCGAAATAGGCGCGGATGCGATCGACTTCTTCTTGCGGCAGGGCGAGCGCCTCGTCGCGATGATTGGCGAACTCGGCCTCGACTTCGGCGCGAATGACGTCCGCGCCTTTCTCGTGGACAAGAATTTTTATACGCGCCTTGAATTTATTGTCGCGCCGTCCTTCGAGATTATAGATCCGGAGAATTGCATTGGTGTAGGCGAGGAGATCGGCCTTCGGCAAGAAGTCGCGGATCTTATGCCCGACCAAGGGGGTGCGGCCCAAGCCGCCGCCGACGTAGACGGCAAATCCCACCTCGCCGTCGGCATTCTTGACAATCTGATAGCCGATGTCGTGCACCCTTATCGCGGCACGATCCTTGGCGGCGCCATTGACCGCGATCTTGAATTTTCGCGGAAGAAACGAGTATTCGGGATGCAGCGACGACCATTGCCGCAAAATTTCGGCGTAGGGGCGGGGATCCTCGATTTCGTCGGCGGCCGCGCCGGCAAATTGATCGGCCGTGACATTGCGGATGCAATTGCCCGAGGTCTGGATCGCGTGCATTTCGACTTCGGCAAGCTCATTGAGAATATCGGGACAATCTTTGAGCGCCGGCCAGTTGAACTGAATGTTCTGCCGCGTCGTGAAATGGCCGTAGCCCTTGTCGTAGCGCCGCGCGATGAAGGCGAGCTTGCGCAACTGCCGCGGCGACAAGGTGCCATAAGGGATGGCGATGCGAAGCATATAGGCATGCAATTGCAGATAGACGCCATTCATCAGGCGAAGCGGCCGGAACTGTTCCTCGTCCAATTCTCCGGAGAGACGGCGCGCGACCTGATCGCGAAATTGCGCCACGCGCGCCGCGACAAAGCTTTTGTCAAATTCATCGTAACGATACATGTCAGCTTCACTCCGCTCCGGCACATCGCAGCCGGTACCCTTAACCTTTCAAATCGAAACGCTTGCTCTCTATGTGTTGCTTCATCGCGCGATCGCCTCCGGAAAGGCCGCCGCAACCATAAGTTCATGCTCTCTAGGTTTATGCTCTCGCCTGTTTGCCAATCGCGGAACCCGCAAAACCGCATTCGAGTCTTGCTTGGCCGTATTTTCGGGCGGCGGGGCCGCGCCGGGTGCGAAGGCATGCGTGCGGGGCAAGAAATCGATCGTCGGACCCCGCGCGCGAATAATTTCGCGTAAGGTCACCGCGCGCAGCCCGCCGGCATCCTCGGTGACCTCGACCACAACAGGTTCGACGACAAGATTTCGCTTCGCGTCATTCTGGGCAACGAGGAGGCCGGCCTCTGCTTCGGCCTTGCTTGCAAAAATTTTCGCCTGATTAAGCCGCTCGAACCAGGAACCGTCGCGGCCGGCATAGACGACGATTCCATCGGCGAGACGATTTGCGGAAATAACCTTGGGCATGACTTAAAGCTCGCGGAACACCGAATTCAATCCGTATATAATCCAATTAACAGCGTTTGGCGAGTGTTTATTGTATTGTACATCATACTGATGTATATTCCTGAAGGCGATGGTGCCGAAACCGATTTCGCGACGTGCGTCTATCAACACTCCGATTTTGAGTGTTTTTTCGAATCCATCTGCCAGGGAAGCCGATAGCAGCTCAGTTTAAGTTTCCAGCGGAAACCCTAGCGAGGCTGTCGGAGAACCCCTATGGGGCATCTGCCGGCGGGTTTCCAGCAATGGTGGGCAACGTTCCTTTCCTCATGAAGGATGTGGTTCTCTTTGCTGTATCAGTCTATTTGCTGAGGCAGGATGTACTGAGGGTCTCACATTCCAACCAGACATAAGGATGTGACGCAGTAAAGGAGATAGCCATGCCTCAGCCGGAACGGTTTGAAACCCTTGTCCTTGGCAGTGGAAATGGCGGCATGTATCTGGCCTGGCACATGGCGCGTTCCGGGCGATGCACTGCCGTGGTGGAGCGCCGGTGGATTGGCGGCTCCTGCCCTAACATCAACTGCCTCCCCAGCAAGAACGAGATTTGGAGCGCGAAAGTCGCCGACCTGGTGCATCACGGCGCAAGCTTCGGTGCGAAAACGGATGCCGCCCCAATCGACATGGCCAAAGTCCGCCAACGCAAGCGCGACATGGTGAAAGGCGAAGTTGCCGCTGTTTTGCAGCAATACGAGTCGAGCGGTGCGGAATTGATCATGGGAACCGGGCATTTCGTGGCGCCGAAGACGCTCGAGGTGCGCTTGAATGACGGCGGGACGCGCATGCTGGTGGGCGATCAGGTCTTCGTCAATATTGGAACACGCGCGACAATCCCGAGCGTGCCTGGCCTCGATGCGGTCGGACCGCTTACGAACATCGAGGCGCTGGAACTCGACTATGTGCCGCAACATCTGATCGTGCTCGGCGGCGGGTACGTCGGCCTCGAAATGGCACAGGCGTATCGTCGCTTCGGCAGCCGCGTGACGATCATCGAGCATGGTCCTCAGCTCGCTGGCCGCGAGGATCCGGACGTCGCGGACGAGATGCGGCGGATCCTCGGTGACGAAGGAATTGACGTTCTTGTGGCGACAGAGACACGCCGTGTGCAGGGTCGCTCGGGCGGGGATGTCAGCCTTCTCGTGCGCACATCTTCAGGTGAGCAGACGATCGTGGGTAGCGACATCCTGGTCGCGGCAGGGCGCAGTCCCAACACCGCCGGGATCGGGCTCGAGGCGGCCGGTGTTGAATTGGACGGTCATGGCTACATTAAAGTCAACGAGCGCCTGGAGACCAGTGCGCCCGAGGTCTGGGCGATCGGAGAATGTGCCGGCAGTCCACAGTTCACGCATGTCTCGTTCGACGACTTCCGGATCATTCGGGACAATTTGGCCGGGGCAAACCGCACGACCCGCGACCGGTTGATTCCTTACTGCATGTTTACCGATCCCCCGCTTGCACGGGTGGGACTTAGCGAAGGCGAGGCGCAACGTCAAGGTATCGAAGCGCGTGTCGCAAAACTGCCGATGAGCGCCGTGCTCCGGACGCACACGATCGACGAACGACAAGGCTTTATGTGCGTTAGCTAAGATTTAATCTGACATGTGGTGTCCTGGACCCCACGGCGAATCGTAAGCCGAGGCGGGGCGCGGAGCGGTCGGGGTGGCGAAGCGCCCCGCCTCGGCGAATTGGAGAACACCATGA
>Ga0185299_10002075_pt1 | contig 33101 bp, 39 predicted proteins | sample PaiPotPPA55metaG_FD_128002 | JGI IMG/M metagenome (GOLD analysis project Ga0185299, IMG submission 128002) | Iron sulfur acid spring bacterial and archeal communities from Banff, Canada, to study Microbial Dark Matter (Phase II) - Paint Pots PPA... ...
CCATGTTGATCCCGGTGCCAGCGCCGACCTCAGCCATCTGAGGCGACGCGCTTATTACCGGCGCGACCGCCACTACCTATCGACGCCGCCGCGATCATTTCAAACGAGGACTTCTTCAACGGAATCGCCCCTGAGCCGACCTTCACGTGACGCCGAAATGTTAGGTAGCCAGGCCGCGGCGCTTCACCTCACCGCAGGCCGCGCGGGCGGGACGTTGTTGCACAGAATTCCGCCCGCTCCTGCCAATGGGGTGGCCCCCTTTCCCATTTACAAAAATGGCCGTTGTTTACCGGCCGGACTCTAGTATTGGCGGAAAGGTTACAACTCTTCACCGGCGCGAGAGTCTTGGTACATCATGGGGTTACATCGGACCCTTTATCCTGCGTCAATTCCTCCTGCCAAGGGGGACCGCACAGGATGGAGGCTTTACCCGATGAACGACTTCGCTCGGCTGCTTGAGGCGGAAATTCCGCGGCTGCGCCGCTACGCGCGGGCGCTGACGCGAGATGTGACACGCGCCGACGATCTCGTCCAGAGCTGCCTCCTACGGGCCGTTGCCAAACAGCACCTATGGCAGCAGGGCACCGACCTGCGCGCCTGGCTCTTCACAATCATGCACAATCAGCATGTCAATGACGTGCGGCGTTTGGCTCGTGAAGGGAACACAGTCGAACTTAGTGCCGCGACGGAATTGACAGTGCAATCGAATGCCATCGATTCGTTGCAGCTGCGCGATCTCGAAACTGCGCTCGGGAGGCTGGCACCAGAGCAACGGCAAGTGATCCTGCTCGTCGGTCTCGAAGGCATGGCATACGAACAGGTCGCTACCATCCTCGGCGTGCCGGTCGGTACGGTGCGCTCGCGCTTGTCTCGTGGTCGCGACCAACTGCGCCAACTGATGGGGATCGATGAAAAGTTGCGCAACACGGAGGAGCCGCGCGCCGCTTGAACTCCGCTCAATGCGGATGTTCAAGCCGCCGCGATCGTGACCCGCAGCGCGCCCCGCCAGCGCGGGAGTCTTGACGCGCCCGCTGCAAAAAGCTTACCGGCTCGCACGGACGGCCTTCCCAGGGCCGTTTCCCGCGATGTGGCCTGGATGGCAACGAAAAGGGCCGGCTCCTATCGCGAGGAACCGGCCCATGACCCGTTAATCATCGGGTGATCTTCTCGCGGTAAACCGGCACCGACGCCGATGGTCGGCGTCTTTCTCACCAGGCCGACTGCACAGCTGGATCGGAACGCAAAGTCCCGATCCGGCTGGCGCCTTAATCACATCCCGGCAGGTGTGTGCAGCCCGCGCAGCAGGTTGAGCGCCCGAATGCCGGCGTGGTCGTGCTAGCTGAGTACGTCGATTTGCTCAATGGCCGCGAGCGGGGTCGTCGGCACGAGTTGGGTCAATGCCCGCTCGATTTTTCGCCCTGCTGTGCCGCGTGCCGGGCGATTTCCCAGTCGAAATTGGGCCGGCCAAATATGCAATCCGCTCTACGATGTCGGCGATCCCGGCCCCATTTTTCGATTGCCGAGTAGCTTCAGGTGCAGCAGGGCCGGTACGATCACCGACGCTCAGCATCAGGAGTGAGCGGAGGATCGACATGCGTTCGGCGCTGCGGGTTAGCGCTGACCGATATACGTCAACGTTGGCAGCCACGCCTGCGCAATCTGCGATGACATGCCCAGGATAAAGAAGCTCTTGGTCTTGCCGGGATAGCCCTCTTCCCAGGTCGGTAGCCACTGCACCTCTAGATAAGTCTCGGTCCCCGGCGCCAGCTGGGCCTCGACGGGTTTATCGGTCGGGATGCCGTAGCGCTCGACCGTGAAGCGGTAGGGGCCGGCCGGAAAGTCGCGATAGAAGGCGCTATTCACCGGGATCGCGCCGATCGGCGCGCCATTGGCATAGACCATCGGCGAGGCGCCGTAAGCCCCAATCGTCGAGCTCTCCGGGCGCAACACCCACACGCGCGCCATGCCCGGCGCTGGCATGGCGGTCGATGCGCCGGGACCAGCCGCAATCGCCGGGGACATTGCGCCACTCAAAACAAGCAAGGTGAAAACGATCGCGTGAAGCCGACGACGAATGATCATGGCCATTTGCCTTTAAGGGCAATGCGTATGGTGGCCATGTTGGGATCGGTGTTAGCCCGAGCGTCACCGAAAGATGAAATCGGCGTTAGATCAGGATGCGAGTCAGGCACCCACGGCGTAGAGCGGAGAAATTCCCGTGGCTACGCAGATCTACCGGATCGGGTGATCGACCGATCGCTCGAGTGCGAAATTGACTTCTACTTGCGGCTCAACTCATGCTGGCAAATTACGCCTGTTCGTTCCCCTCTTCGCTCGGCGCGTAAACTGAACCGACGCCCTAAAATCGACAGATCCAATGTTGTGGGCGGATCAAGCGCGAATAAATTGTAATTCACCCGCCCGCGATTAGGCGGTTACGCGCGCTATTCAATATATGCCGTTGGATGTAGGAGGGCTGCTCATGAGACGTACCGCAGCCGAAGCGATTGCGTTGTCGGTCATCGCCCGCAACGGGATCGCGGCCATTTGGGAACTAGAAGTCGCGGCGGCTGAAACACACGCGACGGGGCGGGAAACAGCCGCTGCGATAATCACGGAAATTGCTGAGGCAGCGGAGCGGGAGTGGTTCAGGCTCGCGACGTCTCCGGAGAGCGCATGGCGCTCAATCGGCAGTACCTGATCTCGTTCCTAACGCGGTTCCGGCGAGAGGCTACGCACCCGTATTCACATCGGGACGCTCGGTGACAGGAACATCAAAAAAAATGATGCGCCCTCGCCAGCTCTGATAGGCCCGGAGTGGACCGGCTTGTTGCGCGCTTCGCCGACTGGCTTTGCCGGGTTCGCTGCCAGTTATCTGGGAGCCGATGAGCTCCCGGAGAGGGCTGGTGCCAGCGCGTGAGTGCCTTAGGTCGGTCAAAGAAGTGACTCTGTCAGATTATTACGTTTCGCGGGCTCAAGTGGCCGGGGGTGCCTTAGTCCAAATCACCGAGGAGCGACGTTCATGACGATGTTAAGCCAACTCCGTGTGATCCGGCTGTTAGCCCTTGGCACGCTGTTGATCCTTCCTGCGACCGCTCGGGCGCAACACCGCCCGCCGATAGCCGAAAAGCTCGCTCAGACGTCTGGTATCGAGTCGTTCGGGCAAATCGAAGCGATCCGTTATACCTTCAACGTACAGTCCCCAGGGCGCGATCTCTCTCGATCATGGACTTGGGAGCCCAAAACCGATCAAGTCACCTACGAGGGAAAGGATAAGGAGGGCAAGCGGGTGAAAGTTACGTACCTGCGCTCGCAACTGGGCAGCCAATCGGCCGAAGTAAAGGAGAACATCGATCCGGGCTTCTTAAATGATAATTATTGGCTCGTCCTCCCATTTCATATTGCTTGGGACACCGCCGCTACGGTGGAGGATGCTGGCATGCAGAAACTGCCGCTAGGGACGGGTTCCGCCGAGAAGATTGAGGTGAAGTATCCTTCCGGCGGCGGCTATTCACAGGGTGACACCTGGGACCTCTACGTCGGCACCGACGGCCGAACCGAGCAGATGGCCTATCGCGCGGGAGGACCCGCCGAGCATGTCGTAATTGCGACCTGGGCTGATTACAAGAAAGCCGGACCGCTGCTCGTCTCACTGGAGCACCGCGGAATGAACAACGGGCAACCGGCGCACATTTTCTTCTCAAAAGTGGCAGTCAAGCTGGCGGGGTCAAACACCTGGACGGAAGCGCGATAATCGGCGAGCGTTGCGCGAGCAGAGCGCGCTGTAGCGTCCGCCGATGAATTACGCCGCCGGGGAGAATAACCCTAAAGCGCGCGATTGACGCCGTAGTGTTCGGATTGCTGATCGTGGTGGCGATTCTCGCCGGTGCCAGGCCAGCCGATTCGCCGGTCGTGCAGCCGGCCCGGTTTGAGCTGGTCATCAAGCTTAAGACCGCGAGGGCGCAGGGCCTCGCCGTGCCGCAATCGCTCCTCGCCGGTGCGGACGAGGTGATCGAATGACCGCTTCGGGGGTCGAACTCCCCTGTTCGGCGCCCATCGTTCAGATGACCGCTTTCGGCGCTACCTCGCCGTTCGCGTGCGTGCCGACGAAGGACTGAAAACCACGCAAAGCAGCCCTCTATGGCGCATGCGCGACCGGGCCGCGAGCATGGGGAACGCCCTGCCTCGAAACGATTACCTGCGGCTGCTGTACGAACAGGCCGCACAAGAACAGCGCCAACTTCCGGAGCGGGTTAAGGCCGCCCAGGGCGACGGCGCACTGATCGCCGATTTTTGAACTCTATTGGTGTGCGAGTTTGGGCGTCACCGTCGCGGCCCCGATCGCCGGATCGCTCGCGCCGTTTCGCATGGCCAGCGGCATTTTGTGAGCCGATGATACGGAATTGCCGATCGGCCGTCCCGATTTCGGCCCGACCGTGATGTCGAGCAGGTCCAGTTCCCCGTCGTCGGCGGCCTCGGCGGCGGCCGTTGACCCCGCGCCCGCGACCATATCGCCCTGCACCTCGCCGCCGGGCTCGATCGCGAGCTGGCCGTATTGGACGCTGCCTCTGACCTGTCCGCCCGATTTCACCAGGAGCCGGCCCTCTACGGTCAGGCGACCCTCGAACCGGCCGCTGATGACCGCGCTTTCGGCCTGCACCTTGCCCTTGAAGAAACCGGCGCTGCCGAGCACGAAGTTGCGGCATTCGATGCGGTTGCTTTCGATCGTGCCGTCGGCGACCACCGTATGGCAGGAGGTGATGTCGCCGGACAGCACGATGTCCGGGCCGAGATAGACCTTCGCCCGTCTGCGGGCGCGCCGCGGCTTCGCACTGCCGGCCTCGGATCGCCGTGCCGGCCACCATTTGGATCGAGCCATGGGGTTCTTCTCCGAAGAAGTGTCTGCGCCTCGAATAGCGGCGCAAGAGGGCGCCCGGTTTGGTTAGCGACCGGTTAAAAATCGGCGCACTGGATTCCAAACGAGCCCGCGTCACGTCGCGTCGCGCGAAGGGCAGCGCCCACCCGGCGCCGATGACTTGCAAAAAGCATAGTTGTCGCCCTGCCTCAGCGGCGGCCGGCTAAAGCGATGTTGCTGGAGCGCTTGGCCAGAGGGTGTGGCCACGCTGCTGGGATCGGCCCTGGGGTTGGCCCTCATCCCAGCTCCAGGGTCGGTGCGCTCAAAATGTTCGCGAACAGGCGAAGATCGCGGCGGGGATTGGCGATCAGTTTTCGGTGAAGGCGTGGACTGACATCGCCGACGCAGCTGCGCTGCTGTCATCCCGCAGTGCGATGTTTAGCCGTTCTCGGAGTGGCGTGGCCTAGACGCTCAGTCGCCTTGCGCACCGTTGGCAGGGGACTAAAGACAGCCGTCCACCCGTTGTCACGGTCCCGCCCAGCGTGGCTGGGATTATTTTAACTTAAGCTAAGCGCCCGGGAGTAAAGCACGCGAATGTTGTATGTGGTTGAGATTAGACGCGGGCGCGAGGAACTGTCTTCTCTCATGGCTCGCACCCGGGAATGGCTGGACGGCCAACGGTTTGAGCCGGATGCCATCCGATGCACGACCGATGACGAGGGCATAACGTGCCGCCTGGAATTCAAGATCGAGAGCCAGGCCATAGCCTACGCGAAAACCTTTGGCGGTGAGGTTAAGCCGATGGGAGACAAATCGGTCCTGTAGCGCGTGCGCGAGCTCTCAGCGTCCGAACTCGCGTTCAAATGCATCGGCCATATGGTCATCCGCAAAAACAACCCGAACGAGGATGCCCCCCCGCTCTCTCTTGATGTCGAAACTCACCGGGACATAGCTGTTGTGATCGAGCCAGACGCGCACCTCGGTCATCGCCTTTGCTAGATCCATTCTGAGGCGTACCTCGACCTCGCGCATTGTGTAACCCACACTCGGCGACGCTGCGTATCAATTGGCGAACAGCGGCCCGTCTCCGTTTGGTCCCGCGACGTTAGAAACACATTCCCCGTCGAGCAGGTCTGCCGATTTCAGTTCGATGGACGGAAGTGCTTTTGTTGCCGGTTTCTGTGCGCTTACGATCTTCTACGCCGCCGCGTGGATCGCCCTAGAGTTACAACGGATAACCCGCAGCCCACCTGATCGACACGATGGCCTTGCCGTGCTGATCGCATTCCCGGCAGCGCAGCCGCCGTTCCAAATCGAGCACGCGGGTAGCCGGCGGCAGCCGTAGCCCGTTGAGCAGGGAGCCAGGCGGGATCAACGCGTCATGGCCGCACGCGGCGCACTCGAATTTCACGAAATCGCCAGGGCCAAGGTCTTCGATCCGAGCGGCGTACAGAGGGACCATCGCTGAACAGGGTTGCTTATTTGTTCTTATATAGAATGCTGCGGATTGATATATGTCAATCGGGATCGGGCCAGCAGTTTGACCGTTGCCTTGTTGAGACGCAGGGGAACAGCAATGGACGACAAGCTTCGGGCGCTCCCGAGGGATACGCCTGACTATCATGCGCGGCAGGCTGCTCACTTGCGGGCATTGGCCGCGACCGTGACACAGGGCCGCGCAAAAGTTCGCCTGTTGGCGGAAGCCGAAGAACACGAGCGGCTCGCGGGGGAGGAGGTAGACGCTATCAACGCTTCTGCGCGCTAGCGGGCCTGTTCAAGCTTCCCTTCCACGAAATGCCCGTAACGCCGCACCGCGTACCGTAGCGCCTGCCGCCGCGCGTCGGGGCCGCTGAAGATTTCCAATTCGGTTCGGCCATTGTCGTCAAACCACTCGACGCGCCATTCGCCGGGTGTTGCGCGATCCTCGAAAACCTTGGCTGGTTCAGTGCTGAGTTTGGGCGTCGTCATCATCGGACCTCCGCGAGCGAGCCATCCTAACCTCGCCGGCTTCGCGGGCGCGCTTCGCTATTTCGTCCTGATGGACGGGGCATTTTCGATCATAGTAGAAGCGCGGTTGACCGTGCCGCGTGCCTTGCCCATGCCTGTTGAGGGTTGGTGAGCAGATGCACCCTTGCGCAATGGCTTGCGGGCTACCCGGCGGATATTCGCTCATACCCGAGCTAACGCCGTCGCCCCTTCTTCCGCGCCAGCAACACGCTGGGCGTTCCTGCGGGCTTGGGCGCCGGGTAGCGCTGCGGCCGTGGCGCTGGCGGCTCCAGCTTATCGAGGATCGCCCGCAAGGCTCCAATGCGCGGCGACATCGGGAAGGGATCGGCCGCGATCGTCTGTTTCAGCAGCTCGGCTAGGGCCGCTATTTCGCCATCGTCGAGCTCTACGGTTGCACTTTATGGACTGGGACACGGCTATCGCCCTCATTGTCCTGGTCGTGATGTTCCTGCTGCTCGCCGTGCTTCTTCGCAAATAAGACCTGGTGCTGCGCAGGCTTGAAGGCCGGTCTACTTTGCCGATCAATCGCTTCCGCGCTGGTGCGGGAGCACGTTCCCATACACCGCCGGATAGACCCGCCTGGAGCCGTCCCAAAGCTCCACGTTGTGGTGGTGCGGTCGCGCTTTCAGCATGGTCAGCGCGCGGTCAATGCCTTCGCGAAGGCTGGCCACTTCGATCACCTCGAAAGCCTGAATTTGGTCGGCCTCGTCCAAGAAGTAGCAGCGGTAAACGTGCATGGTGTGTCCCTGATGAGGAGGACAAGCGGTCTAGGGGATTATCGTATCGGGCGTAAGTACATAGCGCGTCGCCCTGCCGCATTCGCGTTCGATCGCCATCGGCCTAAGCTGACGGCATACAAACACGCTGACTTGCGGCTCCCTCGGGCATCATCGCTGGGCAATCGCGATCCGTGGTAACGCCGCAGGGGTGCGAGGGGCCGCGATCGGACGCCAGATTGCCAGTGATCCGGTTGCGCCCTCGCACTTATCTCCGCACTCAGCCCGCCTAACCTCGGTGGTACGGCTCCAGATCAGCGCATGCCAAGCCCAATTATTGCGACGAGCAGCGCCATGCCGACGAGAAAGATGGCGACGTCCATGAAGGCGCTTTCGATGCAAGAGAAGTGCCGCCATTGAGCTGCCGTGTTCAAGATATCGATCTGCCGTCAGCCGCCTGCCTCCTCTCTAACCCCGCGGCCAGTCCGTCGTGCCGCTCGGCAAGACGCTGTACGCGCTGACGAAGGCTGTCCCGATGGTTCGATGTCGGCGAGCGCGCGAAATTGTGCGGCAAGGTCGTGTCGGAAATGCCGGCTACCCGTCTACCCGCTTTCGACGGGCGCGCGCCAAGGGGCGCCGTATCTCCTGATCCGCGACATCGATACGTTCCAGCGCAGCCGCTTCGTGCTCAAGCCCTTCGGCGCGTGTGAGGAGCGCTCGATCGGCAAGGTGGCCGCCCGATGTGGGAACGTCGGCGGCCCGCCTGTACAGGCCGGCCCTCTGACGAAGATCGCTGGCTTCTGACATGTTAAGAACGTATCCACGCGTGCGGCGTGCTGCAAGAGGGCGGCGCTGCGTCAATCCGCCCTGTGGTTGTGGCATACTTCAAGGCCGTATCCATACCGCGAAAAGCTGAAAAGTGATCCGCGACGCAAGCGGTGAATTTCCGACTCGGAGGGGGGGACCAATGAACAGCCGACTTATAGCGCTCCCGATGGAAGCGCCCGAATATCACGCGCGGAAGGCTGCTCGTTTGCGTACCTTAGCTTCGGAGGCGACAACCTTTCATGTAAAGGCTCGGCTGTCGGAAAAGGCCGAACAGCACGAACGGCTTGCTGCTGCCGAAGACGAGTCGTCGCTAAGTTAGTGTCGCTTGATTGTGGCGGTCATTTTCGTTGGGATTGTTTTCGTCGTTGGTTGGTGGCTTCCGACGATAATGCCGGCCCCGCGCGGGCTATCTTGATGTAGATTAAAGAACCTGCGCGAGTCTTGAGCTATCCGTCTTCGGCCGAGGCGCATTAGCGGCGTGACATGGATCAAGCCGCGAACCTGGCTTTGATCGCCGCGGAGTTTGTTCGGTCGCGCGGCAACGGTGCATTCGCGTATCTGAACGAGCGGGCCGAAGTCGCTAAAATTGCCGGCGACATCGAGTCGGCGATAACGTGGTGGGACATTGCGCTCGCGACGGTCGAAATCCGGCGATCGATCCGGCCATCCCGATCTTAGCGCCGGCACGCGCGCACCAGGTAAATCGGTGCGGCTTCTACTCGCGTCCGGTTTTGGTTGCCTGATCGTTGTGGCGCTTACCCACGTCGCCGAGCGGATGCAGGTGTTGCCGGGCATGGGCTGGGGCCTACCGAACAGCCCCGGCCATTACCTCGATTTGTTTAGCGCTATCGCCGGCGTCGTGCTGCTCGTGGCCGCCGGCATCGTGCGCCTCGAAGATCACCGCCGTCGCCGGCCGCCCCGCAGCTTCTGATACAGCAGGCTCGGCTCGCCTATCGGTGTTGGCGCCGGGCAATCTCGTGGCACGATCGCGAAGCCGGCGCGGTCCAACGCGGCGACGATGTCGCGGGCCACAACTTCGGGATCGCAGCGACGGTCATCGCGCTGCCGGTCCCGCGCCCGGTAATACTCCACTATGAACACGCGGATCGCCGAAGTCAGGCTCGCTTGATCATGATTTCTATGGATTGCCGCGACCACGTCATGGACGGTTTGGCCGCGCTCACGAGCGATATCGTCGAGAGCGTCCCACATGACGGGTTCCAACCGGACGCTTGTGCGGCGGTTCCCGAACCCGAGCGCGCGTGGCGGCTCAGGGCGTGCTTTTCTCGTTGCTTTGCGGACTGCTCTTTCCATGCCCAGCTAACGCCGCCTGCCCCTCCGCAGCTTCGCGACAATCGCGCTCTTTCGCTTGTGGTGCTGACGCGCAGCCGGCTGCTATCGGCTATCGCCCAGCCACACGACGACGAAGACCAACAGAGCAAGTACGGTGCCAACGAAGCCCAAGGCAATGTCGATTACGGATAAGCCGAACATTCAGACGCAATCTAGCGATCAGTTATGCAGCAGCCTTCAGCGCCTCCACTCGTGGAGGAGTTCGCCCGCAGCGTTGCAAATCCGGAACCCGATCGCGTCACCTTTGTGCGCCTCGTACATCTCTCGACCGCGCGCCATTGCCGCTCCAAGGTTCGCGAACGGGCGCTCTTCGCGGTGTGTGATGCCACTCCCGCCGGGCTTAGCGCCAAGCGGGTCCAAAACGCCAATCGTATATCGCGGCATGACTCGCTCCGGTGCTGTCCCGATAAACATTAGTGGATCAGAGCGACGGGTCGCGATAGCTCTGTTCACGCGCGACTGTTGCGCTGTACCGAATGCGGCGCGCGGGATGCGGATTTCGTCGTCAGCGAGACGGCGCGGTGATGAGTTGGCGGAAACGCTCGCACACACCCCGCCGCGCGAGGCAGCGGGGTGCGGATGCGCGGGTAGAACTTGCCGGCCAGTCAGCGCGGCAAAGCGGCATCTTGAATACGCGAGGCTTCTAAAGAAGCGGTTACGGTCGTTGCCATCCGCGCGAGGTGTTGCGCCGTTGCCGCTGTTACGATTGTTACAATTGATTTACATCACGAAACAGCCGGCAGGCTGTTGAATATGAGAATGAAATGGCCGGGAGCGACTACGCCGGTTGCGCTGTCAAAGTGGGTGCGCCCGGTCAACTAACGCCGTGGTTTCAGAGCAATGGTTGCGACGCGGAAGCTTCTGCTCGTCGAAGATGAAATCGAAATCCAAATTTTGCTCGGACACATCCTGAGCGCGGAAGGCTATCAGGTCGCTCCCACCGGTACCGTAAAGAGCGCGCTCTACCTATTGGATACGCGGCCTTTCGACATCGTAGTAGCGGATGTGAACCTGCCAGACGGCACGGGGATGACGATCGGCGATAAGGCGGCCGAAAAAGGCATTGGGACCGTCATCATCACGGGATACGCATTTCGATTCGAGAAAGAAGACCTGAGCCGCTTTCCATACCTGTTGAAGCCTCTTCGGCCGCCCGAACTGGTCAGTGCTATAGAACGGGAAATCGCTCGCGCGGCACCCGCGCCGTAATCGTCTAATCGGCACAGTCGCGAAGGCCTTGTGCCGGATAATCTCGTGATTGGTTAACGACGGGAACCCTGCACAGCTTTACCGTTAGCCATCGATTGGTACACGGAGCATTCGTATGGCGGGGAAACGCATTCTTTTGGTGGAAGACGAGGAAGAAATCAGCGAAATTTTGGCTCTCGTACTGCGAAGCGAGGGCTACGTCGTCGACACGGTCGGCACGCTGGCGCAAGCGCAACAGCGGCTTAATTCCCTGAAGTATGCGCTGGTGAATACTGATCTTCGTTTGCCCGATGGTGACGGATTAGAAATTGTTGATCGCGCCGCGGAGCTAGGGGCGCGCACCTCCATTCTGAGCGGATACATTTTGCAATTGCCGCCACACGCCGCCGATCAGCACGAGGTGCTAATGAAGCCGATGCGGCCGAGCGAATTCGTCGCCGCCGTTCATCGTCTTATCGGCCCGGCGCAGGAAGCGTAGAGCCACCCGGCGCCGCGCTCTATGCGGTCGCCTAACGCTATTTGAACAGTTCCTCGCGAGCGAGGGCGAGGTATTTCCGACGACCGGCCTCGTCCACGACGCCCTTGTTACGTTCCCAGAATTCAGCTTCGTCCAATTCGCTCGCGTCCCAAAGCTCCCCATTTCCGGCGCAAAATTTCTTAGCGAGGCGCAGGATTACCTCATCATCGATCGTAGGTGCGCCGCCATCCGGACCGGAGCGCAAAACATCGTCGGCGAGTCGCTGGTGCGGCGAGGCTACCATGCCCTGCCAACGCTGGTAGCTAGGCGCTGATGCGTCCGGCGTTCGACGCAAGTAACGTCCCAGCCCCATGCCAACCCCCTCAAATCGCGAGCGGGATGGGATAACGGAATACGAGTGACTTTTTCGCTAACTAGCTTCCCATGCCATGCGTCAACCCACCGCGCGGCTGCTGCGCTGTACCGAATGCGGCGCACGGGATGCGGATTTTGTTGTTACTGCGGAGCGGCGTTAGGCCGTCTCGGCTTCGACCTCCTCCTCGATTTGAATCTGCGAGCCGTTCGTGTTCTTCGGCCTGCTGTATTCCGAGCAGCGCAACCGAGTCGTCCACTCCGAGGAGCGGGAGATCATACGGGCGTGCAGCGCCCAATCGCCACTGACATGCAATAATCGGTAATATTGTTTGATTTGTGACCAAACCGATGTCGCCGCTAGGCTTCGCACGGGGGTGTGGACTTATGGTCCATGGGGGAGGACATGCCAAGTGAGGACGACCTCAGCGCGCACGTTGTCGTGGCCGAGCGGGATACGGTGGCGTTGAAGAAATACTTCGCTGAGCGGGAGGCAAGGCTTGCAAGAATGTGGCACCAGATCGCTTCCCGTCTTGTGCGGCCGCCGGACGAAAAGAAAAACCCCGCCCGGATTGCGCCGAGCGGGGCTGTAGTGGTGCGGCAGGATCACTCGTTCTGAGGTTCGCCGGGCTCGAACCGCAACAGGTCGGCATTGATGCCGGCGAGCATGCCGGCCTCGCGTTTGTCGGTCCAATTCCTGCCGTCGGCGATGGCGAACACGCCGAAATCAGGATCGCCGAGCGCGTCTATCGAGTGCGCCTCGCTGATCTTCGCTAGGGTGCGACGCCGCCGCTCAACGCCGTTACTCATGGCGGCGGCGCTTTGTCTGCCTAGCTCGCGCCAATAAAACGGAACCATGGTTCCGAATTCGCTTGTCGCGAGCGATCGACATTAGCCGTCGAGCGGTGCTTGCACCGAAAGGCAATTCACCTTCGATCATAAGCCTCGCCCGCGATGACTGCGGCGCGGGGTTTATCGAGCTACAGGTGACGCACCGGGATTTTGAGGACGCCGTTGCAGAACGCGCGGCCAAGTGCGCGGGCGCCGGATGAGAAGCTGGCGGGACGTGATCGTTGCTTCCGCCTTTTAGACTGTTCAGAGCGCCGAATCGACCAGCACAGCATGGAGGAGTCGCAACGCTGGTAATATCAATGGCCAAAGATCCGAAGGATCTTCATTGCGAGTTCGCCTAGCTCGATTACCAGTTGGTGGAGCTGGGGAAGCAGCAAGACGAGAGCGCCGACCCCGGCCTTGCCGGCTGCCGTCCCGGCTGATTTTGTAAAAGCATCGACGAAATTATCCGCCTTTGTCGCGAGCCATAGACCGACGGTCGCACCAATCCTATGAAGTGAAAGAGCAGATAATCGAAGTACGTGAGCTCGGGGCAGCTCTGTCTCGATTTCAAGGCCGCTCGATGCTCAAATCGTCGTTCCCAATTGTCATCTTCTCCATCGCGCTGAGCGCTTGCTCTGTTTCGGGACCCGTCGCCGTCATCGCCCCGGGCGGTCAAATCCTGCGTGGCACGACGACATCGACCCTCGCCGGCGGCGATTTCACTGTGTCGGGCAGCGGATTGACCTGTACCGGGGCATTTCGATCCGGCGCCAGGCAGCCGCACTGTCTCGATCTCGGCCCAATGCTCGGATGGCCGCGTCGGCATCGGCCGTGTGCTACGGGACGGCCCAATGTCGGGGAGCGGCACTGTCAAAATGAATGACGGATCCGAAGCTACCTTTGTTTTTGGCGCGGCCGCCGCGGGGATTTGAAGCCACCCTATCCGCCAACAACACCGGCCAGCACCGAAACGGAAAGAGCGCCCCGCATCGAAGGGCCGGGTCCATAAGGGGGGGGAAGACCCCCAGCAGAGCTAGGGTTCCAGCGCCCAGTCGAAAACCGACTTTACGGCCGCCTCATTAATGACCGCGATATCGTCATCGCTGCGGCCCACGGCGAGCATGAAATAGTAGTGCTGTTCATCGCCGTCATCCCCTTTAAGCGCAAGCCGCGCGACACAAAGGTCGCCTTGAGGAAATCGACGAAACGCGATTGTTGCTTCGTCGCCGTTGAATAACGGCGCGCTACCCCATTTTCTTAAGATGATCCCTCGCTCGGTTTCTTCAGTATCGATTACTTTGAAAACGATCCTTTGGCCGCTGGTGTAATCTTTGAATTCCTCGATGGGTACACGCCGTCTATCAGACCAATTGTCCTCAAGGTTCCATTGGAAGTCGACAAATACGCGCAACCGCGCGATGTCTTGCTGAAGGGTTGCCCCGTAGCTAACGGTGTTGGGCTTACCTGCCTCCCTGCCGCGCGCAGTGATCGCTTGAGCGGCGACGTAATGCGGTGAGCGGACGTGTGCCGTTGTTGTCTCTGGTGCTCCGAATTGCCTAAGCGCCCAACCAGTTATTCCTAGGCCGCCCATCGCCGCGAGCGGGATCACAAACCAAGGTATCTGCTGCACTGCCGCGAGCACCGCAGCGATCACAGCAACGATGCCGCCCACAATCCATTTTGTGAGCGCTGGAAATGCCCAATCGAACAAGCGATAGCGCCCAGTCCAGCGCTCAATAGCTTTGAGGATGCTGATGAGTCCCACAGTGGTCGCTGTTCGCGCTGGTGCTCCGGTGACGGGTCCCGTACCTGCTAGAATGCCAGCGGGTCAGAGACGACCAAGGGTACGACGTGGCGCGCTGATCTGCCACTGCCGGCTCGCGTGCGCCGGCATGAGGCTGGCCGCCTCGGCATGGATCGTCGGCAGCTCGTCCGCCGATCGCGTCTCCGCCGCGGCGAACCCCCGCGAAGCTCTACTGGCACCGCAATTGGCACCGGACTCGCGATTACCGGACGGGATTACACGGGACGATGGTGGCACGAGTTGTGCCTCTATATCGCGGAAATCCTGACTGGCCGGGATGGCTCGGCACCATCCGGGACCGGTGCAAGCGCTTTTCGAGACCGCCCCGTTCGACCGCTCCGGCACCTCTCCGACTGAGCGGGGGCAACGACTTAACATGTCGTGCCGGAGAACAGCAAGGCAACACCGTCCACAACTTGTCCACGAAGCGTGCCGACAGCGCGAACCCGCTGGCCATAATCGGCTGTTCGCCGCAATGAGCCAAGGTGTGAGCGGCTGCCCGTCGTGCACCCCCGATTGAGTGTCAGAGCACGCCGGCAACTCTGAGCCGCCGCGCGACTTAGTCGCCGCTTTCGGTGGTCGGGCCCGCTTGCGGCGCGACGCGATGAGGTTCGACGTCCGTAATGCAGCACATTGACTCAGATCAGGGATTACGGCACCGCGGATCCCTACTTTGCCCGTGCCCGAGGCTCGGCCGCTTTGGTATGTCCGACCCTGAACGGCTGCAGCCGAAGAAGATCGGTCAACCCGCTCGCAAACGACGCAAACGCGCTGAATCCGAGCGTTCTTTAACGCAAAAGGAAAACTATGGCTGACCTGGTAGTGATCGCCTTTCCCACGTAAGCGAAGGCTGAGAAGTGCGTCAACAGCTTCTCGACAGCCAGAAGGAATACTGAATGGAGTTGGGCGATGCGGTGATCGCCGTCAAAGATCCTGACAGCTGCATCAAGCTAAATCTCGACGGAGACACCGATCTATTCGAGCTGCCCGAGTCGCCGCAGCTCGGGGGGGGAATACCCGACAATGATCATCCAAGCTCGCAAGTCGGTTTCCGGCAATCCCCACCTGATAGCTCTCGTTCTGGCGTTGTCGATTGTCGGCTGTAGCAAGTCCGAGACACAAGAATCGGCCGTGCCTCGTCCGGTGCGGACCATAACAGTGGCCCCGCAACCCATCGACAACTCCCGCACAGCTGTAGGCGACATACGTCCTCGCTACGAGAGCGATCTCGGGTTCCGGGTCTCTGGCAAGATCACGAAGCGGTTCGTAGATGTCGGTGCTTCTATCCGGAAGGGCGACCTCCTCGCCCAGCTTGATGACCAAGATTATCGAAACCGGCTGACATCGGCCAAGACAGATGTTACCGGCGCGCAAGCGGTTCTGGTCGAGGCCCAAGCGGCGGAGAAGCGCCTGCGTAATCTGGGTGGCGGCGACACGACCCCTGCCAGCCACGATGCGGCTCTCAAGAACCTGCGTTCGGCTGAAGCAAAACTCATCTCGGCCAAGGCCGCGGCAAAGCTAGCGGCCGACCAGGTGGGATATTGCGAGCTTAGGGCCGACTTCGACGGGATCGTGACTGCGATCGGTGCCGAGGCAGATCAGGTTGTCAACATCGGGCAGATGACGGTCCGGCTTACACGGCCGGGTGACAAGGACGCGGTCTTTTCGGTCGCCGAGTCAGACTTCTCGAGACGGCGCCAGGACGGAACTCTGCCTGAAATCAGCGTGCAACTTTTGAGCAACCCGGACATCACAGCGCACGGCAAAGTCCGCGAAATTGCGCCTGTCGCGGATGCCACCACCCGGACATTCTTGGTAAAAGTCACACTCGACAATCCGCCGGAGGAAATCCGCTTCGGCGCCAGCGTCGTCGGTCGGTTGAAGATAGCGTCAGAGCCGGTCATCGTTCTTCCGGGCAGCGCGCTTTTTGACAAGGATGGCCGGCCGGCCGTTTGGGTCGTCGACCCGGCGAAGCACTTTGTCTACCTGAAGCCCGTCACGGTGGTTCGTTACGAAACCGATCGGGTCATCTTGGGGGAGGGCCTCGTTCAAGGCGACATCGTCGTTACCGCAGGGGTCAACCGGTTGCGCGAGCAGCAGCAGGTAGCATTGGCAGAGGGATCCCCGGAAGGCTCCCCGAAATGAACCGCTTTAATCTTTCCGAGTGGGCCATCCGCAACAAGATCCTGGTGCTCTATTTCATGATTGCCGCTGCGATGGCCGGCGCGTGGGCTTACGGCAGCATTGGGCGAGAGGAGGACCCTCCTTTCACCATCAAAACAATGGTGATCAAGACCCTTTGGCAAGGCGCGACGACGGGTGACACGCTGAGGCAAGTGACCGACAGGATCGAGAAGAAGCTCGATGAGCTGCCCTTCCTCGATTATGTGAAGAGCTATACAAAGCCGGGCGAGTCCGTGGTGTTCGTGAACTTGAAGGACACTGTCTCGCCGAGGGCCGTGCCCGACCTCTGGTATCAGGTACGCAAGAAAGTCCGGGACATCGCCTATGCCTTTCCTTCAGGTATCGCGGGGCCGTACTTCAATGACGAGTTCGGCGACACCTACTCGCTGATATACGCGCTCACCACCGACGGCTTTACGCACCGCGAGCTGCGCGATCAAGCCGAGCGCCTTCGGACCGAGATGCTGTCTATCCCCGATGTCGCCAAGGTAGATCTCATCGGCACCCAGGACGAAAGGATTTACCTCGAATTCTCGACGCGGCAGCTGGCCGCGCTCGGTCTCGACACCAACTCACTGATCCAGACATTGCAGGCCCAGAACTCCGTTGCCCCGAGCGGGTCCGTCGACTCCGGTCCTGAACACATCACGATCCGGGTCTCCGGTAGTTTCACGTCGGAGGAAAGCCTCAAGGCCGTCACTTTTCGCGCTAACGGGCGCTTCTTTCGCCTGACTGACATCGCGACGGTAAAGCGCGGCTATGCCGATCCGCCTCAGCCGATGTTCCGCTTCAACGGCGAACCCGCGATCGGCCTTGCCATCTCAATGACGGTCGGCGGAGACGTGCTGGCGCTTGGCCAGCACGTCAAAGACCGAGCTGCCAAACTGGAGGCGACACTGCCGGTCGGCATCGACCTGCAGCTCGTCGCCGACCAGCCAGAGGTGGTGAAGGAAGCGGTCGGCGAATTCACTAAAAGCCTCATGGAGGCCATCGCCATTGTCATGGCCGTGAGCTTTCTCGCTCTCGGTTGGCGACCCGGCATTGTCGTCGCAGTGGCGATTCCGTTGGTGCTTGCCATCACTTTCGTGGCGATGCAGCTCGCCGGTATCTCGCTGCAACGCATCTCGCTTGGTGCATTAATCATCGCGCTCGGCCTTCTCGTCGATGACGCGATGATCTCGGTCGAGATGATGATCCTCAAGATGGAGGAGGGCTATGATCGGATAAAAGCCGCGACCTTCGCCTATACCTCGACCGCGTTCCCGATGTTGGCAGGTACGCTTGTCACGATCGCAGGCTTTGTGCCGGTCGGGTTCGCCCGGAGCAAAGCAGGCGAATACTGCTTCTCCCTCTTTGCAGTGGTCGCCATTGCACTTCTTGTGTCGTGGCTGGTTGCGGTCGTCTTCACGCCGCTAACCGGTGTTATGATCCTTCCTGAAACGCTCCACCGGCAAGCTTCGCGCCATGGGACATCGGCTTTCTCGCGCTGGTTCCACAGTACGCTCGATCTGGCGCTTCGGCATAACCGGCTCGTGCTTGTAGCTACCTCAGTCATTTTCGTAATGGCGCTGGTAGGACTGCGCTTCGTACCGCAGCAGTTCTTTCCGACCTCCGACAGGCCGGAGTTGCTTGTCGACTTGACGCTGCCGCAAAGCGCGTCGCTGGAGGCGACCGAGAAGGTGGCGGAACGTGTCGAGGCCCTCCTGAAGGCAGACACCGACGTCGAGCGCTGGAGCTTTTATGTCGGTCAGGGTGCCGTCCGCTTTTACCTGCCGCTCGATACCCAACTTGCCAACAACAATTTCGCTCAAGCTGTCGTGGTGACCAAGGGTTATTCGGTACGCGATCGCGTCGCCGCCCGCCTCGAGAAAGCCCTCGCAACGGACTTCGATGCATTGATACGGGTGACGCCGCTCGAACTGGGTCCGCCGGTCGGCTGGCCGCTAAAATTTCGGGTAAGCGGGCCGGATCCGTCCAAGACAAGGGAGTTCGCTCACGCCTTTGCGCAGGTGCTCGGGCAGAATACCAACACCCGGATGATCAACTACGACTGGAACGAGCAGGCCAAAGTGGTGAAAGTCGAGGTGGATCAGGAACGGGCCCGCATACTCGGCCTGACCTCGCAGCAGCTCGCCAACAATATCAACGCCATCTTATCGGGAACGCGGGTTACGCAGCTGCGGGACGCGACCTATCTAATCGACATCGTGGCTCGGGCCGTACCGAATGAACGGGCTCGGCTCGACACGCTTCGCGAGATTATGCTGCCCGTGGCGGGGGGCAAGAGCGTGCCGCTCGGCCAGGTCGCCACACTGTCATACGAGATCGAGCCCCCGATGATCTGGCGGCGGCATCGTGTGCCCACGGTGACCGTGCAGGCCGATGTCGCCCCGGGTGTACAGCCGACCACTGTGATTGCGGAGCTGGAACCTGTAATCGCCGGCTTCCGCGCGAAGTTGCCGGCCGGTTACAGCGTCCTGGTCGGCGGGGTTACCGAAGAGAGCGCCAAGGCGCAGATTAGCATCGTCGTCGTATTCCCGCTGATGCTGTTCCTGATGGTGACCATCCTTATGGTGCAGCTCAGGAGCTTCTCCCGGCTGGTTCTCGTACTGTTGACGGCTCCGCTTGGACTGATCGGGGTTGTGGGTGCGCTGTTGCTAGCGCAAGCCCCTTTGGGGTTCGTGGCCATTCTCGGCGTGATCTCGCTCGCAGGCATTGTAATCCGGAACTCGGTTATCCTGATTGCGCAGATCGACCAGAATATTCTCGCGGGCGAGCTAGCCTGGTCGGCGGTGATCAGCGCCACACAGCATCGCTTGCGGCCGATCCTGCTGACAGCCACGGCTGCGATTCTCGGGATGATCCCGATTGCGCCAACCGTTTTCTGGGGACCCATGGCCTTTGCGGTCATGGGCGGGTTGGTCGTCGCTACCCTGCTGACCCTGGTGGTCCTTCCGGCCCTCTATGTCACGTGGTTCCACATCAAGCCGATCGGCATCAAGCCGCCGTCCGATGCAGCGACAAGTCTGGCGGCAGCCACCGCGTGAAAGGTACGGGACAGCTGGCCAGCTTCCCATGGTCACGTCTTCGGCGAGGGCGTCAACATTCCAGGCGTTCGTGATCCCAAGGCGCTGCTCGACGCCAGCAGCAGCAGGATTCCAGCATCCGAGGTGAGCCGACTGCCGTCGAAAACCGAAACGCACCGGCTTGCCGGTGACGGCTATCGGAGCAGGTCGGCCGCAAGCTGCATCAGCTTGCGCCAGAGCGGGCGAACGATATCAGTGTGGCGTCGTCGCTGGAGTGAGACCGCCGTAATCGTACGTACTGTCCCAGCCGCGGCTGGTAAGGGCAGGGTTGAACCAGCCCCCGCTGTACGGGTCGAACGCAACTCCCCCGGCGGCTCCCAGCCCATCTCCTGCGTCACGGCCGGGACCGACGGGCTGAGTGGGCGCGGGCCGGGTGCCGCGGATCACGATGGAGCGGTCGCGCAACGGCTCTCGCAACCCGGTGGAACCGGAACCTGGCACCGCCACAGCGACTGTGTCGGGCTCGCCTTGGCCCTCGGCCGCGTCAGCGACGGTCGGTCCGGCGAACATGCCGAGGCCCAGCAGCACAACGGTTGAAAGACCGAGCCGGTAACGGGCGTCGCTCGTCCGAGATTGGGTCATAACACCCCTCCGCGTTTGCGGGTTGCGGCAACCGTGAGTTGGGACTGCAGCCTATGCGCGTCGTCGCCCGGGGATGAAATCGGGTTTAATCGCGCCGGAACGCTGCGAGGACCAGGCGCACTTCGGGTATGTTGCGCGGCGGGTCAGCGGTTTCCGCCGGACCTGCGATGGCGCGGCGTTCGCCGTTGCGGCCGCCGATATGCCCGGCCATTCTGACCGCGGCATGGCGCGAGGCGGGTGATGGCGGCGGAAGGAGCGCGGCGGGTCGGGGTCATCGGGGCCGGCATGGTCGGGGTCTGCGCAGCCTTGTGGCTGCAGCGCGACGGCCACCGCGTGTTCCTGATCGAGCCGGGCAACCCCGGCGAAGGCGCGTCGTTTGGCAATGCCGGCTGTTTCAACGGCTCGTCGGTGACGCCGATGGCGATGCCGGGGATCATCAAGCAGGTGCCGCGCTGGCTGATGGACCCGCTCGGCCCCTTGGCGTTGCGCTGGAGCTATCTGCCGTCGATCCTGCCCTATCTCGTGCGGTTCGTGCGCTCGGCGACGCCGGACAAGGTGCGGGCGCAGGCCCGCGCGATGCGGCCGCTGGTCGGGCCGACCGTGCCGCTCGTGCGCGAATTGGCGAAGATGGCGGGGGCCGAGGAGCTCGTGCATCAGCGCGGTCATCTTTACGTCTACCGCTCGCCTGAATCCTTGGCTAAGGACGCGTTCGCCTGGGCCTTGCGGCGCGAGAACGGCGTCGAGGTCGATGAATTCGATGCCGACGAATTGCGCCAGCTCGAACCGTCGCTGTCGCGCGAGTATGTGCGCGGCCTGCTGGTGCGCGAGAACGGCCATACTAGTAACCCGCTCGGGCTCGTCGCCCGCCTTGTCGAGCTTTTTCGGCGGCAGGGCGGCGAGATCGTCGCGGCGCGGGCGCTCGGCTTCCGGCTCGACGGGCGGCGACTCTCGGCGATCTCCACCGACCGGGGCGAGCAGCCCGCCGATGCGGCGGTGTTGTGCGCCGGCGCCTATTCCAAGCCGCTCGCGGCGGCGCTCGGCGACAAGGTGCCGCTCGAGACCGAGCGCGGCTATCACCTGATGATCCGCGACCCCGAGATCATGCCGCGCATCCCGACCGCCGATGCCGACGGCAAGTTCGTCGCGACGCCGATGGATACCGGGCTGCGCTTTGCCGGCACCGTCGAACTGGCCGGGCTCGACGCGCCGCCCGATTGGCGCCGGGCGCAGATCCTGTTGCGGCAAGGCCGCAAGATGTTGCCGGGCCTCGCGGCGGAATATGGCGAGGAGCGGATCTCGGTGTGGATGGGGCACCGGCCGGCGATGCCGGATTCGCTGCCGGTCATCGGACCGTCCCGCGCCTCGCCGGACGTCATCTACGCCTTCGGGCACGGCCATGTCGGCATGACGGCGGCGCCGATGACCGGCAAGATCGTCGCCGACCTGCTGTCGGGACGGCCGGCCGCGATCGACATCGCCGCGTTCGCCGCCGCCCGATTCGCCTGAAGCGCCACCGCGCGCGGCGATTGACTTATGTTAAATTATGGCGCCTTTCTGGTGAACGCACCTTTTCCCGAAACACAAGAACAATGGCGGGGAATGGACCTCATCCGATCAGGGTCGTCTCTCGAACGGGCGGCGCGTTACCGGGAACAGGCCGCAAAGCTTCGCGCGATCGCGGCGACCGAGGACGTCGAAAGGATACGGATGCTGCTGCTCGCGGCCGCCGCGCAGTATCAGCACCTCGCCGAAAGCGTGTTGCAAGCAACCTGACCGGCAAACTGACCCAGACTGGCCCGCAAACTGACATTCCAGGCCGCTATTGCCCGTGGGTTGAGGCTCTTCTACGATGGCTTAACGCACCGAACGGCTCGCGTGAGCAGAGGAGGTTCCGATGGCTAACGACGTGTCGACGCTAACCAAACCGGGCACCAAGCCGGCGGCTAAGCTCGGCTACAGCAGCGCGAAAAAGCCGATCATGAGCGAAGGCCGGCGCGAGTTCTTTTCCTATCGCGACCTCGCCTTGAAAGAAGCGAGCGCCGGCCAAATGCGCGGCCAGATCATGAAGGCGAAGACCGGCATGACGCAACCGACTGGCTGGCATTACCACACTTGCGACAGCCAGTTCGTCTATCTGCTGAACGGCTGGGTCGAGCTCGAATTCGAGGGCGGCGAATTCCTCCGCTGCGAGAAGGGTGACACGGTGTTCATCCCCGGCGGGCTGAAGCACAACGAATTGCGCACCTCGGATGATTTCGAGGCGCTGGAGGTGTCGGTGCCCGGAGAACTCGGTACCGTATCCTGCGACCCGCCGGCCAAGCGCGCGTAGAATAACTCGAATTGCCCCGTGGCCGGGCCCGTCCCGGCCGCCCACGTCTTACATCGACCTCGGACTACTGAATCAAGACGTGGATACCCGGCACAAGGCCGGGCACGGGGTTTGTGACGTCGTAACGATCCGCATGGACCGTAGAAGGTTTCTCGCGCTTGCGAGTGGGGCGGCCGCGAGCGGCGGACTGGTGCTGCCGCAGCCGGCGCGCGCCGCGCCGGCGCCCGTGCCGCTGCGGCGGTTGCGGCTCAGCAATGCCCATACCGGCGAGAATTTCGATGGGCCCTTCCGCGACGACGCCGGCCCGATCAGGGAGGCGATGGCCGAACTGTCGGTGTTCCTGCGCGACCATCATTCGGGCGAGACGATCGCGATCGATGTCGGCGTCCTCGACTTCCTCGCCGGCGTCATGGACGCGGTCGGCGCGACGAGGGCGACGATCCTGTCGGCCTACCGCACGCGCGAGACCAATGCGATACTGGCGCGCACCACGTTCGGGGTCGCCGACAACAGCCAGCACATCTATGGCCGCGCGCTCGACATCCGACTCGACAGCCGCAACGAGGAGGCAATGCACGCGGCGCGCTCGATGATGCGCGGCGGCGTCGGCTGGTATCCGCGCTCGGCATTCTTTCACCTCGACAGCGGGCCGGTGCGCAACTGGAACCTCGACGGCGGCGGGCTCGACCGCTTGTTGCTCGAATTTCGCCGCCTTGTTGCGGGCGGGCATCTGGCGATCGCGCCGAAAGGTCAACTGCTGGTGCCGCGCGCCCATCATCTGCTCAGCGTGCAGCAGCGCCTGTCGCTGCACCGCGCGCTCGCCAAGGCCGAATACGCCGCAATCCGGCATTGATGCGCGCCGAACAAAAGGTCCCGGCGAAGGCCGGGATCCATTCCCGGACAACTCCCTGCGGCAGGATGGATCCCGGCCTTCGCCGGGATCTACATTTCTGAATCAGGCGAAGGGGTTCAACGCCTTCAGGCGGGCCGACCAGCGGTGACGGCCGAGCTCGCGGCGCACGACGCCGGCATCGGTGACCCAGTTGAGCTGGATCGAGCGCCGCTCGCCGACATGCGGCAGATGGCCGTGATAGGAATTGGCGCCCCGGCGGAACGCCACCATCGTGCCAGCCAGAGGCGGAATCTCGGTGACGAAATCCTCGATGTCGTCGCCGCGGCGGAGAAGACGCAGGCGGCCCGCCGCTTCATCCCAGACCGGGTTCATGTACAGCAACAATGTGATCAGCTTGGTCGCCGAATCGGTGTGGATGCCGCCATCCTTGCCGTCGCTGTAGCCGCGTAACGTGATCATCGTCGGGCGGCCGGCGAGGTCGATCGTGAATTTCTCCTCGATCGCGCGGCGCAGACCGTCGCCTTGCAATTCCGTCGCGAGTTGCGCGAAGGCGGCGCCGTAATGCTGTCCGTTGAGCGCGAAGCTGCCGTGCCGCGCGAGCGGCGGAAAATCCGCAACCACCGCCGGCAGATGCTCGGGGCGCACGAATTCCCCGACCACGACGAAGTCGAACGGGTCGCGGCGCAGCGGGCTGGCGCGCAGCCGGCCGAGGTCGAGCAGGCTCAGTTCCGCCTCCATCGCCATATCTGCGCCATCATCGCCGATTTGCCGCCCAGCGCGTCAAGCCTGCGCTGCATCGGCATCCAGCGTCCTTCGAGACGCGCCCTTCGGGCGCTCCTCAGGATGAGGAATGTCTCTGGATGGCATCAAAGAAGCTGAGCCTAGCTTAGGTCGCGGCCGAGGCCGGGACCCATTCTTCGGTGTCAGGGCGGCTGCCTGAGGGATCCCGGCCTTCGCCAGGATCTACGCTGCGGCGTATGCACAACCGGCGAGCCGACTGCAAGTCCCGGATGCGGCATTTCTCCCTCGCCCGCGATGCGGCGGTGGGTTAGACCTAGCCGCCTTTCGCCACCGGGTCTGGGTGTCATGGAACAGCGCTGGGGCTTGCCCCTGATCGCCTGGCCGTCGCGGCTGCGCCCGAATTCCTGGGATCTGGTGGCGCTGCCGCTGGTGCTGGGCGTGCTCGGGCTCGTCGCCTGGGGCGGCATGGCGATGGGCGCGCATTATCACATCGGCGACGCCCTGCCGATCAGCCTCGACCCGTGGCGCCTGCCCGAATACGCGCTGCGCACCGTATTGCGCATGGCGGCGGCGCTGGTCGCCTCGCTGGTCTTCAGCCTGTGTTATGCGACATTGGCGGCGAAGAGCCGGCAGGCCGAGAAAATTCTGATCCCGGTCCTCGACATCCTGCAATCGGTGCCGATCCTCGGCTTTCTGTCGATCACGGTGACCGGCTTTATCGCGCTGTTTCCGGGGCGCCTGCTCGGCGTCGAGTGCGCCGCGATCTTCGCGATCTTCACCTCGCAGGCCTGGAACATGACGTTCAGCCTGTACCAGTCGTTGCGCACGGTGCCGGTCGAGCTGATCGAAGCGGCGCGGATGTACCATCTGTCGGCGTGGCAGCGCTTTTGGCGGCTCGAAGTGCCGCATGCGGTGCCGGCGTTGATCTGGAACATGATGATGTCGGTGTCGGGCGGCTGGTTCTTTGTCGTCGCCTCGGAAGCGATCACGGTCAGCGGCCAGTCGATCATGCTGCCCGGCATCGGCTCCTACATCGCGACGGCGATCGCCGAGCGCGATCTCGGCGCGATCGGCTACGCGGTGCTCGTCATGCTGGTCGTGATCCTGCTCTACGACCAGCTGTTGTTCCGGCCGCTGTTGGCGTGGTCGCGCAAATTTCGCGGCGACCCCGCCCAGGACGAAGACGATGTCCGGCCATGGTTCCTGATCGTCATGCAGCGGGCACGGTTGTTCGACCTGATGCAATCGGGCGTGCTGGCGCTCAACCGCGTGGTCGATGCGGGCCTCGCCGCGCTGATTCGCGGCCGGCGGGGAACCTCGGAGGGAACCTCGCAACATCCCCTGTTTGCGCGGCTGTTCGATTTGGCGCTGTTGGCGGCGGCCGCCGCGGGGCTCGTATGGCTCGTGGCCTTCGTGCGCGAGACCGTGTTGCCGGGCGAGATCGGCTGGGCGGTCCTGCTCGGCGCCTTCACCGCGGTGCGCGTTCTCGTGCTGATCGCGCTCGCCTCGCTGATCTGGGTGCCGATCGGCGTGTGGATCGGATTGCGGCCGCGGGTCGCCGACCGGGCGCAGCCGATCGTCCAGTTCCTCGCGGCGTTCCCCGCCAATCTGTTCTTCCCGGCGGCGGTTGTTCTGATCCTCAAATTCCAGCTGAACCCGGAGATCTGGCTTTCGCCGCTGATGATCCTGGGCACGCAATGGTACATCCTGTTCAACGTCATCGCCGGCACGACCGCGCTGCCCACCGAACTGCGGCTGGCCGCGAGCAATCTCGGCGTACGGCATTGGCTGTGGTGGCGGCGGATCATGCTGCCGGCGATCTTTCCTGCCTATGTGACAGGAGCGGTCACCGCCTCGGGCGGATCGTGGAATGCGAGCATCGTCTCGGAGGTCGTGCAATGGGGCGACACGACGTTGCAGGCCCGCGGCATCGGCGCCTATATCGCGCAATACACGGCGGCCGGCGACCCCGCCCGGATCGCGCTCGGCATCGGCGTGTTGTGCCTCTATGTTCTGATGTTCAACCGGCTGCTGTGGCACCGGCTCTATGAGCTGGCGGCCGAGCGGCTGAGATTGGATTGAGTTGGAGCATGCTCCAATGAGCCTCGTCGCCGAACGCATTGCAGCAACGACCACCACCGCGCCGCCTTTGCGCGCGATCGGTGTCAGCAAGACCTATCGCACGCCCGATCATATCGGCCGGCTGGTCCTCGAAAAAATCGATTTCACGCTGCACGACGGCGAGATCGTTGCGATTCTCGGCAAATCCGGGTCCGGCAAATCAACGTTTCTGCGCATCCTCGCGGGGTTGCTGCCGCCGAGCGAAGGCCGCGTCGAATATCGCGGCCGACCGATCACGGGGCCGGCCCGCGGCATCGCGATGGTGTTTCAGAGCTTTGCGCTGTTTCCGTGGCTGACGGTGCTCGGCAATGTCGAATTGGGCCTCGAGGCGCAGGGCGTCTCGGCGGCCGAACGGCGGCGGCGTGCGGTCGAGGCGATCGACACGATCGGCCTCGATGGGTTCGAGACCGCCTATCCGAAGGAACTCTCGGGCGGCATGCGGCAGCGGGTCGGCTTTGCCCGTGCCCTCGTCGTCAACCCCGACATCCTGCTGCTCGATGAACCGTTCTCGCAGCTGGACGTGCTGACCGCCGAGACCCTGCGCAACGACATGCTCGATCTGTGGCTCGAACGGCGCATTCCGACCAAGGGCATCGTCATGGTGTCGCACAATATCGAGGAAGCGGTCGACATGGCCGATCGAATCCTGATCTTCAGCAGCGACCCGGGCCGCATCAGCGCCGAGTTGCCGGTGCATCTGCCCCACCCGCGCTCGCCCGACGACGCACCGTTCCGACACATCGTCGACCAGGTCTATACGTTATTGACGACGGTGCCCGGCCGCCATGGCGGGCGCGGCATCAAGCCGGAGCCGATCGGGATCGGCTATCGCCTGCCGGATGCGCCGGTGCAACAAGTGTCGGCTCTCATAGAAAGGCTCAGCGAAGACCCCTATCACGGCCGCGCCGACCTGCCGCACCTCGCCGACGAAGAAAACCTGACGACCGACGAGCTGTTGCCGCTGATCGAGCTGCTGCAGTTGTTGGGGTTCGCCCATGTCAGCGGCGGCGACATCGAATTGACCGCCGCGGGCCGGGCGTACGCCGAGGCCGACATGCTGACCCGCAAGCAGATGTTCGCCGAAGCGCTGCTGAAGCACGTGCCGCTCGCCGCCCATATCCGACGCGTGCTCGACGAGCGGCCCGGCCACCGCGCGCCGGCGGCGCGCTTCCTGCGCGAACTCGAAGACTATTTGTCCGAGGAAGAGGCCGAGCGGGTGCTCGAGACGGTCATCAACTGGGGCCGGCACGCCGAACTCTTCGCCTACGACGACGACGACCGCGTGCTGAGCCTCGAAAATTTCTGACCCGCCTCCCTTTGCTGCTGGGTACCACAATCCCCGCAACGCGCGCCGCTAGGTCATTCCGGGGCGCTGCGCAGCGGCGAGCCCGGAACCCATATTCCAGAGGCCGGTGTTCCTGGATTCCGGGCCTCGCCTTTCGGGGCGATCCCGGAATGACGTCCGCTATGAGCCGCCGGCGGTGAAATAGCTGCGGGCGACGATCGGGCGCGCCAGGTCGGGCGGATAGATCCAGACGACATAGGTGTTGCGGCGATAACCGCCGCCGACCGCGCCGCCGCCGCCCTGCACGATGTCGTCGAGCGGCAGCACCTTGGCGTAGGCCTCAGCGCCAGGCGCGAGAGCGACATCGGCATCGTTGTGCCGGTCCTCCACATAGCTGTCGACGCTGATGTGGTAACGGCCCGGCGCGACATCGCGATAGAAGGCGCCGCCCGGCTCGGAAACGCCGGCCGCCGCGCCGTTCAGGCGGATATACGGCGTCGCCAGTGTCTCATTCGGGTTGAGGTCGCGGTAGAACCAGATGCGCGCCATGCCGGGTGCCGGCGGGCGCGCGAGATACGGCGCAGCAGCAGGCGGCTGGGCGCAGCCCGTCGGTGCGATCAGCAACATTCCCACGCAGCCGAGCAGCCAAGCGCGGGTCGTGCTGCGGGACATCGTGTGCGCCCCGCTACCGCGGCGCCGCGGCGACGGGGCCGCCGGCTTCGAGGTAGAGATGCGCGATCGCCGGCCGGGCCGCTTCCGGCGGATAGAGCCAGAGATAGTAGCTGTTGCGGTGATAGCCGCCGGAGTGTTCGCCGCCGCCTTGGACGATGTCGGGGAAGGGGACCACCCTGACGTAAGCCCCGCTGCCCGACGCGAGATCGACGAGGCGGGTCTGGTTTCCGTCATCGACATAGCTGTCGACCGAGACCTGGTGGCGGCCCGGCGCCACGTCGCGGTAGAAGGCGCCGCCGGGATCGGAAACGCCGGCAGCTGCGCCGTCAATGTGGACGACAGGGGTGGCCAGCGATTCGTACGGGTCCATGTCGCGATAGAACCAGATCCGCGCCACACCCGGCGGGACCGGCGAGGCGAGGCTGGGGCCGGCCGGGGGCGCCGCCGGCGCACATCCCACCAGAAATGCCAGGAGGAGGCAGGGCGCGGCCAGCAGCCCCCCGCGCCCGAGCCGATCGAGCCTCATGTCATTGCCTCCGAACACCGCCGTCAATGCGACGGCAGCGCCGCCGTCAGCGGGCCGGCGCCGTAGATGTAGCTGTGCGCGATGATCGGCCACGCCGCCTCGACCGGGTAAAGCCAGACATAGAACGTGTTGCGGTGATATCCGCCGCCACCGCCGCGGCCGCCGCCGCCACCCTCGATCCAATTGTCGTTCGAGACGATCTTGGCAAAGATCTGCATGCCTGGCACGAGGTCGACATCGCGGGTCTGATCGAAATCGACGCCGACACTGTCGGCGCTGAGGTGATAATGCCCGGGCGGCACGTCGATGTAGAATGCGCCGCCCGGTTCCGACACGCCGGCAACCGCGCCGTTGAGCCGAACATACGGGGTCGCAAGGCTCGAATAGGGCTGCATCTCACGATACCACCAAATCCGCGCCATGCCCGGCGCCGGCGCCGCAGAAATGGCGGCAGGCGCGACCGCGTGCGCGCGGGCCGGCAGGGCGCACAGCAGCACCGCGGCGCAGAGCGGGATCAGCCAAGCCGATAACAAAGGCGATCTCATCGCAAGCTCCTTTTGGCCATTTATACGCGCCGGTTCAGGCCCGCGTCGATGCCGGGCCGGTGTCACGTTTCCGTGTCGCCGATCGCGGAATTAGCGCGGGCGGAGGGTCGGGAAGGCGATGACGTCGCGGATCGACGGGCTGTCGGTCAACAGCATCACGAGGCGGTCGATGCCGATTCCGAGCCCGCCGCAGGGCGGCAGCCCGTATTCGAGGGCCGTGACGTAATCCTCATCAAGCGGCTGCGCCTCTTCGTCGCCGGCGGCGCGCGCCAGCATCTGCGCCTCGAAGCGGGCGCGCTGGTCGAGCGGATCGTTGAGCTCGGAGAAGGCGTTGGCGATCTCCCAGCCATAGATGTAGGTCTCGAACCGCTCGACCAGGCGCGGATCGTTGCGGTCGGCCTTGGCGAGGGGCGAGATGTCGCGCGGAAAGCCTGTGACATGGATCGGCTGGATCAGCTTGTCCTCGACGCGCGCCGCAAAAACGGCTTCGAGCGCCTGTCCCCAGCTCTCGGTGCCGGCAATCGAACCGCCGGCCTTCCGGGCCGCCTCGCGCGCCGTGGCCGCATCCTCGATCGGGAGAAAATCGACGCCGGCATGTTCCAGCACCAGCTCGGCCATGCCGCGGCGCGGCCAGGGCGGCGTCAGCTCGATCTGCGTGCCGCCATAGCCGAGGTGCAAACCGCCCGACGCCACTTCGGCGACATGCGCGACGATCTGCTCGGTCAGCGTCATCATATCGGTGTAGTCGGCGTAAGCCTCGTACAGCTCGAGCGAGGTGAATTCCGGGTTGTGGCGCGGCGACAGCCCCTCGTTGCGGAAGCAGCGGTTGATCTCGAACACCTTGTCGGATAGGCCGCCAACCACCAGCCGCTTCAGATGCAGCTCCGGCGCGATGCGCAGATAGAGCTCGATATCGAGCGCGTTGTGATGGGTGATGAACGGCTTGGCCGCGGCGCCGCCGGGGATCGTGTGCAGCATCGGCGTTTCGACTTCGAGATAGCCGCGCGCCGACAGAAAACTGCGCATCGCCGCGACGATCCGGCTGCGGCGGCGCAGGGTCTCGCGGCTCTCCGGGTTCATGATCAGGTCGAGATAACGCTGGCGGTAGCGCAGCTCGATATCGGCAAGCCCGTGATACTTCTCCGGCAGCGGCCGCAGCGATTTGGCGAGCAGCGTGAGCTGGGTCGCGTTGACGGTCAGCTCGCCGCGCGGGGTGCGCCGCACGAGCCCTTCGACGCCGATCAGATCGCCGATGTCGAGCAGACGCAGCAGCGCCAGCTGGTCGGCCGCGAGATGATCCTTGTGGCAGAAGATCTGGATTTTGCCCGACGCGTCGTGCAGATCGATGAACATGCCGCTGTTGCGCATCGCGCGGATGCGGCCGGCGACACGGACGCGCTCTTGCGTGTCGGTCCCGGCCGGCAGATCGGCGTGTCGCTTGTCGAGATCCGCGGCCTCGTCGGTGCGGGCAAAGCTGACCGGATAGGGCTCGACGCCCATGTCGCGCAACGCGGCGAGCTTGTCCAGCCGGACGCGGCGAAACGGATCGTCGTCCTCCACGGCGTTGCGGGATGGATCGTGCACGAGATCGTCGGTCACGCCGTGATCGCTTCCGCGGCAAGCCGCTGCACTGCGGCCCTGCGTCCTTCGAGACGGCCGCTTCGCGGCCTCCTCAGGATGAGGTGAGCTGGTGATGGCATCACAGAAGGAACCTCATCCTGAGCGCGAGCAAAGCGAGCAGTCGAAGGACGCGCAGGTACCGATCCAGCCCCGCTTGCAGGCCGACAGTATGATATGACGCGCTTTGCAGGCCGTTGCTAGTCGCCGGCGGCCGCCTCGGCGACGCGGGACCGGCCGAGATCGATGATCGCCTCGTGGAAGCGCCGCAACGTGCCGTGGTGGCCAACGCTGACGATCGTCGGATGCCAGTCGGCCTCGCGCACCAGCCGGTAGAGCGCCGCCTCGGCGGCTTCGTCGAGCGCCGACGTCGCCTCGTCGAGAAAGACGATCTCCGGCCGCACCAACAATATCCGAGCGAAACCGACCCGCTGCTGCTCGCCGCCCGACAGGCGCTGCGCCCAATTGCCATCGACATCGAGCTGATCGACCAGATAGCCCAGCCCCACGGCTCGCAGCGCCGCCTCCAGCTCGGCGCGGCGCGGCTGATGATCGAGCTCGGGATAGGCGATCGCGTCCGCCAGCGTGCCGAGCGGCAGGTAGGGCCGCTGCGGCAGGAACAGCGCGTGCCCGTCGCCGACCCGGATTTGGCCGCGGCCGAACGGCCAGAGCCCGGCGATCGCGCGCAACAGCGTGCTCTTGCCCGAGCCCGACGGGCCGGTCACGAGAACCGGCTTGCCCGGCTCCGCCGCCAGCGCGATGTCTTGGCGCAGCGACCGGCCATCCGGCAGCTGCAGATCGAGGCCGGCGACCGCGACGCCGCTGCCGCCGCGGTCGATCGCGATCGGCTTCGCCGCATGGCGCTCGGCGGCGATCTCCTCGACCTTGCCGCGGAAGCCGCGCAACCGTTCGACAACCGATTGGTATTCGGCGATCTCGGTGTAGCTCGTCACAATGAAGGACAGCGAGTCCTGCACCTGGCCGAAGGCCGAGGAGATCTGCATCAGCCCGCCAAGCTGGATTTCCTTTGCGAAATAGCGCGGCGCCGCGACGATAAACGGGAAAACGATCGCCAATTGCTGGTAGCTGCTGGTGAACCAGGTCAGCCGCTTGCGGCGGCGGATCACATCCCACCAGTTCAGGACGCAGTGCGTGAAGCGGTTGTGGAAGACGTCGTATTCGCGGCTCTCGCCGCCGTAGAACGCGACGCTCTCGGCGTGCTCGCGCAGGCGCACGAGGCTGAAGCGGAAATCGGCTTCATAGCGCTGCTGGTTGAACAGGAGGCCGACCAGCGGATTGCCGATCCTCTGGGTCAGCCACGTGCCGCCGACCGCGTAGATGATTGCGGCGATGACCATATAGCCGGGAATGTCGAAGCCGCTGTCGCCGCCGAGCGGGATGTGCAGGGCGCCCGACAGCGTCCACAGGATGAACAAGAACGACAACAGCGTCACGACCGAGTTCATCAGCCCAACCGACAGCGCGAGGCTGATCGAGGTGAAGCGATCGAGATCGTCGGAGATGCGTTGGTCGGGGTTGTCGGTCGCCGACTGGTCAAACTGCATCCGGTAGTACGCCTGGTCGGAGAGCCAGTCCTTCAGGAAGCGCTCGGTCATCCAGCGCCGCCAGCGGATCTGCAGGATCTGCCGCAAATATTGCTGATACACCGCGACGACGATCAGCGACGCCGCGATCATCCCGAAGATCGCAAACTGCCACCAGAATTTTGGCCAATCGTATTCCTGGAGGGCGTTGTAGAAATCGTTGTTCCAGGCGTTGAGGCGGACATTGAGCCAGACCGCGGCCAAATTCAGCACGACGACCGCCCCGAGCAGCAACCGCGCCGACCATCTCTCGTCGCCCATCCAGAAGGGCCAGGCGAGGCTCCAGGCCGCTCTGAGAAACCCGCGCTTCGGCAACGCCATGCGTACTCTCCACCCTGACCCTAATGTTTGGCCCAACCCTTATTCGGCTGGACCCTGCATGACGCAAAGCCAGCCTTCCGCGGAACCGGCGACATGATGACCGCCAGCTCGATCGGGAGTACTCCTGCCGGTCCCTCCCCGGCGATGCTGCTGGCCCGCGGCGTGTGCCGCGCGCTCGATCAGCTCGGTTATGCCGGCCT
>Ga0185299_10002076_pt1 | contig 33089 bp, 31 predicted proteins | sample PaiPotPPA55metaG_FD_128002 | JGI IMG/M metagenome (GOLD analysis project Ga0185299, IMG submission 128002) | Iron sulfur acid spring bacterial and archeal communities from Banff, Canada, to study Microbial Dark Matter (Phase II) - Paint Pots PPA... ...
TCTCGGTCGGCGTGGTCGCTTCGTAGGTAGGGGTGATCGCCGGGTTGCCGTCCGGGCGGGTTCTCCTGGGTCCTTGGTCGTGGTCGGGTAGGGCGGTGTCGGCGCTCAGGTCAGGATCGGGCGGTGTCCGGTGCGTGTCCACAGGGTGAGGAATCCTGGGTTCCAGGGCCAGTGTTCGGGCAGGTGCAGGCGTACGCGCCTGGCAGAGGTGGCGATCCTGGCGGGGATGTTGATCAGGTTCCTGCGGATGGTTGCGCCGGTCGCCTTCGCGTGGAACCGGTCGGCGAGGGTGCCTGCGGCGCGGGTGAGGTTGTAGGAGATCGCGGCGAGGGTGAGCCATGCGGCGTTGGCCTGGAACTTGCCGGAGGGCAGGTGGCCGAGCGGTCCTGCTTCGAGGTCGGAGAAGACCTGCTCGATGACCGCGTGGCGGCGGTGGTCCGGCTCGGCCTGGCCGATCGTCAGCGGGCTGTCTGTCAGCAGGGCGTGGTGGCGGTGGGCGGCGAACAGTTCACCTTGGCCTTCGGGCACGGTGGCCGGGTTGAGCCGTTTGACGCGGCGCACGATCAGGCGGGCGGTGACCTGCAAGTTCTTGGCCTTCGAGGCGAACGCGGTGTAGCGGATCTCGGCGATCTCGGCCTCGGAGACCCAACGGCGCTCGTCCTGGTCCCACACCGCGTCGCGGTACTTGATCGGGCGCCACGCGGTCTCGGGGATCTGGCTGATGGCGGTGCGGATCCGCTTCGTGTTGCCCACGGTGATCGAGAACAGCGCCCCGCCGGCCCGGATCGCCTTGATGACCTTGGCGGAGAAGAACGCCGAGTCGGCGCGCACCACGATCATCGCGGTGACCCCGGCTTCGCGCAGTGCGCGGATCGCCTCGGCGATCAGCGAGGCGGCGCCCTTGCCCGAGCCGGCCGCGCCCTTGCGCAGCCTCGTGGCGACGATCACCGGCCGCGAGGCGGGCGTGGAGGCGGTGACGATCTGGAAGTGCAGGCCCCGGACTTTGGTGTAGCCGAACGACGCGCCCTGCTTGGCGGGTCCGTAGACCTGCTTGACCTTCGAGTCGATGTCCAGGAACACCACCGGCTCACCGGGCGGGACGAGCCCCGCGTGCCCGATCAGGTTCGCGGTGAACCGGCGGGCGGCAGCCTGCAACTGGCGCACGTGCCCGTGGGTGAAGGCGCGCAGGAAACTGCCGAGCGTGGACGGGGCGTAGACCCCGTGAAAGAGCCGGTCCAGGCCCCCGGAACGCAGCAGGTCCGTGTCGTCGATGCAGTCCGCGCCCGCGCACATCGCCGCGACCAGGCTCATCGCCTTGCCCGCCGGGTTCGTCCCGGTCGTCACGCCGAGATCGACGTGTCGGCGTATCAGGGTTGCGAGTTCGCACCGCTCGGCGAGCCGTATCAGCGGCACCAGCCCCGCGGAGGTGATCAGGTTCGGCTCGGAAAACGACGCCGACACAACCGACGCGGCGTGAGAAGATTGCATCCGCGAGATGCCTTCCGACACTGGATGAATGAAGACCTAGAGAACCTCCATTCTGCCAGGTCAGAAGGCATCTTGTGTCATCGGGGCCAACCCGCGGAACGCAGCATCACGTTACCCATCGGTGGATCCAGGTTGAGAGCGGCACGTTCTTTGCTTCGGACGCAGCGGGGCTCAGCTGATTTCACGTGCAGGGCCCGCTACCACCTGACAAGCTGCAGTCGGCCGCTGGAGTTTCCCTGAGCGGAGGCCCGCCGGAGGCATGGCGGGTTCAGAGGGTGGTCGCAACACTCATGTATTGATGGGGTTAGTCTGGTGTCAGGGTCGGGATTTGCCGTGTGGGCGGATCAGTCGCCGTGGCGGCCGCATCGCTTGATGACGGAGCTGCGGGCCCCGAACCGCGCGTGCCCTACGCCGCAGGCGGTAGGGCAAGGAGGACCCCGACGCGGAGGGCCAAGCGCCCGAGGCACGAGGGCTCACCCCACCACGAAACGCCACTACCAGCGCCAGCGAACCCCGTACGAGGCCGGTCGCGTGGCGCAGCGAGCACCGGGCCGTAGGAGGGCCAACCGCAAATCGTAAACAAGCCACCCAACACACCATGGATCCGGATTGCTAGACCAGCCCTGTGTACGAGTCCCACGCGGGGCCGGCGTCCTCGGCGTCGTCGTGGATGACAGTCGCCTGAATCAGTCCGTAGGGGCGATCGTCGGCATGGAAGACCTCGCCCGCGTTCTCGATCCCGAAGCGCTCCAAGTCGTGCAGGAAGTGGTGCTTATTCGGCGCCGACAGGCGGACCTCGGCCAGGAATGGGCAAGCCTCGAGCGCAGCACGGCCCATCGCGTAGAGGGTCTGCTGTAGGGCGAGAGAGTGCAGGCTTGCGAAGGTCTCGACCATAACCTGCCGGACGGTGGCGTACGTCGCCTCCCAGTCGACGTCGAGAACGCCTTCGACGCTGCTGAAGCGCCACCCGGCGTTGAGGGACGTGGCCATCACCCGGTCCGTCGTGGGCTCCAGCACCGTGAATTCGTCCTGCAGGAAGCCGTGGAACTCCGAGCCGGTGGACTTCAGGATCGTCAGATCCTTGATGCCGCCCACGACCCACGTGCGCCGCGCGTCGCCGATGCCTTCGACCGTGACGGCGGCCGTGCGTACCTCGGGCCCACGGCGCACCCACGTGTGGTCATGCTCGCTGCCGTCGACCAATACTCGTTCCCAGGCGAACTGCTCGATCTCGACCCGGGCCGAGTCGACCGGCTCGATGTCGTCCACGAAGTGCCGCGCGAGGCCCAGTGCGTACTCCTCGATCGAATCCCACGCCTTTTGCTTCGCATACGCGTAGACGGTCTGCTTCTGGCTGTCGGTCGGCAGCACCTCGGACTGATCGCCGGCTGTGTACGCCGCCTCGAAGCGGCCGCGCAGAGCGGTGGACACGTTCAGATCGCGAATCTCGTGACGCGGTGTGTCCCGGTAGATCCGCACCACCCGGTTCTCCGCCTTGCCGTACCGGTTGGGCCCGAGCACGATCGCCATCAGAGTATTTCCTTTCAGTATTAACTACTGGGTGTCACGCGCGGGAGAGTAGTTGGCCGCGCGCAGGCTCGGTGCCGGCTCCCGCGAGCCACGTCCGGCGGACCGCTCCGACGAGATCGGCTCCGTCGAACGCGCTGACCGGATTGCGGTGCAGCAGCCGGGCCGCCGCGACGTGCACCGGCGCATCGGGCGCGAAGGCGACCAGGTCGGCCCGGGCGGCCGGTTCGATCCGCCCCCGATCCGTGAGGCCGGCGAACCGAGCCGTCCCTTTGCACATCCAGCCAAGCACGGACTCCAGCGGTAGGCCGCGTGCCGAGGCCGCCGTCCACACGGCCGGCAACGCGACCTGGAGCCCCGCGATCCCACCCCAGGCGCGGGCGAAGTCCCCGTTGCCCGCGTACTTGAGCTCGGCGGTGGCGGGGGAGTGGTCGGAGGCAATGATGTCGATCACGCCGTCGGTCAGGCCCTGCCAGAGCCGCTCGCGGTTCTCCTCCGAGCGAATGGGCGGGCAGCACTTGAACTGCGTGGCGCCCGGCGGGATCTCACCCTGTGCGAAGGAGAGGTAGTGCGGGCAGGTCTCGACGGTGATAGGCAGGCCTTCGGCCTTGGCTGCCGCGAGCACCGGGAGCGCCCGCGCGGACGATAGGTGCAGGATGTGCGCGCGTACGCCGGTCTTGCGCACGGCAGCGATGACGTTCTCGATGGCCGTGATCTCTGCGCTGTCGGGGCGGCTGGCGAGGAAGCCCTCGTAGTCGCCGTGTGCTGCGTGCGGCTCAGAGTCTGCGAGCACAGTCGGATCCTCGGCGTGCACGATCAGCAGCCCGTCGAACGCGGCGATCTCGGCTGCCGCCTGCCCGAGCTGAGCAGTGGTCAAGTGCTCGAACTCCGGCACGCCCGAAGGCGACAGGAAGCACTTGAAGCCGAAGACGCCGGCTTCATGCAGCTCCGCGAGCCGCCCGAGGTTCTGCGGGACCGCTCCGCCCCAGAACCCGACGTCCACCGAGCACGCCCCGTCCGCCGCCTTGCGCTTGATCTCGAGCGACTCCGGCGTGGTCGTCGGCGGGATGCTGTTGAGCGGCATGTCGATGATCGTGGTCACTCCGCCCGCTGCCGCCGCGGCGGTCGCGCTGGCGAAGCCCTCCCACTCCGTCCGCCCCGGCTCGTTGACGTGCACGTGGCTGTCGACGACGCCGGGGATGAGCACCTCGTCCCGCGCAAGACGTACCTCGGCTCGCGCCTCCACCGATGCGTCCGGGTCGTCGAGCACCGCCGAGATCTTCCCGGCGTCCACGACCACTGCGCCGGGACGGGGACCGTGCGGCAGGTAGACCGCGTCGGCGCGAATCACCAGTTCGTGCATTCTCGTCCCCCTACAGGTCCAGGGTCAGCTCGGCGGTGCGCGCCCGCGAGCAGCAGATCGTCATCTGGTCGTTGGCCGACTTCTCGGAGTCGCTGAGCACTTCGTCCCGATGTTCGGGCACGCCCGCGAGCACCGACGTCAGGCACGCGCCGCAGATGCCCTGCTCGCAGGACAGGTCCACGTCCACGCCGTTGGCCTGGAGCACGTCGGCGATCGACGAGCCCGAAGGTACCGGGTACGCCTCGCCGCTGGAGGCCACCCGGACCGTGAACTCGCCCCCCTCGCTCAGTGCGGCGGACGCCTCGGAGTCGAGCGTGAACGTCTCCTGATGCACCTGTTCCTCCGGCCATCCCGCCTCTTGAGCCCGATTCCTGACACGCTCCATGAACCCGGAAGGGCCGCATACGTAGACGTGCGTGTCAGGGCTCACTCGGTCCAGTTCCCCCGGCATAGCGTTGCGTGCGCTCTGACCCAGAGAACTGAGACGAAGGTGCACTCGTTCGGCGTAGGGCTGGGTAGCGACGTACTCGACGAGTGGCGCGCGCTCGCGGTCCGGCGCGTAGAACCACAGGTCGAAGGCGGCGCCCTCCTGCCAAAGCGTCTCGGCCATCGCCAGCAGTGGGGTGATGCCGATTCCGGCACCAAGCAGAAGCGAGCGGTCGCCACGCACGAGTGGGAACTTGCTGCGCGGCTTGCTGACCTGCACGGTGTCGGCCACGCGCAACTTCTCATGGAGAGCCGCTGAGCCGCCGCGACCGGCCCGTTCCCGCTTGACGCAGATCAGGTATCTGCCGTCGGCGGCGGGGGAGCAGAGCGAGTACTGGCGCAGGTAACGGTCGAAGCGGAGGTCGATGTGGTCGCCGGCCTGAGCCTCCGGCAGCCGTCCGCCGGGTTCCGGGTGCCGCAGTTCGATCAACAGCGCGTCGGTGGCCGCGCGGGTCAAGGCGTGGACCACGGCGGGCATGGTGGAGGCCGCCTCGATGTTCGTCATCGCACAGCCCCCACTCAGGCCGTGAAGAAGGTGCCGAGGCCGAGGCCACGTAGGGCCTTGCGATACGCGATCGAGCTGCGGTCCGCCGGGACGTGCACTTCGAGCTTGGGGTTGAGCGGCAGGTTCTCCGGCCTTTGCACCTCGACGATCGCCCGGTCCTCCTCGAACACGATCCGGTTGAAGTCGTAGACGCCCTGCACCGGCTGGTCCGTGTCGAAGTTGCGGGCGATCGGCGCGAACATGCGCGTCATCCGGGCCGAGACAGGTGACGCAGCGTTCATGATCGACAGGCGGCCGCCGTTCGGGAAGTGCACCACGAGCGTGGCGGTGAACGGCACGTGCAGGCGGAAGTGCCGGAGCCACTGGTAGCCGGGCTCGGTGGGATCCTCGACGCCGATGCCGTAGTTGCTGACCGAGCTCCAGTATTCGACCTCGAACCCATCCGACGTCGGCACCGGCGTGTAGTCGGGCACGACCGGGTTGTTCGGGTTCCCGAAGGACTTCAGGTGGACGAAGCTGAAGTGAGCCACGTCCAGAAAACCCTCGACCTGGCGCCCGGCGAACGCGGCGATATCGATCCACGGGCAGTTGATCTGCTGGAAGCCCGCGTCGTCCCAGTGCGGATGGGTCGGGATCGCGGGCTCCGCGTCGGCGTTCGTCGGGCCGGCCGTCTCTGCCGCGTAGGCCGCGTCGGCCGCGAGGGACGTCCAGATCAGCCCGTAGCGCTCCACGGCCGGGTACGTGCGGAGGTGCAGCCGGGAGGGGATCTTGGCCTGCGGATGCGCGGGGATGTCGACGCACCGGCCCTCGGCCTCGAAGCGGAAGCCGTGGTACGCGCAAGTGATCCCGCGCCCATCGCCCTGACCGAGGCTCAGCGGCACGCCGCGGTGCGGGCAGATGTCGTTCGCGATCACGATCGCGCCGTCGACCCGGTAGAGGACGAGCGGCTGGTCGAGCAGCGTCACCCCGAGCGGCGACTCGCCGACCTCGCGCGCCAGGGCGATCGGATACCAGTATCGTGCGATGATCCGCCAGTCATCCGGATCGAAGGTGCATTCGCGGGGAAGGGTCAGCTCAGCGGGCATGGCAGGGCCTTTCGAAGATCCACGGGAGTCGCTGGACTCCAGATTGGGGCGGACGGGGTGCCGAGATCCAGCACCGTCCCCGCCTCAACACCCGTGTGCCACACGCCCCCGCGTCCAGGCGACGCGGCGGATCTGCTCGAGACTGCGTCCGCCGGTCAGGTGTCGCGTCATCGCCGATCCTCCTTCCGTCGCCCGATCCGATCCATCGAAGGGCTTTTCCCGCCATGGGGAGCCGTAGTCGGAAAGCTACAAACGCGCTGTTACCGCCGCGCGTCACGTCCGTTGCGCACTGATTTCTCCGCGCCGCGCTCGACCGGGTCCGGTCCGCCGGCCGCTGTACGCTGTGGCGGTGATCGCAGCGAGTGATCGGCAGCGCCCCACGGGCTCGACGGGTCCGACGGGTCCGACGGATGCCCCGCAGAGCGAGCGTGACCGGCTGCTCGGTCTCACCGTCGACTACGTGCTGGCCAACGGCGTGGCCACATTGACCCTTCGTGGCCTGGCCGCCGCCATCGGGTCGAACAACCGGATGCTGCTGTACTACTTCGGCAGCAAAGAGCAGCTCACGATGGACGCATTGGGCAGCGCGAGCTCGAGGTTCCTCCGCTTCCGGAGCATCTCGCACGACCTGCGCACCAGCACGGAAGACCTCGAGACGCGACTGTCCAAAGCCTGGGACGGCATCGCTGCCGCCGAGACCCGGCCGTTCGCCCGCCTCTTCTTCGAAGTCTTCGGCCTGGCCGTCAACCGCCCGGACGTCTACGGCGCGTGGCTGGAGAACGTCGCGCATGAGCTGGTCGACGACGTCGCAGCCACCCTCGAACGCGACGGCGTTCGAAAGGGCTCCGCCGAGACCCTGGCCCGCGAACTCGTCGCTTGCTGGCGCGGACTTCAGATGGACCTGCTCAGCTCGAGCGACGAACGACGCACCCATCTAGCAGCTCAGGCTGCTGTCGAGTCGCTCTGCGCGCGTGTCCGCCGTGCGTGAATCATCCGATTCACTAGAACGCTCGACCGATCTCGTTTCAGCGAAGTTTCCTGGGAAAAAGTCCAGTTAGAACACGGCATTGAGGCATTGACGCGGCATTGAATCGCCTGGTTCACTCGGCCTCACTGATGAAGCTCGATACCGTGGAGGTGGCTGTCGTGGGTGTGCTCGACGAATCCGGGATCTTCGACGCGACGGACCTGGCAGGGATCTGCTGGTACTACCAGACGTATGGTTACGCCGTCGTGCGCGGCCTCTACTCCGCCGATCACTTCGACCGGATGGAATCCGAGTGCGTCGACGCGCAGTCCCGTGTCGTATCCGGCGATCTGCCCGAGCGCTACGGATCCACGAAGTACATCGACGACCCGGCGAAGGCGGAACGCTTCGCGAACTACGTCGAGCACGTCTCCGAGATCGCGCCCTCCGTCCAGCAGGCGATCACCGACGACCGGCTCCTGGCCATCCTCAAGCTGATCCTCGGCGAGGACTGCTGGTTCGGCGACGACCTCGTCCAGTCCGGCGTGGTCTACCAGGACGCGCGACCGGGCAGGGAGTCGGGCTACACGCGGATCGGCTGGCACTCGGACTGGCAGGCGAGCCCGAGCCGGGACTTCTGGCCCGCGACGTCGTTCACCCTTCACATCGACGCGACCAGCCCGTACAACGGATTTTTACGCGTCGTGCCGGGCAGCCACCTGTGGGCCACGCCCGCGCCGTTCCGCAACGTGAACAACATCCCGGTCCCCGCCACCGCCCGGCCGTCCGGCGGACGGACTCTGGCGCCGCCGCCGTTCCCGATGCCGCTGGCCTTCGAGAAGATCCGCGGCGAGGTCGCGGTATACGCCGAACGCGGCGACGTCCTGCTGCACGACTGCTATCTCTGGCACTCGGCGACCCGCGCCACCGACGACCACGCGGCGCGCCGCCACCTGCGCGGAAGCTACTTCGGAGGTGCCAAGCCGGCGCCGGAACTGGAGAACGAGTTCATCAAGAACGCCGCGCGCTGATTCAGCCTGCGATGGGGGTCAAGAAGATCCAGATGTGGCCGAACGGGTCACGCAGCATCGATTGCCGGGCACCGTAGGACATGTCGGTCGGGGGCGTGAGAAGTTCGGCGCCGGCAGCCACAGCCTGGTTGGTCAGCGCGTCCACGTCCGGTACGTAGACGTGCAGTGCAACGGATGCGCCGACCGCGCTCGGGGCCGAGAACGGGGCCTCGGCGTCACCGAGCATGAGGGCCGAGCCGTGAATGCTGATCTCGGCGTGTATAACTCGCTTGTCCTCACCGTCCAGCCGAAAGTACTCGGACGCTCCGAACGCGGCGGTGTAGAACTTGATCGCCTCGGCGGCTCCGTCAACCAGGATGTGCGGGATGACGGCGTACTTGTAATGCTCGGGGATCCCCATGGTTGCCATGTGCGTCACGGTAGGTCCCGCGCGATCGGACGGTCATCGGCCACAGGTCCCGTCCGCGACTCCGACCAAAGGCTTACGACTGACATCCCTGCCCGGAGCGCGGCGACGGGGTCGGCCGCCTCGTCCAGTTCGATGAGCACGAGGTCTGCGGACGGGGTGCGCGCCATCGCGGCTGCCCACCCCGGCCAGTCCACGATGCCCATGCCCAGCTCGGCCATATAAGGCTGCTGTTGGGCAAATACCGTCTCGTCGATGGTGAGTTCGACGTCGATCGGCTTGACCGCGTCCTTCCAGTGCGCCAGAGCGATGCGCTGGGAGTGGCGCTGCGCAACGGCGACGGGATCGCCTCCACCGAGCGCGATGTGGCAGGAGTCCGGGCACAGCCACACGTAGCGCGGGTCGGTCAGGGCCATGAAGAGGTCGATGTCCCTCTCGTACCACAGTGTGCTGTTGGACTCCGTGTGCAGGGCGAGCTTCACGCCGTGCTGCGCGACGGCCTCGCCGACCACGTGCGCGACATCTGCCATCCGTGTCATGTACGCCGCGTCGACGAAGAAGGGCGGGCGCGTCCCGAACGTTGCGCGCATGGGTAGCCCGGCGATGAGGAGTTCCGCGCCCGCGTCGGCGAGGAAGGCTGCGCGTCGCTCGGCGTCGGCGACGATCGCGGGCAGCTTTTCGCTGTCACGCCAGTCGGGGCTGCCCTCGTCGGCGATGAAGGCGCTCACGACGGACAGTCCCCGGGCCGCGAGATCGCGGCGGAACGACGACGCAGTACCGAAGGCCCGCAGGGCGGAGTCGATGTCGCCGGGTGCGAAGGTCAGCTCGATGCCGCTGACCCCAGCCTCGACCAGCGTGTCCATCACCCGCTCCCAGAAGCGCTCCGGGTTCGCGGCGGCCCAGGTGCGGAATGTGTCGGCGGACTCGAGGCCCCAGAAACCCGGGTGGTAGAACGTGATGATGTCGGTGGCGAAACGCGGCGCCGCGACGGACGGCTGCGAATTCACTCGGCGCCTGCGCGGGCGTTGTAAACGACGAGGCCGTCGGCGTCCACGGCCTTCCGATAGCTGCGGAACACCGCGAGCGCTTCGTCGCGCAGCACGTCGCCCACTACGTCGATGCCGCGTGCTGCAAACTGCTCGGCCCAGTCCGCGCCGAGCGGGCCCTCGTCGAACGTGGTGATCTCCTCGAGTTCCGGGCCCTCGCCGGCGACCACCACGCGGCGCACGCCGGACCACATGGTCGCGCCGTAGCACTGGATGCACGGCCGCCAGTTCACCACCAACTCGTGCGCCGGCATCCCGGCGCCGCCCAGGTCCCAGCCGCCGGTCGCAGTCTGGGCCAGTCCGAGCGCGACGACCTCGGCATGCGCGCTGGAGACGCCGGTGGTGAGCACGACGTTGACGCCGATCGAGACAATCCGGCCGGTGTCCCGCTCGGCGACGAGCGCGGCGAACGGGCCGCCGTTGCCCTCACGCCAGTTGAGGTCGGCCAAGCGGTGCACGAGACGCATCCGGTCCTCGCGGTCGGGGATGACCGCGGGTTCGTCAGCCAGTGCGTCGTCGATCCACGCCGGCAGCGCCACACGGTACTCCTTGGCGATCTCGATCACGATCTTGCTTCCTCTCGATGTGCAGCGGTTCCGGCAAATACGCTACTTGACTCGACTAGGGCGCATTCGGCCCGGACCGCCGTCGTGGGTGGAGTGGGTCGATGTGGGCTCGCCCGGGACGCTATGGATCTTTTGTTTCGACGACACAGCGGCGACGTCAAAGACAAATTTCGGGCCGCGTCTGCGCGGAGGTTGACATGGAGTTAACACGAGCGGTCCGGGGCGGTGACATGACGGCGGTGTCCTCTTTACGACCCGCCGACACGAAGGCGGGGCGCGTCTAGGGTTCCGTCGGCGTTGCGCCGAGTCTGGTCCGAGAGACGCAGGCGGAGCCCGGCGACCGGCTCCGTTCCACGGCGGGAGAAAAGCCCGGGAGGCCAGGTGAGCTCGGCCTCCGGCCGGGCCCGGCTCTCGGAGTGCGCCGTGACAGCTCGATTCGCAGCACCTTCACCCCCTTCCCCTGGGCTCACGCGGAGTCGCGGACACGCGCACTTGCGCGGAAAGGCGGGCAAATTGTCAACCATTGTATCTCCGGCAGTCGAGGGCGAAAACGCTCTCGACGCTCACGACCTCTCCGAGTTCGGATATACCCAGCAGCTGCGGCGGGGCCTAGGCTCCTACGCGTCCTTCGCCGCCGGCTTCTCCTTCGTCTCCATCCTGACCACGGTCTTCCAGCTGTTCTCCTTCGGCTACAGCTTCGGCGGCCCGGCGTTCTTCTGGACCTGGCCACTAGTGTTCAGCGGTCAGTTCCTCGTCGCACTCTGTTTCGCCGAACTGGCCGCGCGCTACCCGATCTCAGGGTGCGTGTATCAGTGGTCCCGGCGCATGTCCACCGGCCTCGTCGGGCACTTCGCCGGTTGGACGATGCTGATCGGGCAGGTCGTGAGCGTCTCGGCGGCGGCCATCGCGCTCCAGGTGGTGCTGCCCTCGGTGTGGAGCGGCTTCCAGCTGTTCGGCGGGAACCCGGCGCTGACCAGCCGCTCCGGCGCGACCAACGCCGTACTGCTCGGCGCCGTCCTGATCGCGCTGACCACGGTCGTCTCGGCGGTCGGCGTCAAGCTCACGTCCCTGATCAACTGCGTCGGCGTGACCTGCGAGTTGATCGGCGTGGCGGCGCTCGTCGTCATGCTCTTCGCGCACTCCACCCGCGGCCCGGGCGTCGTCCTGCACACCGAGGGCGCTGCAGGCGGCGGTTCGTACGTCTGGCCGTTCCTGGTCTCCGCGCTCATGGCCGCGTACGTCATGTACGGCTTCGACAGCGCCGGGGAGCTGAGCGAGGAGACGCGTTCACCGCGCAAGACGGCCCCGAAGGCGATCCTCAAGGCCCTGGCCGTCTCCGGCGCCGGTGGTGCGGCGCTGCTGCTCGGCGCGCTGATGGCCGCGCCCTCGTTGACGGACGGCCAGCTCGCGACCGAGGGTCTGCCGTACGTCGTGACCAGCCGTCTCGGCGAAGGACTCGGCCGCGTGGTGCTCGTCGACGTCGCCATCGCGATCTGCGTGTGCACACTGGCGATCCAGACCGCGGCTTCCAGGCTCACCTACTCGATGGCGCGCGACCGGGTGCTGCCGGGTGCGACGCGGCTCGCGAGGGTATCCCCGCGCACCGGCACGCCTGTGCTGCCGACCGTGCTCATCGGCGTGGCGGCGATCCTGATCCTCGGCGTGAACGTCGGGCAGGCGCAGCTGTTCACCGCGATCACGAGCGTCGCTGTCGTGATCGTCTACCTGGCCTACCTGTTGGTGACGCTGCCGATGCTGATTCGACGACGGCGCGGCCTCGAACCCGCTGCCCCCGGACAGTTCTCACTCGGCCGCTTCGGCCTGCCGGTCAACGCACTCGCGGTCGTCTACGGCCTGTTCATGGCCGTCAACATGGCCTGGCCGCGGCAGGCGGTCTACGACCCGGCCGGCGGGCACTGGTATCTGCAGTACTTCGCGCTGCTGTTCTGCGGAGGCGTAGCAGCGCTCGGATACCTCACGTACTGGCTGGCGAACCGCGCCAACAGCGCCGGCAGCGCGGGCGACGTCAACGCCGTTGCCGCCGAGGCGGCTGCGTGACCGGCTATTCGATCGAAGTCCAGGGCGGCGCGGCCGAGTCGCTGCGGCTGCGCCGTCACCGGACCCTGACTATGCACAGCCTCGGCTTCGGCCCCAACGTCTCGATGCTGATCTACGCACTCGACGACCCGACCGAACGGCTCAACGTGCCGGACACTCTCAAGGCCCAGATGTCCGCACGGATCCGGCCGCCGATGACGCTGATGTCCGACATGGGCCGCGCTCTCACCACAGTGACCGGATCGAGCCTGGACTGGCACGACGCGATCACTGGGCACTCTCTGCCGGACGCGGTTGAGCGCCGATACGGTCCGTCCTCCTACGCCGCCGACAGAGATGACTGGCGACGCAGTGCGCGGTCCGCCCTGCTCGATGAGCTCTGGAAGCACGGCCTCGGCTTGCGCGATCTGCACGCCAACGTCAACTTCTTCAGCAAGGTGGCCGCAGCCGATGACGTACGCGGAACCCTGACATACGTGCCCGGACATGCTGCCGAGGGCGACTGGGTCACCCTGCGCGCGGAGATCGACGTGCTCATCGTCCTGTCCACCGCGCCGCATCCGCTGGATACGGCCGATGCCTGGGACCCGGCCGGAGTCCGTCTGGAGGTGGCCGAGGGCTCGGCGCCCGGCCCTGACGATCCGGCGCGCAACTGGCGGGCCGAGGCAGGCCGGGCGCTGGAACTCGCCGAGAGGAGCTACGCATGAGTGACGAATTCGTGTTCGACGACGTCGTCGAAGCCGGCGCCGGCTGGATCGGTGAGATCCCGGACGGGACGCTGCTGCGGATCACCGACCTGCATGGGAACCAGGCTGTGGACACCCTTTTCTACGATGCGCACGACTATGCCAACCGCTACAGCGCGATGGACACGATCCGCGAGCAGGGCGCGGCGTACCTCACGACCGGCTCCGTCCTGCGCACCGTGAATTGCGATGCGCTCGCGACGATCGTCGAGGACACCTGTGGGCGGCACGACACGCTCGGCGGTGCGTGCTCGCAGGAGAGCAACGTCGTGCGCTACGGCCAGCACACCCGGCACCAGCACTCCTGCCGCTCGACGTTCGTGCGCAAAGCGAAGGAATGGGGCAGGGGACTGGAGAAGCTGGATATCACGCATAACATCAACTTCTTCATGAACGTGCCGCTCACCTCGTCCGGCGGGCTCACCTTCGAGGACGGCGTATCGGCGCCGGGGAAATACGTGGAGCTGCGGGCCGAGCGCGATCTGCTGGTGCTCATCTCCAACTGCCCGCAACTCAACAACCCCTGCAACGGCTACGACCCGACGGCGATCCGCCTGTCCGGACGGCGCCCGTGACCAACACGCTCGAAGTCGTCGTGCCTGGCGTGCAGACGGCGGTCCAGGACATCGGCGGCCGACGCGGGCTGTGGGGAGTAGGCGTGCCGCCTTCAGGGGCCTACGACCAGCTCTCCTTCGCGCTGGCCAACCTGGCCGTGGGCAACGACCCCGGCGCGGCCGGGCTCGAGGCGGTGCTGGTCGGGCCGACGCTGCGGCTGACGGCGGGCAAGCGCGGCGGCCACGTCCTCGCCGCCGTCACCGGCGCCTGCGGAAACGCACGCCTCGACGGACGTCCGGTGCGACCGGGAGAGCCGTTCGCCGCGCCCGATGGATCAGTGCTCGAATTCGGACCCTGTGGGCCCGCGGGCCTGCGCGGCTACCTCGCGGTCCGCGGCGGGATCGCCGTCCCGCGCGTGCTGGGTAGCAGGGCGGCGTTCCTGCTCGGCGGATTCGGCGGAGGCATCGGACGCGCGCTGGCGGCGGGCGACGTTTTCGACCTCGGGAGAGAAGAGAACTGCGACGCGCCGGCTGAGCTCACCGCCATCCTGCCCGAGCTCAGCAGCCGATGGAGTCTGCGCGTGATCCCGGGCCCGCACGGCGCCCCCGACTACTTCGCGGGCGACGCGCTCGCTCGGGTGTTCGCGGCCGAGTGGGAGGTGGATCATCGCAGTGATCGAACCGGCATCCGACTCGCGGGCCCGGCTGTCGAGTTCGCCCGCGCGGACGGCGGTGAGGCCGGCCTGCATCCGTGCAACATCCACGACTCGGCCTATCCGGTCGGCGGCATCATGATCTCGGGCGACACGCCGGTGATCGTCGGCCCGGACGGCCCCAGCCTCGGCGGCTTCGTCGTTCCGGCGGCGGTGATCCAGGCCGACCTGTGGAAGCTCGGCCAACTCCGTCCCGGCGACCGGGTGAGACTCGAGGCAGTCAGTCCCGAGGCGGCCGAGGCTGCGCGAGCGGATCGGCGTCGACTGCTCGCCGACCCCCGGGCAGCCGTGGCCACCGCCCTCTTCCCACCTGTGCCGCCGCCCCCAGCGCCTACTCCGCTGGTCGCCTCAGACTCCTCAATCTCCTCCTGGGATCGCCCCGTTCCCCTGCTCACCATCGAGCCCTCCGACGGACCTTCCAATACTCGCCCCGGCCTCGAGATCCGCTTCAGCGGCGACCACCACCTCCTCATCGAGGCAGGCCCGGCACGACTGGATCTGACCGTCCGCGCCCGAATCCACCTGCTCCACCGGGAACTGACCGCGCGCGGAGTGCTCGGCGCCGCGGCCGGGGTGCCGGAGAACGTCGAGGGCGTCAGGTCCCTGCTGCTCGGCTTCGACGCGGCCTCGGTGGACGCGCGTCGGCTGGCCGAACAGGTCGGCGACGCGTGGCTGGCCACCCCGGAACCGGCCGGCGTGGAACTTCCGGTACGCGAAGTGACGCTGCCGATCTGCTTCGACGACCCGGACGCGCACGAGGCGATGCGCCGCTACCAGCGCGGCGTGCGGCCGGACGCACCGTGGTGCCCGGACAACGTCGAGTTCATCCGCCGCGTCAACGGGCTCAGATCGCGGGACGAGGTCTTCGAGATCGTACAGAAGGCCACGTACTTGGTCATCGGGCTCGGCGACGTGTACCTCGGCGCGCCGGTGGCCGTGCCGCTCGACCCGGCGCACCGCCTGGTGACGACGAAGTACGACCCGCCGCGCACCTGGACGCCGGAGAACGCGGTCGGCATCGGCGGCACGTACCTGTGCGTCTACGGGATGGAAGGTCCCGGCGGCTATCAGCTCGTCGGCCGGACTGTCCCCGTCTGGCGGAAGCCTCCCGCCGACACCGAGCGTGGCACACCGACGGATCCGTGGCTGTTGCGCAACTTCGACCTGCTGCGATTCGAGCCGGTCGGCCACGACGAACTGATGGCGGCCCGTGCCGCGATCGCCGACGGCAGCATGGAGTTGACGATGCGCCCGGCGACCCTCGACCTCGGTACGTTGCCGGGGCCCGAAAGCCCGTTGCCGCCGGAGACGGTCGAGTTCACCCGGCAGCGCGAGGCTGCCTTCGCCGCCGAGCGAGCCCGCTGGGCCGAAGCGGCCGCAGAAAACAGCACGAGTACAAAGATCGGAGTTTGACATGACGGACGCACACGGTCCGGAGTGGATCCGCCGTTTCTCCGATGAGGAGTCTGCCCGCATCGTCACCCTCGAGCGCGACTCTGCCGCGCCGGCGTCGCCATTGCCCTTGGCCGGAGTCCTCTTCGCCGCCAAGGACAACATCGACATCGCGGGCGTCCCCTCGACCGCCGCGTTCGCCGAACGCGCCGACCGAACCGCCGAGCGTTCAGCCGCCGCAGTACGACGATTGATCCAAGCGGGTGCGGTGCCCGCCGGAAAGACGAACCTCGACCAGTTCGCCACCGGACTCGTCGGCACGCGCAGCCCCTTCGGCACCTGCCACGCCGTCGGCCATCCGGAGTACATCGCCGGAGGGAGCAGTTCGGGCAGCGCGGTGGCCGTGGCCTCCGGTCAAGTCGCGCTGGCCCTCGGCACGGACACGGCCGGCTCGGGTCGCGTCCCGGCCGCGTTCAACGGGCTCGTCGGCCTCAAGCCGACCCGCGGCCTGATCTCCACCACCGGAGTACTGCCCGCCTGCCGCTCGCTCGACTGCGTCAGCATCTTCACTCGTTCGGTCCACGAGGCCCGCGCCGCCTTCCGGGTACTCGCAGTGTTCGACCCGACGGACCCGTACGCACGTCCGATGCCCGTACACCGGCCGCATCTCGCGACTTACCCGAATGTCATCGCTATCCCGGCAGCAGGTGCACTCGACCTGGACCCAGAGCACCGCGAAGCGTGGCAGGCAGCGCTCGACCACGCCCGCGACGTCGCCGAACACGTCATCGAGATCGACATCGAGCCCTTCCTCACGGCAGCGCGTCTGCTGTATCAGGGCCCGTGGCTCGCCGAGCGCTGGAACGCCATCGCGCCGCTGCTCGGCTCGCAAGGCCTTGACCACCCTGACCTCGACCCGACCGTACGGCGAGTGCTGACCGGCGCGGATGCGATCAGCGCGGCGGCCGCGTTCGCCGGCTTCGACGAGCTTGCGAGGCTCCGTCGGCTGACTGAGGCCACCTGGGATGTGGCCGACGCACTGCTCCTCCCGACCACGCCGGGCCACCCGACTATCGCGGAGGTTGCCGCCGACCCGGTCGGGGTCAACTCGCGGCTGGGTACGTACACGAACTTCGTGAACCTGCTCGACCTCTGCGCCATCGCCGTTCCCGCAAGCCGGCGGCAGGATGGCCTACCCTTTGGTGTGCAGCTGATCGGCCCCGCCTTCGCGGACGACCGCCTGCTCGACCTGGCGAGCCGATGGACCGGCGAGAAGAACGACGAGCCCCACGGCCAAGCTCTCGGCCATGACCATGGCCGCGACAATGGCGGTGCCCAGGGCCCACGTCCCGGCTGGACGCATCTGGCCGTCGTCGGTGCCCACCTGTCCGGCCTTCCGCTTAACGCCCAGCTTCGCGAGCTCGGCGCCACCCTCACCTGCCGCACCCGCACAGCGCCCACATACCGCCTGCACCGCCTACCAGCCCCCATCGCGACTGCCGCTCCCGCACGCCCTGGCCTGTACCCCGTGTCCGATGGGACCGGAGAGTCCATCCTCGCGGAGGTCTGGGAACTCCCACAGCAAGCACTCGGCGCCCTACTGGAGACAGTCCCGTCGCCCCTCGGCTTCGGCCGTATCGCCCTCGCCGACGGCTCCGACGTCCTCGGGTTCGTCGCCAACGGCCCCGTCCCGGAAGGCGCCGTGGATGTGACCGAGTACGGCGGCTGGCGAGCTTACTTAGACGCGAGCTGACGAACTCACTGAGCGCTCCAGCCGCCGTCCACAGTGAGAGTCGTTCCCGTGACGAGGCGGGTACGCGACTTCGGTGTGGGGGGCTGAGCTGGCCGCCCTGGCCGTCGACGAGGGCTTCTGGCACCTGGAGCGCCCACGAGTGAAACATCCTGTGATTATCGACTTGTCGTCCGTGTGTCGTTACCGCTCGGTTGTGCGTGGCTGTGCTGTCGGGGAGCCGAAGCGGATGATGTTGCCGTCGGGATCGATGACGACGCCCTCGGGTACAAGTCCGAGGTGGATCTCCAGGCCGTCGCGTGTGGCGAAGGCGCATCCTCCGCCTTCGTACTCGCGTGTTTCAAACCCGAGCTGCTCGTAGTACGCGCGTGAGGTGCCCAGGTCACGGACGGCAAAGACCGGTGCGATTCGCTTCAGACTGCTCACGCTAAGCGAGCGTACGCGGATAGTGTGATGCTCGGGACGTGTGCCGATCCTGATTTTCCCCCCGCCGTCCTCATCCGCCCTCCCTTGCCGTAGTACGTTCCAGGGGTGGAAGCGAAGGCGTATCGGTCTGGCCGGGACCACGTCCTAGTCGGCGAACGGGGAATCGAGCTTCGGCAATCCGGGCGTGCCGCAGTGAGCATTCCGTGGACCTCGGTTGGCCTGCTGCGCGTGGAGGAGTTCGATGACGGGCGAGCTCTCTGGCACGCGCTGTGCGCCCATCTGAGCGATGGGCGCAAGGTGGTGCTCCCGGCGCCGCACAGCGATAGCGAAGATGGCACTTCCTTCGACGCGCAGGTCACCGAGATCCTCAAGGTGTGGCGCGCGAGTTACGTGCGTCACGGTTCCGAGCCGCAGGACGCTGTCCCGATCGAGTACCGTCGCTCGACCGCGCGCGAGGTCGACCTCAGCGAGACGGCGGACGTCGTCCCCGGAATGCCGCCGCAAGGAGCCTCGAGTCCTGAAGGAGCCGTCTTTCGCTCTGGGCTGAGTCGCGTGTACGTGGACTTAGATGGCGTTGGCGTGAAGCGGCTGACGCAGCGCCAGGTCTTCATCCCATGGTCCGCGGTGCGTAGCGTGACGGCGTACCACTTGGGTCGCGGAGACCTGTGGGTTGTGAGAGTCAGGCTCCATGACCGCCGCAATGTTCTGCTTCCGGCACCGCTCTCACACCACGGTGAGCACGATCCGGGATTCCAGCGGGACCTCACCGCAATCACTGCGGTCTGGCAGGCCCACCGGCCTCAGGGCAGCGGTACGCAGCCGTCCGACCGCATCTCGAAGGCCGCGTTGCGCGAGGCAGCGGGATACGTCCAGGTCGACCAGTCCTTCTTTTCCCGCTTCCGCTAGCCCCGGTGGGTCCTGGGTCCCGCGGCAGTGATTGCCAGTGATTACCAGAGGTCGCCGTTGCGGTACTGGTTCCGGATGACCAGCGCCGCGATGATGGCGAAAAAGACGAAAAAGCCGGCTCCGATGTAGAGCCCGACGTGCAGCCCTGAACCTGGTTGGGAAGCCCCCGCCGCCCCGAAGCTGAACGACACGGCGGCGAGCACAGACGGGAAGGTGAGGGCGTGGCGCCATATCGAGCGCCTGAGCCGCGTGAACAGCGACAGCGGCACCGCGAGGAGGGCCAGGGCCCACAGGGCGGCTGCGACCAGCCAGTTCAGATCCTTGTCCGCTGCGAGACGAGGCGCGCTGACGGCGTCGTACTGGTCGCCCGTGCCGTCGAGCACCGCGACCACCTGGCCGCGCCACACCAGCGCAACGGCGCCGTCATCTGGTCCTGCCGGCATCCAGTACGCGGCGGTCAACTGAATCGTGCCGTCCGCCGGCGCGGGCCCGCTGAGGGCGACAAAGTAGTTGGACCCGAACTTCCCCTCGCTCTCGCTCCACGTACGGTTGACGACAACGGAGATGTCCTGGCGGCATTCGGTCCGGGCGGCGGATGCAGGATTGCAGACGGTAGCGTTCTGGAGTGCTTGCGCGCTCGCCGAGTCCGACTTGAAAAGCACCGCGCACCACGTCGTCGCCGCCACCGCACCCGCCAGGAAGAGGATGAGGACCGCGAGCAGGACCATTCTGCCCCTCGGGCTAAACCAGGAGTCGAACAGACCCGCCAGCCGCTCCCGCTCTTCCTGGTCTGCCAGATGCTGTCCGCGCTTGACGCTGCGCTGCTCGCGTGCGCGTGCGCGCACGCGCGATATCCCCCCGGTCATATCACGGATTGTAGAACAGGAAGTACGTTCTGGGTATCGAGCCCGCTACCGGTTCAGCCGGCGATTTCCTCGGTCTTGAAGGTACGGAACCCGCGACGGTGGTAGTTGGGCAACGCATTCGAGTTGTCCGCCGACGACGTGTGCAGCCAGACCCGGCGCACCTCCGGCACGAGTTCCCAGCCCTGCCGGATCGCGAGCGTCAGCGCGTGACCGCCGAGGCCCTTGCCGGTGAACTCCGGCAGCAGCCCGAACGTCTTGATTTCGACGTCGGCGCCCGGATGGAGGTCGTAACAGACCACGCCCGCCGACTCGTCGTCCAAGGTCAACCGCCAACACGTCCGGTCCGGATGCTCGGCGAACCACGCGTCCCACTCCCGCGGGCTGCGGTGGGTGCTGCGCCACTGGTACGGCGCGCCGACCCTGGCCATCAAATCGGCCATCAGCGAAAGGTCACCGCCAACGGCGACGAGCGCCATCCCCGGGACGGGAGTACCGGGAACGAGTTGGCTGCGGTCGGTCATCTCGACGTACGTCACGATCTTCGTCACTCGAGGAAGGGTACGTTCGTCCGGCCCCGAATTCCAGGCCGGCGGCTAAGTACTACTACTCAGTAACCTCCGTGCATCCCCACTCCAGATTGAGTACGGGAGCCGATCCGTGAGACTGACGCGGGTGGCTGAATGAGAGGCATGACAGATGCATACATCACCGGCGTCGGCGCGTATCTGCCCGGCGATCCGGTGGACAACGAGGAGCTGGCGGCCCGCTTCGGTGACGGGACCAGGCGGGATGCCGCGGTGCGCGGGAGGGTCTTGGCGGCTAACGGCATCAAGACCCGTCACTACGCGCTCGACTCGAAAATGATGACCCTGGAGCAGAACGAGGAGCTCGCGGCTGCCGCGGCCCGTTGTGCACTGGCCGATCGTGGTCTTGCGCCATCGGCGGTACAGCTGCTTGCCGCCGGCACCACGCAGGGCGACGTGCTGGTTCCCGGGTTCGCGTCGATGGTGCACGGGCGGTTGGGCGGTGGCCCGATGGAGGTGCTGTCTGCCGGCGGGGTGTGCGCGTCCGGCATGGCTGCGTTGAAGGCCGTGGTCGGCACAGTCCGGCTCGGTGAGCACTCTGCGGCGCTGGCGGTCGGCTCGGAGCTGGTGAGCCGCACGCTCCTGGGCCGGCCGGATGCTGCTTCGAGGGCTGATACGGCGTTTCTGCGCTGGACGCTGTCGGACGGCGCGGGCGCGGTCCTGGTGGAATCGGAGCCGCGACCGGACGGCCTGAGCATGCGGGTGGACTGGGTGCGGCTCACGTCGTACGCACACGAGCACCAGCCGTGCATGAGCGCGGGCCTGGAGGCGGACGGTCGGACCTGGCTTGACCGCGATCCCTCCGACGAGACGTCGATTCCCGAAGCGCCGAGCCTCCGTCAGGACATGTCGATGCTGCCGGAGCTGGTGGATCTGGGAGTGGCCGAGTTCACGCGACTGGTGGAGGCCGGCCGGATTCCCGTGGACGTCGAGCACGTCCTGTGCCACTACAGCGCGGAGCACTTCCGCGTGAAGTTGCAGGCTCGGCTGCGCGAGGCCGGGCACACCCTGCACGACGATCGCTGGTTCAGCAACCTGAGTACGGTGGGGAACACAGGTTCCGCCAGCATCTTCGTCATGCTCGCGGAGGTACGTCCGCGGCTGGAGCCGGGGGACCGGGTGCTGCTGATCGTGCCCGAGTCCGGCCGCTTCACTCTCGCCGTCGCGCTGCTCACGTGCGTCGGACAGCCGGCAGGGTACGCACCGAGCCGGGCCGAGCTCGCGGCAAGCCCGCTCGGCGCGCCTGAGCCCGGTGATCCGGCGCCGGTGGTGCAAGCGTTGAACGGTCTGGCCGAGGTGTGGGCGGAGTTCGAGCGCGGGCTGGCCCGGGTGCCGGTGATCCGCCGGATCGAGGACGGCGCCGCGACCTTGCAGGACTACCAGCGACTGCTGCTGAACCTGCGCCAGCAGGTGGTGGACGGCGGCCGGTGGATCTCGCTCGCGGCGGCGAACTTCTCCGCCGCCTTGTTCCCGCTACGCAGCGCCGCCATCCGGCACGCCGCAGACGAACATCAGGACTTTCAATTGCTGGAACGTGACTACGCGGCGTCGGGTGGCGATCCGGCGGCGATGCATTCGACCCCTGCGAATATCGGCTCGGCAGCGTTGTCCGCCTTCATGTTCCACCGGGCGGGTCTGCCGGACCCGGTGGACCTGCTTGGCGCGATGTTCGTGATCGAAGGCCTCGGCACGCGCAAGGCGGGCGGATGGGCGGATCGGCTGCGGCAATCAGTGGGCCTGCGTGAAGACCAGCTGACCTTCCTTCGCTACCACTCGGTCGGAGACGACGAACACTACGAGGTCCTGCGGCTCGCGCTGCGCTCAGGCCTGTTCGACGAAATCCAGGTCGCCCAGATCGTGAAGACCGCCCGCGTAGTCGCTCGGCTCTACGTCCTTCAACTCGAGGAGCTCGACCATGTCTGACGCCGGACTGGACGCCGAACCGGACACCGGACCGAACGCCCGGCCGGACGACCGACCGTCGGAGCCGAGCATCTGGGAACTGATGATGGTCGACCCCTCAATCCCCATCGACCGGACCACCCTGCGCCTGGTAATCCGGGACCAGCGCAGGGTGAGCCGCAGTTACCTCTACCCGTGGTTACGTATCGTCTCCCGCATCGCAGTTACCTGCATCGTGGCCGGCAAGCGGATGCTGCCGTTCCAGTTCCGCGCGCACGCGACGATGGACTGGCTGTGCCTGTGGTTCCTCCGCCGTTTCGTCTCTCCCGATGCCGTAAGCCTGCTGATACGCCATTTCATCGTGGAGACCAACCTGCTCAACTTCGCTGTCCGCAACTCGCGCGTTCCGGGGCTGGAGGAGGTGGAGCTGCGTCCCACGGCGCTATCGGGCCTCGGCAACCGCGCAGTTATCGAGCACGACCTGAACGTCTATCGCGTGCTCCTGAGGCTCGGCGCCGCCGGCCAACTGGGACTATCACAGCGCGCCCTGGGCGATCTCGACTTCAGCATGCTCGACGTCCCGGCCACGGACCCCGAGCCAAGGACTAGGCGCCTGGTGAACCTGGACATCCAGACCGCGCTGTGCCTGATGAACATTCCGTTCGCGCTGTGTCTGACCAGCTCCGAGTACCGCCGAGCCGTGCACTCGATGACCCTGGACACCTCGCTGCTGTCCGTGCTCGCCACGCTCACCGGCGACCAGACGTTCCTCGGCTGGCGCAATGGCGTGCAGCCGCTGCGCGTCGAGAGCAACATCGATGTCCCGCTCACCGTATACGGACACGCAGTGCTCTGCGAATACGCCCACGCCCGGCTGCTAGCGTTTGGCTCCACCGAGCGTGCCGAGCGTGCGGGCCTACTCGTCCCCGTCGAGCCCCTGGCTGATGGCGTAGCGCGCTAGTTCGACTCGGTTGTGCAACTGGAGCTTGTTGAGCGTGTTCTGGACGTGGTTCTGCACGGTCCGGTGCGAGAGCGTGAGCCGACGCGCGATCTGTTTGTAGGAGAGTCCTGACGCGACGAGCCGCAGGACTTCCGTCTCGCGCTGGGTCAGTTGCGGCGTGTCGGGCGCCGGTTTGGCGGAGGCGGACTGCGCGGCAAGCCTCCGATATTCGCCGAGCACGAGGCCGGCGAGGCCGGGAGTGAAGACCGGGTCGCCGAGTACGGTCCGGTCCAGCGCCTCGCGGAACTCGTCGGCACCCGCCGATTTCAGCAGATAGCCCGTCGCTCCGGCCTTGACCGCATCAAGGACGTCCTGGTGTTCACCGCTCGCCGACAGAATCAGGATTCGGATGTCCGGGTTCAGCGCGATCAGCCCACTGATCACCTCGACGCCGCGCAGGTCCGGCAGATGCAGATCCAGTACGACGAGCTCGGGCCGGGCCGCGGCCGCCAGCCGCAGTGCCTGGGCCCCGTCGCCCGCCTCGGCCACGACGTCGTAGGGGGAGTCCGCGAGGTCCCGGGCTATCCCGCCGCGCCACATGGGGTGATCGTCCACGACCATCACCCGGGTCCGCTTCCGTGCCCCGCCCGCGCCGGTGTCAATGTCGGCATCCACAATCCGCACCTTAGCCGAGCCTGGGCACGCGGAACTCCACCTCGGTCCCCTCGCCGGGCGCGGACTCCACCCGCGCCGTGCCGCCGAGCTCGCGTACCCGTCCGAGGATCGACTTGGCGACGCCGAGCCGCCCGGCCGCGGCAGCCTCGGCCAGCCGCTCGGCGGCGAAGCCGGGGCCCTCGTCCCGCAGCGTCACGGTGACCAGGGAGGGCTCGTCGTCGATCAGGATCCAGGCGCGGGTTCCGGCGGGGCAGTGGTGGCGGACGTTGTCCAGGGCGGCTCGTAGTGCGAGGACCAGCTCGCGCGCGGTTTCCGCAGGTAGATGGACTGCGGTGGCCGGCGCCGCGACGGTCACGGTGAAGCCGCCGAGCGGGGTTATCAGGGTGCGAAGGTCGATCTGTCCACCGGTGGGCACGGCCGCGTCGTACGAGGAGCCCATTCCGACGAGCGCACGCAGCGCCGCCTCCTGCTCACCGGCGAGTCGGCCGAGCTCCGCCGCCTCGCCGCCCGCGGCGATGCCCTGACGCTGGACGCGGGAGAGCACCTGCAGCACGGAGTCGTGGATGTCGCGCGCCAGCCGGTCCCGTTCCCGCGCCGCCGCCTCGATCCGCGCACCGCGTTCGAGGGCGTCCTGTGCGCGCACGGCGAGCCGGGCGAGATACCCGAGCGTCGCCCCGGCCAACAGCAGAAGACCGGGCACGAAGGTGAGTTGCGAGAGGGTGTAGGCGGAGAACGGGCTGTGCAGCGCCAGGTTGCACAGGCTGATCACGGCCCCGGCGAACAGGCCGCCGCGCCGTCCGTAGGCGGCGGCCCAGGCCAACACGCACCCGCCCATCCACATCACCGCGATCGGCGCCTCGCCCTTGATCAGCCGTGTCGAATCCTCAACCCACAGCGTCGACGACACGCACCCGGCAGTGACACAGAGATCTGCGATGAATAGCGCAGGACGTAGCCGTGAGATGGGCGGGAAGCGTAGGACGGCGACCGCCGTCCACACCGTCATCACCACGAGCACTGCCCAGCCGCCGACCGGATGCCGGTAGTGCATGAAGTTCTGGGAGACGGTGAGCGCCGCGTATGCCAGTGCCGCCATCCGAAAGGTCGCGATCGCCCGCCACAGCGGCATGAGCTGGTCGGCGGGCACTCCCGACTCGGACCCAGTCCCGCCGTCCGCATTCACCACCCCACTTTAGCCAAGCTCGCCGATCGCGTCAGGGTCCTCCATCGGTGATTCAGGGAGGATGAAGATCGGCAGCATCAGCAAGACCTTCGAGGCCGAAGTGCTCCTGCACCTCGTCGGCGAGCGCCGCGTCGACCTCGACCAGACCGTGCAGCACTATCTGCCCGGCCTGCTGCCCGGCAACTTCCAGCCGATCACCGTGAGCGAGCTGCTCAATATGACCAGCGGCCTGCCGCAAATCGGCGCCGGTGGCCCCACGATGACGAACGATCAGCTGATCGACGAGCGCGACGAGTACCAGAGCTTCACCGAGATCATCGAGTCCACGCTGCGACCCGCAGGTCGGTCGCGGCCTGGGCCCGAGTTCGCGCCGGGGACCGCGCAGTCATACAACTCGCTGAACTATCGGATCATCGGTCTGCTCATCGAGCGCGTCACCGGCCAGTCGTTCAAGAATGAGGTGACGGCGCGCGTCCCGGACGCGCTGCGTCTGGACCGCACCTTCGTCCCCGAGGGTGTGGCCGCCGTGCCGGCTCCGTACCTGCACGGCTACGTGACTGACGATCAGGGCAACGTGGTGGACGTGAGCGATCAGGGCGGTGATCCTTCCAGCATGATCTCTACTGCTGCCGACCTTGACAACTTCATCACCGCGCTGTTTCGAGGTCAGCTACTGCCGCCCGCCCTGCTCACACAGATGTTCGCGCTGCCGCGTGACGCGCAGGGAAATCTGGTCCCTTACGTCGACGACAGCGGAAACTGCAACACCGGGCCGCAGAAGGGCGTGGCCTGTTTCGGTCTCGGTATCGGGAGCACCACGCTGCCTGACGGCACGGTCCTGTGGGGCAAGACCGGCGAGGACATGGGCTACTACAGTGCGATCTTCGCGACCCGCGATCTGCGGCGCGTCGGTGTCCTGTCGGTCGGCCTCACAGGTGTCGCCGCCGAGGCCGGCGTGGCCACGGCCAACCGCTTGGGTGTGACGGCCTTCGGGTAGCCAGAACCCTGTCTAGCCCGGCCGTTCCGCTCTGCGGCCATTTGGCGAGGATCAGACTATTGCGACCGGCGTGAGCGGGCTGCTTTGGACCCCGGGCGGGCGTAGCGGGGAGTGGTGAGCAGGAATCGGCTTCGGACGACACCCTGCGCCGCCACGATTGCGCGTGGCGATTCCAGCGGAGGGTAACGACCTGCCTGACGAAGGAGCGTCAGGCGAGGACGGAGCCGCCGTCGACGGTGACCACGGTGCCGGTGGCGAAGCTCTGCGTCATGCAGAACAGGTAGGCCTCGGCGATCTCCTCGACCTCGCCCACCCGTCCCGCCGGGATGTGGCCACCGATGTCGCGGTACATCTGCTCGCGCTCGTCCTCGCTCATCCGAGCCCACACAGGGGATCGGACCACGCCGGGTGAGACGGCGTTGACTCGCACGGGCGCGAGCTCGACGGCCAATGCCTTCGTCAGTGCCTCCACCGCGCCGCAGATGCTCGCCGCCACAGCCCAACCCGCGCCGGGGCGGTCCTTGGCGATGCCCGTGGTCAGCGTGATCGAGCGGCGTACGTGCGCGGCCTGCACGGCCGAGAGGGCGCCGAAGTAGCGCAACGTGAAGAAGTCGCGGGCCGCGTCCAGGTCCAGAGTCGCCACTGGCATCAGGGCCAGGGGCTCGGCTGCGGTGTAGACGAGATGGTCGATCTCGCCCAGGTCGTCGAACAGGGCGTGCACCGCCTCCGGCTGACCCAAGTCGACCACCCGTCCGGCGGTGCCGGCCGGGAGTACGGTCAGGGCCTTGTCGACGCTGGTGCTCCTGCTGGATGCAACCGTGACCTCGGCGCCTCGCCGAGCAGTTGCGGCGGCGGTCGCCAAGCCGATACCGGACGTGCCGCCGAGGACGACAACTCGCTTGCCTTGCAGATCCTTCGTGTCCACCGTGGTGCCTTTCGCTCGGCTGGTGGCTCTACGATGTCCCAGAAAGTCGGTGCGGCGCCAAGACCCTTTCGGCCGTCTGTAATACCCTGGAGGTATCTAGCAGGCTAGGAGGCGCTGGTGGACGTGGACCTGCGCAAGGTGCGCTATTTCGTCGCGGTGGCCGAGCAGCTGAATTTCGGGCGCGCCGCCGAAGTGTTGCACATCGCTCAGCCGGTGCTCTCCCGGCAGATCAGAGCGCTGGAGAATGAGCTGAAGGCCCAGCTGTTCGTGCGCGACAAGCGGAACACCGAACTGACCGAGGCCGGGCGCCAACTGCTCGCTGACGCCAAGCCCCTCTTGGCCAACGCCGACGCCCTGCGTCGCCGGGTCGGCCGCGCAGCCCGGGGCGCGGACACCTTCACTGTCGGATTCATGCCCGGCCTGATCGTGACGGCGGCTGTGCGCGCCCTGGTCGCGCGGCATCCCGGGCTGAACGTGGAGGTCATCCGCACCAGCTTCGCCGACCAGACCGACGTGATCCATGACGGCCGGGCCGACGTCAGCTACGTCCGACTGCCTGTCGACCGGCGTGGACTGCAGATCCGACCGCTGACAGTCGAACCGCGGGTGGTCGTCCTGCCGGCGGATCACCGGCTGGCGGGCAAGGACAGCGTCGAGATCGCCGACCTGGCCGCGGATCACCTGTTACAGGACCCTGACCTGGTGCCGGAATGGCGTGACGTCTCGCAGGAGGTACTCTCCGGGCGCCGCCGGGCCGAGCTCGCGGTGCACACCGTCGAGGAGAAGCTGGAGCGGGTGGCCGCCGGCCGCGGCGTCGTGGTCTTCCCGCTGTCCACCGCCGCCTTTTACACCCGGCCGGACATCGTCCACGTCGACGTCAGCGACATCGGCCCCAGCGAAGTCTGCCTTGCCTGGGAGAGCACCCGACGCAGCCCATTGATCACCGAGTTCGTCGAGATCGCCGAGAGCCAGTTCGCTGAGGATGTGAATATGAATGTCGAGTAGTCGTTCTCGGCGATGTCGGCGATCAGCTTCTGCCGCCGAGATCACTTGAGTGATTATTCACTAATGACGTAAAGAGACTTTTGAGCCGCCCCGTGGGCGTCAGGCGTCCCGCACGGCATCCGGCATGTCCGAGAGTTATCCTCACTATGTCGGCGCGCATGCGTCGGCGTGCTCTGAACGGATTTTGGAGGCGAAATACGATGCGCAGCCCCGCACCGCTCGGCGAAGCCGAGATCGCTGAGGCGCTGACCGCGCTGGACGGCTGGACCCGGCGAGCGGACGAACTCGTTCGCATTTGCGAGGCGGCGAACTTTCCGGCCGCGATCCGACTCGTGGACAAGGTCGCGGTACAGGCCGAGGCGGCCGATCACCACCCCGACATCGATATCCGCTGGCGCACCGTCACTTTCGCGCTGTGCACGCATTCCGCGGGTTCACATATCACAGAGCTCGATGTCTCTATGGCGCAGAAAATCAATGCCGTGATCGTCGCCGAGGCCGAGGCCGACGCCGACTCGTGATCTGCTGGTCAGTCGATATCTTCGGGGTGGCGGGTAACCGCGTAGACGAAGTGGACGGTGCGTCGGTCCAGGTCTATCAGATACCTGGCTCGACCGTTCGCGGAGTCGGTGCTGCCGGTCTGGGACGCGTAACCACTGCGGATCGTCGCGCAACGAATCGCAACTGGATCGGGAACAAAACCGCCGCGGCCGCGTGTTGACCACCATCGATCGGCTCTCCCGCCTCCAGGAAGAAGGCAGGCCCCATGACGTCCTCGCCGACCACTATGCGGGCTGTCCGGCTCTCCGCCCCCGGCCCCGTGGACAACCTGCAGCTGACCACTCTCCCCCTTCCGCCCGAGAGGGACGGCTGGGTGCGCATCCGCGTCGAGGCGTTCGGCCTCAACCGCTCGGAGCTCAAGCTTCGACTGGGTGTGAGCGTGGGCGTCAGCTTTCCCCGGGTGCCGGGCATCGAGGCCGCCGGCATCGTCGACGCGGCCCCGGCCGGCAGCGGGCTGACGCGCGGGCGGAAGGTCGTCGCGATGATGGGGGACATGGGGCGCACCTACGACGGCGGCTACGCCGAGTACACCTCGGTGCCGCTCTCCCAGGTCATCCCCGTCGACACCGACCTGCCCTGGGAAGTGCTCGGCGCGCTGCCGGAGATGGTACAGACCGCGTACGGCTCGCTCACCGTCGGCCTTGACCTGAAGCCTGGTCAGACCTTGTTGATCCGCGGTGGCACCTCCTCGGTGGGGCTGGCAGCCGCCGCGCTGGCCGCGTGGCGCGGTGCCACCGTGCTGTCCACCACCCGGCGAGCCGACCGCCTCGCTCTGCTCAAGGAGCGCGGCGTCGACTACCCCCTGCTCGACACCGGCGAGGTCGCTCCCGCCGTGCGCGAACTGTTTCCGGACGGTGTGGACGCCGCCCTAGACCTCGTCGGCACACCGACGCTGCCCGACACTCTGCGCGCGGTGCGCGTGCACGGTACAGCCTGTTTCTCCGGCAGCCTCTCCAACCAGTGGACCGTGCGGGACTTCTCGCCGAACGAGTACCTGCCGAGGGGTGTGCGCCTGGCGGGCTACTTCGGCGACGCCGCCGACCTGCCCCGGAATGTCTTCCAGGAGATCCTCGATGCGGTCGCGGCAGGTGACCTCGTCTTCCCCGTGGACCGCGTCTATAACGGCCTTGAGGAGGTGGCGCGGGCCCACGACGACATGGAGCACGACCGCGCCACCGGCAAGCTCGTGGTCCGCGTCCGGCACTAGCCCGCACCAAGGGCGGGCCCCGTACCGATCGGGAAGGCCGCGCCCTCGATATGGACGGCGATGTGATTCACGGGGCATGTCATGCCCCGGCATCTGGCTGCCGGGATTGTCGTGCCGACCGTCCCGCAGCGATTGAGCCAATTGATGTATCTGCTTGCGGGAGCTGGTTGTTCTTACAGGTAGTATCCATTCGACATCACGCGGACTTGACCCTTCAGCAGTCCGCCGACGCGAGCATGCCGGAGGGCCAGGGGTGACACTTCACGCACGACACGCCCGCGTCAGCGCCATCGCCGCGCTCGCCGAAGGCCGCGTCATCGGCGGTGTGGGCGGCAAGATTCCCTGGCACATCCCCGAGGATTCCGAGCGATTCCGTGCCAAGACCGCGGGTCACCCGCTCATCATGGGGCGCGTCACATTCGAGGAGTTCGAAGAACCGCTGGAGGACGCGCTCAACATCGTGGTGACGAGGGACCAGGGGTACCTGGTTCCGGCGGGCTGCGTGGTGGCCCACTCTCTCGATGAGGCGCTCGATTACGCCCGTCAGTACGATGAGGATGAGATCTTCATCGGTGGCGGAGCGGGCCTCTATCGCAGTGCCCTCGCATCCTGTGTCAGGCTCTACCTGACGCTCATTCACGAACACTTCGAGGGCGCGGCGAGATTCCCGGACTACGCGGAGTTCGGCAGGGTCATCGAGCGAAGCTCGCACGACGACGGCACCTACAACTACGACTTCGTCACCCTGGAGAGGTAGCAGGGGCAATCTCCTCGATGTAATTCGGCTCCAGGTCGCGATCGGCCGCGGAAGCAGGCGGGAAGTTCGTCGGCAGCCCCGAGGCGGTACCGGCACTCCAGAAGCCGGCGTGGGTGATGAAGATGGCCAGGTGTACGCGCGGAGGTCCTGGCCGTGGTAACGAATGCGCTGGCCGCCGACACCGCCACAGCGTGGGAGTCCCGCCTGCGTCCGCCAGGCGTTCCAGCCGCCGCCGTCCGAACCCTGCCGGAAGCCCTGAAAGCCGCGCCGGACGCAATCGTCACGGCCGGAGGCTTCCGACTCGTCGGCAGCTCCATCCGCGTCGCAGGATATGTGCCTAGCGGGCGGGCGGTTGCCATGCCGTCGCGCCTTCAGGACATTATTAATCAGGACATTATTAACACGTGCAATGTTGCACGATATGGGCGCGGTAGGAGCGTAGTAGGGCTCATCGATAGTTTTCATACGGATGAACTCGTCCGAGGCGTTATGGGCTTGTTCATCAATTCTTCGGTTAGTTGAAACGTACTCAGGGGAGAGTAGAGTGTTCATTTCGAAGGCACACCGTGCCACCACGGCCGCAGCTCTGACGGCCGCGCTGTGCGTCGGCGGCCCGGCCGTCGCCTCAGCATCCGCGTCCTCCACCCCCACCCACAACACGGCGGCCGCCAAGGCCGCCTCCGTAGGCGGCCTGACGGTGCACCGGGTCGCAGTTGCCGCCAGTGCTGTTCCCGCGCAGGTCAAGGCTTCGCTCGCGGCGGCGGCGGTTCCGGCGAGCTCGACCGTCTACGAGTACGAGTTCGCCAACGGCGCCAACACCGGCCTCTGCCTGGACGCCAACGACGCCGGCAGCACCGCGGGAGCGAACGGCGACAAGGTCCAGCTGTGGTCCTGCAAGGGCACCGCCAACCAGTTCTGGTACGGCGTCGACATCTCCAGCAACTACACCACTCTGGTGAACGCCGAATACCAGAGCAAGTGCCTGAACGCGGCCGACAACGGCGGCCTGGCGGACGGCAGGCACGTGCAACTGTACGACTGCAGCGTCGGCACAAGCAACGAGTTCTGGTACGAGCCCGGCGACTACATTTGGCTCCAGGACTCGGATTTCGTGCTCGACGCCACCAGCCAGGCCATCGGGAGCGGTGACCAGATTCAGATCTACACGTACAACGGCGGAGCGCAGCAGGAATGGTTCTATACCGCTTTTGCCAGCTAAGTAAGAACGGGTCCTGATTCCAGGTGAGGTCGGCCGGAACGGGCCCGGTCAGCAGGTTGCCGGCAGCGAAGCCTTCGTTTCGCTGCCGGCAGCCTGCTGCACGCGGGCCTATGCCTTGGTTCTCAGGGTGCTTCCGGGGCGCAGGTTGCCTTGGTCGTCGAGGTCTGCCAGGACGGCCGGCAAGCCGACGCGCAGCATCTTGCGGCGGACGTGTCCGAGCAGTGCGGCCATGAAGAAGCCGCCGATTCCGGTGAAGCCGGTGTGGGTGTAAGTCAGGCGCGTGCCGGTCGCGGTGGGCTCGAGCAGGTAGGTCACCTCCGTCTCGTCACCGCCGCCGTTCTCGGTCCAGGAGAAGCGCAGCAGCGAGGGCTCGAGGGCTTCGAGTACGACGCAGTTGACGATGCCGTCCCAGCCGGGCTTGGGCTTGGCGACGAGTTGGAAGCGGGTGCCGACGGTGGTGTCGAAGCCGACCGGGCGCCCCCCGGCGCCGGTGACGGTCCACAGCGGGACCAGGTCCGGGTCGGCCAGAGCGCACCAGAGCTTGCGGGCGGGGTGCGGGTAGTCCCGGACTATGCGAATGGCGCTCATGGCGGTCTCCAAGCGGAGTGGGCGGCGGCGCGGACGTAGATACTGTCACTGAAAAATTACTGTAGCAGAAACTTTGCGGCGGCTGTACTACACTCGCTGCCATGAGTCAGAACGCGGCGGGCCACGCCCCGGTGCACGCCATGGCGTCGACGGCGCGGCAGAGCGAGAGCCTGCGCGAGCGAAAAAAACACGCGATGCGCCGACTGCTGTCCGAGACCGCGACGGAACTGTTCCTGGCCAAGGGCTTCGACGGGGTGCGGGTGAGCGAGATCGCCGAGGCCTGCGGAGTCTCGGAGAAGACCGTGTTCAACTACTTCCCGACCAAGGAATCCCTCATCATGGACCGCCTGGAGGGCACATCGAACGCCCTGCTGGCCGCGCTGGCCGACCCGACCGTCGTCTCCCCGGTCGCCGCTGCGCTCGAGGTCCTGTCCGGCGAACTGGCCGCGATGACGGCGCAACTGTCCGCCGGGCCGGATTTCCGGGACGCCGCGGGGCGGTTCACCCGCTTCGCCGGTCTGCTCAGGTCCACCCCGTCCCTGCGCGCCCACCAATACGCCGTGGCCGAACACCTCACCACCCAGGCCGCCCGCGTCCTGGCCGAGCGCACCGGCCACAATCCCGAGGACCCCGAACCGCGGATCACCGCCGCTGCCCTGCTCGCC